>Ga0209367_1003232_pt1 | contig 22059 bp, 6 predicted proteins | sample WorMetLIZISLAND2_FD_187412 | JGI IMG/M metagenome (GOLD analysis project Ga0209367, IMG submission 187412) | Marine gutless worms symbiont microbial communities from Max Planck institute for Marine Microbiology, Germany - Olavius geniculatus... ... | reverse complement strand
TTAGATTTAGATTTTTTTTAGATTTAGATTTATTATGTATATCTTGTGGTTGCGTTGTTAAAAGTTGCGCTTGTCAACTTTACATTAAACGAATATATAATGATGTCATACGATATAACACGGGCTGCATGCTGCACTACGCACTACGAGTAGATTGCATTGAAACGGCGGGTCCGACATACAACAGTTACTCAACTAAAAATGGGGAAACATTACTGAAATTCCCGCAGTTTCTATTACCGCCGAAGAAAGCGGATATATGTTTTGTGGGTATCTCGGATTGCTTCTTTGATTTCTTCCAAAATTGCGGACAAATTTTGATGAAATTTTGTGGCAATGTTGGGCAAGACATATGCAGGAAATGTTGGCAATTTGAATTTTGTTTCGTGGATATTTGATTATTATACACAATGTTGTATGACGCGAACTAAAACTGAAGCAACAAATGGCGTAAACAGACACTTTGTGGTGTATCTCAACAAATTATAAACCAATTCACGATAAAATTACACTAATGAGTGATGAGTGACTCCATTATCAGCCAGTTAAGATGCTGGTGAAAATTCAGATCCAGATCCAAAGTTTCCGAATTCGGATCCGGTACCGGTATGTCAACATTTTGACTTTTAAGTTAAATTTTGCGCTCGTTGCAGTGGCATTAACAATTTGTTTTCGTCCGAGCAATATTCAGCGTGAAAATTATGCATATCACTTTTCCAACTTGCGTTTTTTATATAAATCGTCGTTATAAAAGTGTTCAACATGTCTGCGTAGCAGACTACTCCTGTGCGAATGAAAATGCGGCGCCGATTGACTTGACGTAGTAATAAGATTTTGATGTGAGCGTAATAGTTGCTGAAAGCTTAACAGAGGCCAGAGCTATAGGGTGGCAAACTAGCCCACTGAAATTATTAGATTTTTACGCGAGACAGACAGCAAATGCTTCGCGCGTCTTAGCTATCGTATAAACGTCCGTCCGTCTGTTTGCCTGTCTCTCTCTCTCTCTCTCTGTCAAACCCAGCAGCCCTATCAACGCAGTGCAAGCTAGAATCACGATATCTTCACACGGGCTGCAAGACTTTAATTTTTCGTTACAAAATTTTTTGTCGCTGGGCGAGAAGATTCCCTTTGAACAAGGGCGTCAAACAGGGGTACTTTGTTAAAAAGTCGTCATTTTGCCGCTATTGGGTCTTCTAGCGTAAAAACGGTTGCAGTAGGCACCGAGTGACCGGCTCATCATAACAAGCACTAATGACAAGCTTTTTGGGAGGAAGGGATATTAACATCGCAGATAGACAGCTTTTCGTGGGTACGCACATTGATGACCTTGAACAACCTTGAAATCCACAAAGCGGGTTCTTAATGAGTTTTTTTGTGATTTCACGCTACGACGCACATTTCAACCGTAGATTGCGCCGAAATTGGGTTTAATGGAGGTAGACCAGGACAATCTGCATATAAAATTTGAAGCATAAAACTTTGGGTACCATTTCAAATTGAAATGATTCCCCAGGTGGTTACACCGATGCTGTCGCGCGTCACGTGAGCTCTGCTCAGATTACTTGTTTCAACCTTCTGTAAAATACACAGTCTCGCAGCAGACAGCAGTGCGATGGTGATAGCCAGAATGCAGGCTTATTGTATAATACGGCTGCTGCGACTGGCCGATAGCGTTCGTATGCTGCCATGGAGATGACATAGCGTGCGTATAGCTACTGTATCAGCCGCAGAATACATGTAGCTAGTGTCGCGGCGACGACCATTAACGCCCATTAGGACGTCCTGCAGTCGTACGCCAGTATGTCTAGGCCTACCGGCTGGCTCAAAAATGGCCCACTAGACAAAATGCAATTTATGGACAGAAATTTTATGGATAGAGATTTTTTTCCCGAATTTTCAAAATTTGCATAGGGGAGAAATTTTTCATTAGTTTTTTTACGAGCGAAAGCAGATACTGCTTTCAGCCCGTCTTAGCCATCGCAATTCTGTCCGTCCGTCCGTCCGTCCGTCACACGGGTGGATCAGTCAAACACGGTGCAAGCTAGAATTACCAAATCTTCACTGTCGACTGCCGGGAAGACTAGTTTTAGGAACCGTAAAGCTTTTCCATAAATTCGAAGGGGGTCACCCCGAACGAGGGCGCTAAATGAGAGGGGGTGGGCAAAATTTGCGATTTTTGGACAATAAGTCGCTGTATCTCAGTAACTGTGCGAGATAGGGCCTAGGTTACTATTGATTACTAATAGGAAGTCGTACATTGGCTCTCGATTGCCACTGATTTCAATAACCTTGGATGACCTTGAACGCTTAAATAGGGGTTTTGTGGATTTTTTGGCGATTTTGGGCTGCGAGACACTTTTCAAGAGCGAATTTCGCTGAAACCAATTGAGATAGACATAGACAAGCTGCGTAGGAAATTTTTACCATTGAACGTAGATTTCGACGGTCTAAATCTCGATTTTCTAGGTTCAAGGAAACCTACGCACGAGGGCATCAAAGAGCGGTACCCCCGTAAAAGTCGTTATTTTACCGGTGTTGGCCAGTCTTTCGTGAAAACAGCTGGAGATAGACTGACAGTTTGCGAACAGGAGCTGCTATAGGCTTTCGCGCATCTCGTAAGCCTTAGCTTAAATTTCTTGTTGTTTTTTAGTCATTGCAATTCTGTCTGTCCGTCTGTCTCTCTGTCCGTCCGTCCGTCTGTCACACGGGTGGATCAGTCAAAAACGGTGTAAGCTATGATTATCAAATCTTTACCGTCGGCTGTCTGGAAGACTCTAGTTTCAGAAACCGTATGGCTTTTCCATAAATTCGAAAAAGGTCACTACGAACGATGGCGCTAAATGAGAGGGGGTGGGCAAAATTTGCGATTTTTGGCCAATAAGTCGCTGTATCTGATCAGTAACGGTGCGAGATAGGGCCTAGGTTACTATTAATCACTAATAGGAAGTCATACACTGGCTCTCGATTGGCGCCGAATTCAATGACTTTGAATGACCTTAAACGCCAAAATAGGGTTGATTTTTTAGCAATTTCGGACTGCGACACAAGTCTATATCATTCACAAAGTGGCGCCACGCTACTATCGTTATGCGATCCAGATAGAGAATTTGATATTTGTATATTAACTTAGCGTGAACACCCCAATTTTCAGTTAAACTACTGAACCGGAACTGCTATAGGCTTTCGCGCGTCTCGTAAGCATTAGCTCAAATTTCTTGTTGCTTTTACAATGATTGCAGTCTCTACAGTATTCTGGTTCTGGATCTGCAAAAAGATAGTCGGCAGGGCTTCAGAACTAGGGCATCACACTGACGTATCGTATTCTACTGGTCTTTATTCCGTATTTCACAATTAGGGGTTTTACGCCGCTAAAATAGACCGTCATTTATCATGTTTTTATACTGCTCAATATCTTTGACGTCGTTAAACAGTTCGCAATGTTCACCCCGAGTTGACTACAAGCTGGATCGATGTTCTTTTCTGAAGCTTAGCATGGTCTTATTCTTCTTGTTGGTTGACTCTGCAGCAGCTGGCACAACGAAAATAACCGCGAGATACTCTTAAGCACAACTATCCAAACCGGAAAATTTGCTTCTAATAGCAAGATGCTGACGCCCTTTAAAATGCACATAACAAAAATATTTTCTTCCTTTATGCAGTATCCCTTTTCTTTCTCACCAGTCGCACGCCACGCCGATGCCTTCTCATCTTTAACATCCGGTGACCAACGCGAAACATTTTCTTTATTATCACGCAGTTCCAGTCGGCATACTTATTTCGGTCCTCGTGCACGAAAAGCAGTTGTTTTCGTTCAAAAATAGCACGTGCAAATTGCAATGCAGTTTCTGCCGGTCTACAGTTACACACAAGTTCGTAGACGGAGTTCTAGGCCTGCATGTAACAATCGCAGTTGCCCATGAACACTGGCGGTTCCAGAAGCCTGAAGACAAGGCGAACGCGGTAACGAGAGCCCTCATAATACTAATCTGGATGGGGGCTTGGCCCTCAGCAGGGTCCAGAGGCAAAACCTTTGGTCAGGAAGTCAGTCCTAAAGCTGAAAGCGTTTTGACAACAATTTACACTATTTCTGCTTAATTATTTTTACTCCTTTGAATATTTTTTTTTCATTTTCACGTGCTGCTTCAAAGAGAAGTGTGGTCGTATAATTGGCCACACTATAATGACTAAAGTGGGGGTAGCCTACGGCCGCATTGTTTCCCCTGGATCCGCCCGTGTCGATAAAGGTAATAGTAAGCTATAGCTGCTTGTTTTATAGCACGACGTCTTGCAGTTTTAAAGCTTCTGCTTCAGCTGCTAGGTCGTATAAGTCGGAGCCTCTTAGTGGCTTCTATCCCCCAAATTTGGAATCGAAATCGAGCGCAACTCCCCCAACACTTTCCGGCTCAAGTTTATTCTTCCATTTTCGAACTAAAGTTTTCTACCAACTCCCCTCCCTCTTCAGCTTTTTCCCCTTTCTAGAGAAAAGTTTTGTTAATTGTTTAAATTTCCTGGGTGGGAAGTTTGATAAACACCCTTAACAAAACTCCCCCTTATTTTTTGCCGGGCGTAAGCTGCGCCCACCAGGTATACGGATAAAAGTTTCTGGAGCCTCGGAGTTGTTTCTTGCTATGCCGTGGCTGCATGGACCTTGGCACATGACCTCGTCATGCAGACGACTTAACGATGTTCACTTACCTGTTTTAGAATTTGCCCAGCACTACACAGTACCTTGGCGACATCTAGCCTCTGCAGTCCTCGCAAAACAATCGTTTGTTTATTTATTGTTTTTGCAGCGAAAACTTGCATTTAAGTGATTGTTTTTGAAACTGATGCGATGGATACTGCACGGAACAGATGTTGCATCGTCGGATGTGCAAATGCTGATGAGACTTGCTTCTTTGATGCTAAGTTCTATCGCTTTCCGACCGACGACAATCCAGTTAGCAGAGTTCAGCGGTCAATGTGGGTCGAGGCCATCCAGACTGGCAGGTATTTGTCGGTGAAGGTCAAGGTGACCTTAAACTGCGTGATCCTTCATATCGACCTTGCTGATGGTAACCAACAACCATGAACTTGATTAGCGCCGACTAATTTGATGTTTACTGTGTTGGCAAGGTAACGGGTGTTGCGCAACACTGTGAGATCAGATGTAGAGCATACCAATACTATTATATCAGCTGATACGGAAGGTGTACTTTGCGGAATGCGGAATTTCGAACAGGTGTATTTTGCGGAATTAAAATTGCAGAAAATGCTGTTGTTGAGTTGTGTCAATTGAAAAGGTGTACAATTTTACAAAGCGCTCGACCACCATGCCCACAAGCCTCGTTGTGCCTTCCAGGATTAGATACTAGGCTATTTTTATCATTGTTTTGGTCAGTTTAGTTTACCTTGATTTAGTATCAGGCGCAAAATTAATCTTTGCAGATAAAACGTGAGAGTTAGTTCTTATTAGACTTTATCATAAAACAGTCATTCTAACTTAAGAATTAACATGAATTAAAAGAATTAATTTTCATGTGCCAAACGTGCAACGCAAAACACAAATACTGTACGTTTGTCTTTGTGATAAACAGCTTTAATATAGTGTCTTTGTCTGCTCAGGTATAGGGCTATAGGCCTAACTGCCACTGCCGTGAATGTTTTGCAGACAGTCATCTTTGATCATGCGATACAACACAAGACTTACTTAATTACCTGAGCAGACGTCGCGCTTGTCATCGTGGAGGCAACTGTTTTGTGAGTGGACCTATTTGAGCTGAATTCTTTAGCTGTCTTTGATCATGCCTAACAGTAATCCATCAGGTGAAATATTGCAGTAGGCCTACTTAATGACCTGAGCAAGCAACTTAGTGTTTGCGCATTACCTAGTTTGACGACTCGGCCCTCACCGCGGTGGCAACCTTTTTGTCAATAGGCTTATCTGAGCTGATTTCTGTAGTCGTCTGTGATCAACTGATCGTGCCTTCATGGCAGTCGGCTGATATATATAGGATGAAACAACACAGTAGGCTACCTAATTACCTGAGCAAGCGACTCGGTCTTTGCGCCACATTAGGAATTGTTTGTAGATTGGCTCTAGCCTACTTGTCAGTACTTGAGTTGACCTTGCGTTCGTGTGTGGTGTGCCGGTTTACGCTCGTGAGTTAACGGACTTCAAGGCATTTCAAGAATAAGATTGAATACGTGATTACTTTGTCGACTGTGTGACTGCGCCGTTTGTGATGTGCCTATGCCGATTCAAGACTTAAGTGTGAGCCTGTAAGCCTACTCGAAGTTGATTATTGGATTTTATTTGAATTTTGCGGAATGCGGAAAAACTCTAAGGTGTAATTTGCAGAACGTTCCGCAGGTGAAATTTCGCAAAATACATCTTTTCGAAATTCTGCATTCTGCAAAGTACACCTTCCCCAGCTGATACGGTGGCACTGTTTGCTGAAAACTACCGAAAAACATTTTCATACATTAGGTTCGTTAACATGTGTATTAATGATGACACATTTTTGGTAGTTTTCAGTAATTGTGCCACCTAGCTGATACAGTAATTTACTGCTCCTGGCATCTAGAGTGCCACCATAAACTTTAATCTGTTGCTGCAGAATAATAAGAAAAATGAATTACTTGTTCTACACATAAAATCAAGTGGAGATACTTCTTGGAGGATGCGTCACACATTTCCAGATGTTCGTTTGTTCATGCAAGCTTTGGTTTAGTAAGTACTTGAACAAATTATGCCTGGGAGATGTGTTATGCAATGTTATGTTGAAGACAGACGTTTATTTTGCAGGAGTATGAAGATGATATATACCCCCAAAATCAGGCTGAGTAGTTTACTTTTTGTGGAGCAACAATGATATCTGAAATCAAATATTTCTTGCTATGTTCCTGGTACTTTCTTTAGCTCATTACATAATACATATAGTTAACTATGTTTGGAGGTGAGCTATTGAGGTGAGGACAATACAAAGGCTACTGGTTTGACCTTTTAGCTATTTCACTGCTGCTGGATAGGGTGTTTTTGGATGAATTATGGCTTTTTCGCCCCTTTGCCGTTTCGCTCCCTGGCTGATTTGCCTCCTGGCTTGTTCGACCCCTGGCTTATTTGCCCCTTGGCTTGTTTGCCCTCTGGCTGATTCATCCCCACATATTAGACGAGTCGCTTTTTGGCTCGTTCGCCCCCTGGCTCGTTTGTCTCCTGGCTTGTTCGCCCTTTGGCTGATTCGCCCCCTCAGCTTTGACAGTTTGTTCCCATTGAGTAATTGGTATAATGTAGACTAATATTTTCTGTTTTATTTTTGTTAACAGAACAACGTCAACTACAATGTTTTGTCACTTAACTGATTAATAGGCCTAATTATTTTAATTAATTACGTTATACATGACAAAAATGCTTGGCATAATATAAGTGATCACAAAACAAAAACGGAAGTCATTCATCTCAGGCTCCATAGCAGCTGCAATTTACTGACTGACACGTTTGCAAATTTTTGCTATAGCCTAATTTCATCAGATATGTGCAAATTTGTGTATAAATTTTATTGTTTCTTCACAAAACTGTGAATTGGCTGCAAATATCTCATTTTTTGAGGACAAAGATACCTAAAACGCTAAAGACTAAACGTCAGTCTACTGCATGGGCACTGCATGTGTGTCAAGTCAGCCTTTCTTTGAAATGAATTTTCACATGTATACTAGTAGCCACTACTGCATGTTGACAGAGGTCTAAATCTATGGACGGCATCTTACAGCACTGTAGACATTATAGGGAGACAAAGTGCTGTAAAAATCGATATTGAATTACCAGTAGGCTTTTTCAATGGGGACGAATTGTCCCCCCATGGGGTGAATCAGCCAGGGCGTGAACAAGCCAAGAGGCAAATGAGTCAGGGGGCAAATCATCCAAGGCAAGGGGGCGAATAAGCCAGGGGGTGAAATGGCAAAGGGGCAAAAAAGCCAGACACCCTTTTGGATTGCCTGGTTTTAACACAGAAAGATTGCTTGACAATACTGTTAATGCTTTCAATATTTCTATGAACAAGCTGTTTGTATGGAAACAGTCTCACTGTGTAATACTAATTGCATTTATTGTGCTCTGTTTATATTTGCAGTCTGAATGGGTCAGAGTGGTTTCCATCGGAATTATCAGTGATCTGCTCTGAGCACTTTGTGGATGTGAAGAGTTTTGATGATCTGTCATTTCTACCGAGACTTTTTCCCGCAGGACGTGTAGATGGTGCAAAGGCTGGGGCAACTAAGAAGCAGATTACCATGCGGGATGTGTCATCGTGTGACTTCAGTGTGCTTGAGAATGTTGTCGATAAGCTGCCGTTGACATCAGCAGCTGGAGCGGGTCGATCTGATACTTCTCAGTTGCAGAAAGCATTCTGTGAGCTGGCATCTCATGTCTGTCGGCTGCTGGTCGCACATGACTCAGAGCTTCTGATTGAGGGAACGGTCGGAGTGACAGTTGATGGTGGTGCACGCGTCATGTTGCTGCACTTTGCTGATCAAGTTCGCAGAACTGACGCTTCCTCCACTGCAGAACAGAATATTCACAGCTCAACATCTGAATCTACTGCTGTAGGCATTCATGATGAAGCTAGAGATGGTGGCAGCAAAGATGGAACTGTTAATAAACTGCAAACCAATATTCATTCTGCAGAAGAGACGGTGTTTACTGACGGTGATTCAGAATGGCTATCTTTAGCTACCCAGTCTTCACATTGCCCTTCCGCTTCAGCAAAAATTCTTTCTGATCTAGCGCTGCAAACGGCAAGCACAATATGCACCAATTCCGAGTCACACAGTGATGCAGCAGCTTCACCCACTCATAAAAGAAAGTCAGACTTGGATGGTAGCTCTATCACTGACAAATCTAAACCACAGACTCTGCTGCGGGAACTATTATGTGCTCCCATGCCTCCGAAACGTCCATGTAGACCAGTTAATCCTGGGGCTGCTGCTGCTGCCATTGGCGTCGTTAGTGAGGTTGCACGACCGCGACGACTGACTGCAAACTCAACCGTTCTTGGAGGCCTGCTGCGGACTGGAACTTATCAGCGTGACTCGAATTATTCTTTAGTTGGTAACTCGTTTGGTAGAGATGCACTTCCAAAATATGCACCCAGTAGTACTGTAGCACAGAGTGGTTATGGCAGTCAGTCTGCTGGTATTGATGTCCAGAGACCTCAGTTTGGTGGGAATGCTGTTCAGGCATTACTGAAGCTTGCCTCAGAGCATGCTGCCAGCAGGCAACACGATTTACAGCGTAACAATAAACACAGAGAAGGTGCCACGTCACAAGCTGAAGGTTTTATGAATGATGGATTGGCAGATGCATCACTTGATCAACATTTCTCCACACAGCAGCCAAATCTGTCTGGTGCTGATCTTCACCGAACTAATTCCAAGTTTATTAGCACCAGCACAAACATTGCAAGAAATGACTCTAGCTCGATGGCAGCTTTGACTGTTAAACAAGAAATAGTTGACCCGAGCTATGACTAGCAAGCTTAGAGCAGGACATTACTGCACTGCCGTTTCGGCGTGACCATTATGGTGCCACTGACATGGCGTTCACCATTATGGCGCTGAGACGTTATTTTGGTGCTATGTACAATACAGTGCCAGACGTTATGGCACGTTCAGGCTTAGAAGAACAATGATAGTGGATGGTTTGTGAATCAACACAAACCATATCTTTATGCAGGCCGCTAGTCTATAAGGCAAATAGCGTGGTTTTTATTTCTACTAAAGCACAAAAACTTAGTTGGATTATATTTGACACTGTACACTACACGTAATACAAAAGCAGCTCATAGGAATAATCTAGAAACATAAAATGCAATGAAATTTTAAAAAAATGCGTTTTCCTAATTTGAAAACGTGTATACAGCAGGTGGCTCGCTTTGATTCACACGGGTGTCGATTACATTGATAGATGGTGCGACTTGGGGGTAGGTTGTAGAGGGAGAATGGACACTCTTGGATTCACGGGCTGCCGCTTTCATTGTTCAGTGCCATAACGCTGGTGTCATATTGTCCCTAGCATCGAATCGTCCCAGTGCTGTAATGGCTTCATGTTTTAAACACACTTCCAAGAGTGGCATTTGTTTGTTTAGGTTATTGTATAATGTATTCTGACCTTTAGTGATTGAAATGTAACTAGAAGCACTGGGAGAGTACAGGCCTCCACTGGGATGTCAAGTTTTCACATCATCACTTTGCTTTTATTTTGCTGGATGACAACATTACAATGCTGGAAGTTTTAGTTTGGAAGCTTGAGTTTGCAACTATGTTATGTATTTTCGCGTTGTAAATAAAACGTTCATATCAGTGGACGTTTGTGCTTTCTAAGTAGTGAGTACTTGTAGTATTACTTTATAGCGTGCTTTATGCCACAAGTCTGTTGTCAGTACAGGCATAAGTGTCTTTTATATCCAGTTGCATTATCTTTAGAAAGCAATTATTGCTAATCATTTTTACGTACTCTTCTGTCTGTTCTCATTGCAGTGACTTTGAAATTTCACGAGTAAATTTTTTGTAATCATTGCAAATTTTTAATGATTAATTGCATGATCAATCATTGATTTCTGCAGCTCAAGTTATTACCTTTGCCAAAGCAAGTGATGCAGAAGGTTATGCTTATGTTGTTGATTCATTTGATGTTTGTCACAAATTACTGAAAAGTAAAATGTATTTTTATTAAATTTTATGGAGGAAGAGGAAGATACTAGATTTTTGTGTGGATGCATAGTCTTCTGTGGCAAGTGATGGCAGCTACATTGCTTTTTCTCGTTTGCCAGGGGACAGCACTTTTCTTGGTTGAACTTTCGGATTTCTGAACATTTCTAGTTGCAAATTAGAAATTGTCATCATTGTCGGTCGACTTGTCATGCGCTTAGCGTGTATTTTAAATTGTTCCAGGCCATCTACACGTACGTGTGTCAGGGATGTGCACGAGACCTTTTGAGCCGAGACGAGACCTGAGACCCATGTCTCCAAGACGAGACCGAGACGAGATGTTTAAAATCCGAGATGAGACGTTGCAGCTTTCGAGACGCTGGCCGAGACCTTGAAGCGGCTGAGACTCTCGAGAGTCTTGGGAGCTTTAGCGTCTCGTCGAGACGTTTTCCGTGACATATGGGGAAACACATTAACAGTGAAAAAAAATTATACGGATTAATTAACTCGCACCATCGTAAGCACTTTTCATTTGTGATATTGTGGGCTTTTGCACTTTATTTTGACAATTATCACTGAATAATTAATTAACGGCTTGCACTATAAAGAATTGCAACTGCAGTGCTGTAGACATGAGCCATTATGTTTATCGCAATTTGCAAACAACTGAAATTAGTAAACTACAGCTGATCATAGCCTTATACGTCGACTACGTTTGGCTGATAGTATTCACTCTGACATCATGCACTTTATCTTCATTGCGACTAGATCATTTTATGGTGAAAAAGGACTGACACGACATAATTCTGCTTTATGGTAAATAAGTATGTGAAAGACAAAAAACACTGTAAACGAATATTTCTAAGCCACAAATGTCATGCTGGTCAATATCGCTCTAAATGCAGGTACAGTATGCACGGCGCGTGCCTGCACAAAAGGTCTCGATGAGATGCAATGGCCCGAGACGAGACCTACTGGGCCGAGACCAAGACATATTGCTCCGAGACGAGACCCGAGACGCATTGGACCGAGACGAAATGTTGGTACGTCTCGAGACCGAGACGTCTCAACCGAGACCACATCCCTGACGTGTATACAGTTTTAATCGTGCAGATGCCTTTGTGTATTTAGCTGCAGAGGAGTGTGTTCTTCGTAGGTCTCACTATGATCTTGTATTGAACATTTTGTAAAAAAATAGTCAAAAACTGTCCATTAATATTTCAGTTCAGGTATTACTTGACAGTCCACTGGAGTGTAACCAGTTTATTTATTCTAATACTTTGTATATCTGTGTTTACGTATGGCTACACAATACACATATCACTATTACGCCTGACTGTTGAATTGATCTGTGTATGGTTATGACAGTTACTGTGATATGAGCAGTGACATCATGGGAGGGGGCTGCTCTCTCCCCTCAAAATTTTGGGCTGTTGGAAAATTGTACGAAAATCTTATCTGAAAATTTTTATCCAAAGATGCAAAAATTGGGGTTGATAGTTCACCTTTTGAGAAACTTTATGAGCAAAATTGAAATCTTGAGCAGCCATAATTTAGTCTGTTGAAAATTTGCAGCTATCTGTCAGAATTACGTCGGAAATTTGTAGTGTCTGTCAGAAAATTGCAACTTCCTGCTCCATACTTTTTTTACCCAGCAGCACCAATGGATATCATGAGCCATACTGTGTTAGATTTACAGTGTTTCTGCAGGTTGGGGAAATCTGGAAAAGTCAGGGAATTTGGGTGGTCAGGGAAAGGTGGGGGGAAAATATTATTTTTGAAAAGTCGGGGGAAAATGATTTTGGATCATGGATAACTGTGATTTTTTTGTGTGTTCGGGTATTAAAAACAGACAAATTTGTAGCTTCCATTGAATGTCCAAAAGCTAGAAGTGTTTCAGCTTCAGCAGTGCTTCACTCCCTGATTTTCTTACCAGGGCCTCTGTCGTTTGCGTATTGCTGTATTAATACTGTTTCATTAGTTTATACCATTTCTGACATTTGTGCAATAGGGTTATTGTTTTGATAAGGTCAGCTAAATTGTTATTCCATGACTGGAAAAGTCAGGGAATTTTGCTACAGGAGACCTTAGGAACCCTGGATTTAACCCATTCCTCTGTTCGCTGTAAATGATGAAATGAATATCGGCTTGTGGCTCGGTGAACAAAGTGTTTTATGGTGATCTGTGCTGTGCGGACATCGGACTCTTATCCTGAGATGGTTAACTTTGTCCAGTGTGGGAATTGTCCAGGGCCCTCGCGGGTTCTTGAAAGTTATTAATTTTTAAGATTTTCAAGGTCTGGAAAGCCCTTGAAAGCAGATGTGGTCCTTGAAAGTCTTTGAATCTGTGTCTGAAGGTTCTTGGAGTGCGTGCATTTGATTTTCTAAAATGCCGTGACCAAACAAGTAATTGAATTGGATTCAGTGCATGGCTGGATTAAAACCAAATTGGGCCGGATGCTATAATTTATAAAAGAGCCTATTTGTTTCTGGCATTCAAGAGTGACCAAGAGATCCAAGACCGCGATACCGCCAAAACGGGTGATAACTGATAGTCACCTCTTTCTCTCTCCTCTTTCTCTCCTTTTTTCTCTTTCTTTCCTTTTTTGTCTTTTTCTCTTCCTTTGCTCTTACCTCTTTTGCCTTAGAAGTATAACCCCTTACACCTGCGCTGCGCTGTGATTCCTAAGGGGTTTAGGGTGGAGTTCCAGCCGAAGTTGAATTTGGTTCATTTTTGCCTTAACGAACAATGTCTGGTTGCAACAATTTTAATCATTTTCGTGAGGTTGTCGTGAAAGTAATTACGTGTCATATTTTGTTTAATATTTTAATCGTGATTTTTAATTACTTCATCTTGCTATATATGCCTAATTTGTCGAAAAATGTGATTATGTTACAGACAGTATAAAATGTTTTTCCTGGGTCGTAATTTTGTGCATGGTGTTTATTGGACACTAAACCAAAAAATATTTTTTTAAACTTTAAACAAAGCTTTAAAAACCTAAAAACGTTTTTTTAAAAAAATTAATTTTTTAGCTTTGTTTTGAGGCACTCCTAAGCTCTTTTCTCTTTTAATTTTTTTTTCCTTTTTCCTTTATATATTTTTTCCTTTCATGGCATTTCCTTCTTCCTTTTTCTCAAATCCAGCTAGCACCCCCCCCCCTTAATCCGACACTGATTCAGTGACAACTAGGCCTATTGATGTATTTGGTAATAATTCCAGTGTTTGAATAATGCTTGAAGATGTTAATGTAAACTGAACCTGCTTATATATGCTTATAAAATTGCTGGTTTTGTATAATTCAGTTCTCCTTCTATATCCTTCGTATGGTCTTTCAACAGTACTTGAATTTGATTTTGATGCGAGGCAAGAACCATGTATGTCGATGTGTTAAAATCTATGCACTCAGAATAAGTTCCTATATATAAGTGATTTAGAGGGATAGTTATGGATCGAACACTCAAAAATCTGGTTTGACTGAGTGACAAACTGTGTGTATGTAAAATAGGCCTATAACACGTTGAATGTTATTACTATATAGCACCCTCTGTGTCTGTTGATTAAGACTAGCAGCACTAGCATAGTACACTTTGCATCCAGGTAATGTGCAGAGTGTCTTCAGCAAGACTGTATAAAATTGTGCAAGTGCAATATGTGGGGGTTAATTTTATTTGACCACAAGACGAGTCCAACTAGGGAGCGGAGGGAGGTTGAAGACATCAACTTTTTAACGCACTCCCTCCCCCATCTTCTCTCCTCCCTATATATCTCACATTGGCTTTGTCAAATAGTTGTCAACTGCTTTGTATTCATCTAACACATGTTACCAGGTGAAATCATCTGAAATTATGAACATTCTTCTACTTATTGTCATATTATAAAGGTGCATTAGTTTTATTTTTTCAGTAAGTTAACAAATTTATTTCTAATGTTGGTTATTTTTTTTGATTTTAAAATTTTATTTTTCAATACGTACGTCATTGCATGTCACAGTTCAAATGTACGTTGAGATGCAAAATGCGCAAAGTGATAAATGGTCTTTAAGATGAACAATAGGCTTTAATAAATGTGCTATTTTGCTGCTAATACTTCGTTTAGGTTAAGATAATTGCAATCAGCTTTTTAGTGACATTTGTTGTGGTTAACGTTGAAACTAAATAGCAACGTACGGTATTTCGGAACATGTCATAATGTTGGAGTAACAGTTTTTATTTGTTTTAATGTTATAACTAAATTTTTTGGCATTACTTGAATATTTTTTATCTGATGGATAGTAAAAGATCGTTTTCAATCTATTCGATTCGATTCGAAAACCATTAATATTAAAAGATTTAACTCGCACGGCCCTAGACGCGATAGCAACAAAATTGCTATTTATAGACGTTTATTTTAGTAACAATTATATACTCTTTGATGTGGTTAACAGGACTTGTGTTGTTGGAGGATAGAAGTGTCGAAAATGACATTTTTGCAAATACGTAAACAATCTAGTCGTATTCAGACGAGAGATGAGGGTTGTGTAGTGTAGTGGCAGGATGGACGGCGCGATCCAATGAAGTTTAAACGTCGATGTTGTCTGGTGATCGTCTTTGTCGTTTCGCTCGCACTTCTCGTCTTGGCCCTCTTTCGCTACCAGTCGGCGGATGTTCCGGTCTCCACTGAAACTAGTTCGAGGCGATACGTCGACGACGTGCTCGACGTTGAGTCCGACTGGCGCGCCACAACGAGAGACTGGCCGCACGATGCCGGCTGTCGTATGTTCAACTGTTTCAACGTAACGCCGTGTCGTCTGCACGGCTTCCGCATTTATGTCTACCCGGACGGTGATCGGCCGCCGTCGGACAAGTACGCCGAGGTGCTGCGCGCTCTGCGCTCGTCGCGCTACTACACTGATGACCCGCAACGTGCCTGCCTGTTCGTTCTGTCGATTGACACTCTGGACCGCGACCGGCTAAGTAACGAGTATGTGCCTAACATACAGTCTCAGATTGACTCGCTGCGATGGTGGCGTGGTGGAGTCAACCACGTTGTATTCAATCTCTACTCAGGCACCTGGCCCGACTACAATGAGAATGGGCTCGGCTTTGACGTTGGAAAAGCAATGCTCGCAAAGGCAAGCATATCGCGGCTGCACTACAGAACCGGCTTCGACATATCGTTTCCACTCTTCCACAAGGAACTGAAATTTCGTGGTGGGGAGCCGGGTGCACTGTCAAGTGGAGTTCTTCCGCCATATCGTAAATATGCTCTTTCTTTCAAGGGGAAACGATATTTGACAGGAATTGGCTCAGAAACACGCAATTCACTGTACCACATCCATAATGGTGAAGACATAATTCTGTTGACGACATGCCGGCATGGTAAAGGCTGGGAGCATGTGAAAGATGAGCGCTGTGAAATCGACAACCAGGAGTATGACAGGTAAATATAACAACACTAATATTGTTTAATGTGCTTTGCACTTAGCTGCAAGGCATTGGGTGACTTGACTTTTTGACTTAGACTTTCGCTGAGCTAAAGTTCGGTCTAAGTACATATTTTAGCCAAAAAGTGAAGTGACTTCACTAAGCATTTCACTGAGGGGAAACTTTGGTTCAAGTCCGAAGTTTTCACTTAGCGAACAGGCCACATGAAAATCTATTCTAAGTCCAAAAGTATGGTCTAAGTACATACTTAGACTGAAGTTAGTTCAGCTAATGTCTAAGTACAGACTTTGTCATTCAGCTTTAGGTTTTGCTCAGTGAATTAGGTCAGCAAAAGTTTTGAGTCAGAAACTGAAGTCACCCATTGTATTTATTATGCCTCCATCGTAAGTGGATATCAGTGGTCACATTATTTTTTGTGTTGTCCATTTGTGAGTGCATGCCTTCATGTGTCCATGTGTCTCAAACAGTTTGTTAGTGTGATATGTGAAAACTTTCGGTTGATGCTGTAGTTGATCTGTACAGGGTGCGCCTAAAAATTTTACCCCCTGAGGTTTTCTGATAATTTTTCCGAAACGACTGAGAATTTTTAAACAACATTTTACATGCCTATTATCCATTCAGATTTACGCCAAGCTGCAAAATTTTATTCAGTTATCTCCAACTTTGTCAAAGTTATGCCGTATTAAGCGCGACCACCCACCATTTTTACATTTCACAACACGTCCATCACGAGTTTTACTAACTGACGATAAACAACAGGTTTAAAACAGAAATAATTGACATTTTATGAACCAGCACACAGTTCAGTTAACATATTTCAGTACGAAGTTCACATCGTATGCTCAAAATGTCGGCCACTGTTTGAAACGCATGAGTTCAGACATTTGCGAAAGTCGCTGATAGCTTTATTGATCGTTGTCTGTGGCAAGTCGTCCCAAATCTGCTGCAGTGCACTTTTTAGTTCTGGAATGGTCTTTGGCTTTGGGTGAAGTTTGTGAAATGCCTGAAGCATTGCGCTCCACACATGGTAATCAAGTGGGTTGAGGTTGGGTGAATTTGGTGGCTGTTGGTCCTGTCGTTTATCGTCAGTTAGTAAAACTTGTGGTGGACGTGTTGTGAAATGTAATGGGTGGTAACGCTTAACACAGAATAACTTTGTCAAAGTTGAAGATAACTGAATAAAATTTTGCAGCTTAGCATAAATCTGAATGGATAATAGGCATGTAAAATTTTGTTTAAAAACTCTCAGCCGTTTCGGAAAAATTATCAGAAAACCCCGGGGTAGAAATTTTGGCGCACCCTGTATATGAACAGATTAGGTTTTGAGGATTGGAGGTCAAAGTCACGGTTGCTGCTTGAGATCAGATGTGCAGACTGCAGAACTTTGAAACTCATATCTTATGATAAACTGCTTGTGTTTCTACAATCACAGGGTGCATTCACACATTGATCAGTGTAACCCATTAGTCAGTCTTAATTAGGTCAGTGGTAGGTACGGAAAATGAGTCAATAGCTCACATGTAATTGGTTTACAGCTAGAGCCCATAGTGTCTATTTTTTTTATTTATCCATATCTTTTTTAAAATAAGGATTTGTGGTCCATTTACAGACTCAGTTCGTCATATTTCACCACTTACAAGACACATAACATTCCATTTACCCATGTTTAGTTTCTTTTTTTTATATTTTACTATATGGTTTATTTAAAATAAAACTTGCAAAAATGATTACATATTCATCGTGTATGACCATGAGTGTCCATGACTCTAATATAACTGGTGGGTGGTGGATAGTCTGTAAAAACAACACAGTCTATAGACTGGGGTGTTAAAAATGTTTATGGAGGCTGGATTGTTGCTGAAATTGGCATTTTAGTCTGCAGTGCAAGGATTGTTTGTGTAAACTTCTCTAGTGGTAGTTGTGGAGAGATTTAGTGCAGTGTACTGCTGCCTGCATGCCTAGGGCATAATCTCAGGCATCTCACGTGTGCCTGATGACCCCCAGGGGTTCTGGTCTCCACTCCCCTGCTTCTCCTCTTATCTGCTGCTGCTGCAGTTACCCACCTGTGCCCTCTGGATCCCCATTTGGTTGTATAGAGGCTGCCATTGAGTGTAGATGTGGAGTCTAGTCTGGGTCTGAGTGCATGTGTCTGGTGACTGTCTGTCTGTGTCTGACTCTGTTCTTTCCGCCCACCCTGTGTGACTGCTGCTGCCAGATTGATTGGTTAATTCAGTTTCCTGGTTCTACTATAGTTGAACATATTGCTCAGACCCCTCTTTTGTCTAGACACTCTAAATGCAGTCGTTTCCGTTTTGCACATATATTGTCAAACTCTGATCAAAGTTGTAGCTAAGTAGCTATAAAAGGACACCGTCTTGTCTGCTTTATCAGACACTACAGTGATGTAAACAAGGACATTGACCGGTAATAAGATAATAACAGTTGACCTTAGAGCTGTTATGGTGGATCTGCTGTAGTGTTTGTCATTAGATAGAAAGGCATGTGCATGTTTAATGTGTTCATGGTCCACCAGTGGCATTGTCTGAGGGTGATTTGCTCAAGTCTATGTGTGACATTGTGTGTGGTCTCACTAGTCTGACAGATAGGCTGAGTAGTGGCCATGCGGAATGCATATTTGTCTCTAGCAACAGTTACTGTGTACAATAATGCCATCTTTAATTTTTATTAATCGACTCAGAACGGTAGTTCCCGCAAGGCCTTATGTTTTACAACAGTTTTTATTATTATTTTTTCTCAATGCAAGATCTTTGAGGTCCCTCAGCCAATCGTTGTGAAATTTTGCCACATGGTGGGAAGCATGTTCAATTTTATAACCCTTGTCCAAAAATTTGGGGCGTACAAAAAATTTTGGGGGCTAAAACATGGCTTTTTAGGAAATGTTCTCTCGAATTAGCTCCAGTTGTAACACATCTGGTTAATTTTAGTTTAAATCTTGGTCATATACCTGATATATGGCATACTGCTATAGTAACTTTTATACCAAAAGTTTCGCAACCGACAGATTGTGGTGACTACTATAGACCAATCTCAGTCACCCCTATTATGTCCCGTATTGTGGAGAAAATTGTCGTTAGAACTTGGCTTTGTCCTTCTATACCTGCTGAGCTACTTACAAATCAGTATGGTTTTAGGCCCACTGGTAGCACTACTGCTGCTCTGATCCACTTGTTTCATAGCATTACTAGAATTCTGGAAAGTTGTTCTTATGTCGCTTCACTAAGGCTTTTGATATTGTTGATTATACTGTCATAATGAGTAAATTGGGTAAATTGCAATTGCCTGGCAATATTTATAATTGGATTGGTGCCTTTTTATCAAATTGGAACCAGATCTGTCACTACAGCAGTTTTGTTTCAAAGTTGGCTACTTTTAACCGAGGATTTGTCCAAGGCTCTGGTCTAGGACCTACTTTGTTGTCTTAACACTAGACTTAAACACTATATACTATAAACTGTAAACTATAATGTTAATTTTGCAGATGATTCAACTCTTTTAATACCGGAAAATTCTGATGTAGGAGTCGAAATCGAGTTTAATAATGTACAAGAATTGGCTTGCAATAATACCATGATTCTTAACTTAATATCAAAACCAAAGAACTTATATTTTACAATCCAAAGCCAGGCCTTGCCACTCCAACCCTCCTGTCATAAAATGACAGTCTCTAGTCAAAGGCTACATATCTTGAAGGTCCTTAAACGTCGAGGTCTTAGCTTAGAGATGTTACATAATGTCTTTTATGCTATAATAGTTAGCAAAATTACTTACGCTATCTCATCTTGGTATAGTTTCCTTGTTAAAGCACAAACTGCTCAGATAAATAGTTTGTTTAAGCGTCCCTTCAAGTATGGATATGTTAAGTTCATCATTACTGTAGAAGAGCTATTGGCAAACTATGATGACTAGCTTTTTTATAAAGCAACTTATGATAATCATTGTCTACCGGTACATCATCTATTACCGGTTACTGAGTCTTAACAAATATGGATTAAGAGATATAGGTCATGATTTATTAATAGATCATGTAACATCTAAACTGCACAAACGGACATTTATCAATAGAATTTTATTTAGCAACTGTTATTAGTTTGTTTCTTTGTAGTCTGTTTATCATGTATTTTCTGTATTTTGTTTGTTTCCCTTAGTAATGTTTGTAGTTTTTTCTTTCACTGTTTTTCTACGTTATTGTTCTCACGCGTTTGTCGCGAGTGTTTATTACGTATTAAAATAAAAAAATAAAATAAAAACAAATAAATAAATTTACACCGAAATACTCTCTGCGATGTAAAGAGATATGATGAGTGTTCAGTCTGCAAATTGGTTGCCATGTTTTGGGCGGGCTGTGGGTACAAAGTGCATAAGCTGAGTGAGTGTTATGAACCCAAGCCCGCAGCGACAAACGTCAATTATTGTTCTCACGGTTTCTCATTTCGTCGCCTGGCCTGTCGCCGCCGTTTTGACAACTCGTCGATTGACTATGTCACTATGTCGCCAGGGTGTCGTGTGTCTGTCCAATATCATTTTGCCAGACAGACACAGTGGGTGGGTCGGTGGGGAAATGGGTGAGGCGAGGGGCCCCTAAGCCAGCCATTAAAAGTGCAGTTACATATTGGCAACTGATGACAATGCGGGCGGTCGCTAGCCATTGGAGCGTTCTGACATTGCACGTCCACTGGTCTGGCCGCGGGTCGGGGAAAAATTCCATTCAAACAGCCTTGACCCATTATCAGCAGATATTGCACAATGCAAATACGAGGGTCGTTCCATAAGTAAGTTGACAAAATGGCGCTATTCCATTAATTCTTGCAATAGGAAACATCCGAAATATACGTTTTATGGGGAAATAGATTCTTAATACCAGCTGTTAATTTTATTACGATGACGTCACGGTGACGTCATTTATAAACATTAAATGAGGCGATGTTGCCACTGAAATCGTCCCGTAACGAATTATGTGCCGTTATTGTTTTATTTTGTAGATAAAGAGACTTAGTGCAGATCAGATTCACTTCGAGATGCATCCAATGTATGGCAACAATGTTTTAGGAAGCGAACGATACACGTTTAATGTGAGCAAATGCATGCAGAAATTTGCATCAGATACGCAGGTGCATCATTCGTTCATCAGTGGCATGGACAGCAGCCAATATCGTTCTTTGCATTGGGCATTCAGAAGCTTGTTGACAGATTGGACAAATATTTGAACAAACTTGAACAATATGTTGAAAAATGAAACAATAATACTAAACATTTAAAGAAGTGACATTAACTTAATTGCTAAGTTTATTCGTTTTCTTTTTATTATGCTGCTTGTCACTTGCAAGTTATGATAGATTACTAGTGGAGAAAATTATACACAAATACACCGTGATCTATTAACAGATGACGTCACAGTAATGACTTCATTGTCCAAAAAATTTTCACATATGCTCAGCATTAAATTCCCTACAAACAGTATATTTTAAATTTTTCTTATTTTTAGCATTAATGGAATGGTGCCATTTTTGTAAACTTATTTATGGAACGATCCTTGTATATCGCTGACAAAATATGTAAGGCCCAGACAACAGGATCAGGGAGGTAAGGAGAGCACATGCCCCTCATTTTTTCATGCTTAAATAATTTTTTATGTTTTATTTTTTTATTTTTTAGTTTTGCTTGAATCAATAAATAAAAAGCAATAAAAGTATAGTGCAGCAGCTCAAAGTGTGAAATGTGAACAATGATTGTGAAAAATGTTCACCCACTTACCATTTCAGTTTCAGGGCAAAGTCCCACTTTCCTGACCTCCACCATTGTTCTGTCGGTCTGCTCCTGGACCCCGTTATAGGCAGTGTTCGATTTGTCCAAAAAACAGTGGGGGGGTCGCCGGCTGGGAGCGCCGAAGGCGCGAGAGTGGAGGCGCCGCAGGCGCCGAGAGGGGTGAGGC
>Ga0209367_1003231_pt1 | contig 22063 bp, 16 predicted proteins | sample WorMetLIZISLAND2_FD_187412 | JGI IMG/M metagenome (GOLD analysis project Ga0209367, IMG submission 187412) | Marine gutless worms symbiont microbial communities from Max Planck institute for Marine Microbiology, Germany - Olavius geniculatus... ... | reverse complement strand
CCATAGAATAATAAAAGTAAACACAGTAAGATAGTAAACAAACACTAGTGATGTTCAGATGGTAAAACATTAACAAATAATAAAATACCGGTAAAATAAAACCGATAGTGGTATCGAAGTCTCTCAGCAGTGCAAGCAGGCTTACTTAAAAGCTAATCGAATGTTGGGCGTTTTAAGTAGGACCATCAAGAATAAAGACAAGCGCATTTTACTTAATCTCTATAAATCGATTGTCAGACCCCATCTGGAATACTGTACATCATCCTGGTCTCCTTCTTTATGTCAAAGATAAAGAACTGTTGGAAAAAGTACAGCATACATTTGCAAGAATGTTTCCCGATCTGAGGAAGTTACCATACTTACAGAGACTGAAGGAACTTAAATTGTTGACACTTGAAGAAAGGAGAATTCGTTCTGACCTTATTGAAGTTTACAAAATCATTAACAAAACTTAATAGATTATCAACAGTTTCATTCGATACTTTTTTTGAATTCAGTACAAATATTACAACAAGGGACCATTTGTTAAAACTTACAAAGAGAAGAGTTACAACTGACCTAGATCTTAATTTTTTCTCAGAACGAGTTATTAATATCTGGAACAGTCTCTATGAGAAAACAGTTAAATCCAGTTTACTGAATATCTTCAAGGGGAATCTTGAACGATTGACTGAGACAAGCATCTGAGATGGGTTTTTTTTATTGCATGGCAGTTGATGCCGCTTGATCCTGCATGGGCGGATACGGTCTTGTAAAGTTTTGTCCGGTGAGATTTCCGGTGAGATTCGCAATAAGAGTTACAACTGACCTAAATCTTAAAAGGGTACCAAAATCATTAGCAATCGCAAAGTACGCAAACGCAAATTCGCAACTACCGGTACTTTTTACTATTTTTTAATGTCAAATATCGCACTTCACTGAAGTATAAAAATAGATGGGACATAGGAGGTGTGTCGCTGTAATGTTGTGTGTTTTGTACGGTATTATTCCAATGGTAGGTGTAGCTGAAGTCTAATTTAACACGCATGTGGTTATATTTACGATTTCCTAAGATCTTTTGGTAACCGAGAATTGTTGAAAATATCTGTATTTCCTACGAGTCGCGAGACGTATGCAGATTTCGGGCAAGGCCCCAGTCAACAGTCAAACTGGTCCACTTTCATGGTTATAGATTCTGTGTCCTATGATGCCACGTTTGCGCAAATATGTTAGTTTAAATGTTAGGATTTTTAAACACATTAGTGTTAAGCATTAGCATTTTAAGTTGTGCAGTTTGTTTATGCATTAGTCTGAATACATTTTCAGTGCCTTAAGAGAGCTGAAAAGAACAGTACAACAGCCATATTCCAGGGCTCCCAGTTGTCCTAAAATTCCTGAAATGTCACAGATGTTTTGAACTTGTCCTGAAATTTTACTCATTTGGTCAGAATGTCCTGATATGGACCTTTGTTATGCTGTCGTTACGGCATTGCATTCATTATGTACTTTACTTAGTTAACAGGACTCTATCAGTATTTTTGGCCTACTTACTTACTTACTTACTACAGTTTCACCTTAGTATGTTCATTTTAGATGTAACAGTGCCTTAGTAACATTTTTAGGACTGCAATACTGAACTGCTTCAATGAATAACATTTGAGGACAGAAAAACGTGCATTTTCTGTGTCTTGAGCTTCGTGAAATCGACAAAAATGTCCTGAAATTTTGTAAACATTTGGTCCTAAAATTTTACTTTTTGCTACTGGGAGCCCTGATATTCTTTGCATGGCTATGGGTAATAAGCAGATGTGCGGATCTGTGGTTGTGGCAACGGATAAGATGCGGATAAAATCTGCAGATGTTATGTGCGGATGTGTGGGTATAAGACGGATCTGCGGATAACAGTGTCACGTTCATTTCCAGTGTTGCAGATTTTTTGTTGCAAAGGTCACTTTACTTTTCCTCATCTGTCAGCTAATAAAGCCAGCTATTCTCTCTATAACAGCTATCAGTAACATTAGTTTCTCGGTTGAGTCTGCTTTCACGCATTCATGGGCCTGATGTTTACATTCGTTAATTTGGCCTTGATTCATCACTCAAAGGTCTCCCAACAAACCCACAATGCTTTGCGGCATTAAATGCTTTATGGTCAAAGAATACCTAATAGCCAAAGAATTAAATGTGACAAACTGTATTTCTTTGTCTGGTCTATAACTATCAAAATGCATCCGTTAACATTATTTGCTATAACACTTCTTACATGAGACGGACTTAAGACCAGAAGCGCTTTACAATCTTGGAACTGGCAGCTGATTGGCATGAGCTAATGATACTGCAGCACACTATGCGACCATCCATTACCCGCGTCAGTGAAAAACTGGACCCACGGTTTGCAGCAAGCAGACATATCACCACCCCAATCAACCACATTAGGCCTTCACCTCGTAGTCCATAAGCTACTACTCATTTTCCATCCCACGGAGGGTATGAGGCTGAATTGGCCTGAGCACATAGTAGGTTAGCAACTTGCTCAAGGTTGCTTGCAAATGACGGCAGTGAGAATTGAACCACAACCTGAAAGTTACGAGTTGACACTAACCACTAGACACTTGCACCTACACAGGCAGGTAGATGTGAACAACTTGCCCAAGGCACTTGGTAGTGCATCTGCTGGGCATTGAACTGTGGACCTTTCGGTCTCGTATCCAACGCCCTAATCGCTGAGCCACCAAGCCACCTGGTGATAAGGCCACAGATATCGGACGGAGTAAGACGGGTCTCTCAGACAGAGCCAATGTGGAAGGTCCATGGGCCGACTCCTGACTTTATCACTATTCGTGCGGATCGTCTGTTGTAGGGAAAGTGTAGTGTGTATTCCAGTAACAAGCGATTGCGTCCACTGTCGAATAAATTGCAGGGAAAGGCATTGTTTTGTTATAGATCTGTCTTCTCTCTTTCTTTCCTTGTGGAGTGTGTTCGAGTAGGTCTGTTGTCTGTCATAGGAAATAGGGTAAGTCTGTCTTTAGGGAACGGGATAGAGTATTAAAGGTAGATAAATTTTCCACTACGTAGGAAAACTAAAATTTAGTTAGTTACAGGACGACTGTTTTCACTCACACCACATTTATTTTACAAATAAAAACTGCATTTCTCTGCATACGCAGCGGACATTTCCAGAGTCTGTTTTCTTTTCAGCAGTAGTTCCATGGCACATGGTATAGGCGGTACAGTGGGTCTAGGCAGGTTATCGCGGAAGCCATGTGCTTTGGTAAATAGGATAAAACCTTGTATCGTCTTCTCGTCTCCGCCGGAGTATCTCCGCGGAGAAGCCTTTGTAGTCTGAGCATTTGTTTGTCATGCCTCACTGGCAAGGCCCCCTTCCTACCATAGGAAACAAGCTGTCCGCTTCCAAGGCGGTGCTTGGTCTGTGGAAAAGAGATGTGGATAACCTCACCTGGAAACAGAACACGTTGGGTGAGAGTTTCTACGCCAGTCATGAAAGTTGAGTTTTTCAATCATTCTGAGTAGTTATACTACGTAACGTTTCACTCCTGGATGCTTTATTGGTGGCAGGCATTTGAAGTCTGCCACTGTGAATTTTATCAGAGTTCACACTCTGCATAGGCCTAGACAATAGGCTAGTTCTTGATTGCAAATTCGTCTAGGCATTTACTCACTTGATGGCGACATTTGATGATGACAACATACAGCGACAACATACAACGACAACAGTGATGTGCAAGCATGACAGAGTGTGACGTCGACATAAGACGACGATGTGACGTGTGACTATGATGCGTAAAGACAATATACCGGTACAGTGACGTTGCATGATGACATACGGTGACACACGACAGCATATGACAAAGAAATGTGACGTCAAAGAAGAAGCAATGTACGATGTGAAGTGTGATGATAATGACGTACAATGACTTCATGCGATGACGAACAACAATGGATGACGGCAATGATGACTACTAAGTGCAGCAGGAAGTTATTATTATAGACCCAGATTTGCCAACCTAAGATTTTAACTCGAATGATAGCAAAGTACAGTAATTTCATTAACGTGCCAGTCACAAAGCATGCCACCCAAACATGCGGCACCCAAACGTTTTATGTTTTATATTGTACGCTAACGTTCACATTGACTAGCATCAAGGTGAATGCATGTGATAGATGAGGGCAAGCTTTGTATGCCGCTTATCGGTCCAGAGCAGTGGCTGCGTACAATGGGTCCTCTGCATCGACATCTGTCTTTTAGCCTACTCGTTGCCACATCTGCAGATCCACACATCTGCCTCATACCATCGTCCCAGTTTGTTTGGGATACTGGATTATTCAGCTTCTAGCCAGGTGATTGCTGCATTTGTTTGGTGTGTTTGTAGAGTTGTGTTGGATGTGGAGATATCGTTACATGTGGAGAGCAGTGAATCATGTGGTTCAGCGTGTGTGGCTGACATTGCTGGGTGACTGACTAATAGCATATGATGGATACTCCGTCACGGTCACGTCCGACTAGTGTGGGTGCCCAGCTTGCAGGAGGCAGTGAATCGCCAGCAGCCAGCAAGCCTGCCTCTCATGGACTAAGTATGGATGCTACGTCTTCACTGTCTCTGGAGGGCAGTACAAGTAGCAGTGGCAGTGTAGGCCAGCCGGATCCTGGTACCAGCAGTAGTGCCACCGTAGTATGTCCTTCCGGACCATCAGATACAGGTGCCATGGCTGCTGCTGCTACTGCTGCTGCTGCTGCGAGTTCATCCCCACATCACCAGACTGAAAGTTAGTTTTGCTTTTTTTCGAATACCTTGTCATTGTCAAGCTATGAGAGAGATGTTTTCATTACTTAGTGTCTCAATATTGTCAAGCTTTGTAATGTTTACTAGTCATTTAAAGTATTTATTTCTCGGTACATGATTCCTCATCATTAAATCTTCAAAGGTGTCTGACGAAAGTGCTCGGTTACTTATGCTTAAAGTCATATTTTGGCATAATATTTGAAGAAGTTTGAACTGCAGAATGATGATGTTTTAATTTTCTTTTTTTACTGTGTTTTATTGTGATTTGATCGAGTAAGATCAAAGGTATGGAACTTGTTATGGCAACTGATCATATATGCTATTTTTCAGGAATGATATATGTTGTTAGCAGGGATGTTCACAAGACCTTCTGAGCCGAGACCAAGACAAGACCGAGACATTCAAAATTTTTTCTGATACGAGACCGAGACAAGATGTTTATAATCCAAGATGAGACTGAGGCGAGACATTGCAGTTTCCAAGAAGCTGGCCGGGACCTTGAAGCTGCTGAGACTCTCGAGAGTCTCAGGAGCTCTAACGTCTCGCCGAGACTTTTTTTGTGACGTATGGTGAAACACATTGACAACGAAAAAAATTATACAAATTAATTAACCCACACCATGGTAAGCGCTTTCTGTTTGTGATATTGTGGGTTTTTGCACTTTATTTTGACAACTGTCACTGAATTAACGGCTTGCACCATAAAGAATTGCAACTGCGGTGCTGTAGACATGAGCCATTATGTTTGTTGCAATTTGCAAGCAACTGAAATTAGTAAACTACAGCTGATTATAACCTTATACGTCATCTACATTTGGCTGATAGTATTCATTCTGACATCGTACACTTTATCTTTATTGCGACTAGGTCATTTTATGACATAATTCTGCTTTAACATAAGTAAATGAAAGAGTGGAAACACTGTGAACGAATATGTCTAAGCCATAAATGTCACGCTGGTTATGGTATCGCTCTAACTGCAGCTACAGTATGCACAGCTTGCGCCTGCACAAAACGTCTCGTCGAGACGCAATGGCCTGAGACCCGAGACAAGACTTACTGGGCTGAGACTGAGACATATTGCTCCAAGACTGAGACGAGACCCGAGACGCGTCTGTCCGAGATGAGACCGAGATGAGACGTTAGTACGTTTTGAGACCGTCTCGAGACCGAGACGTCTCGATTGAGACCACATTCCTGGTTGTTAGGATATCAGTCTTTTCATACTAATTCTGAAACTGGAAGAGTCACTTGGTGTTGTGATTGTGCAACTGAGTCAGCTTTGGGCTTTATGTAATTTTATCAGGTTTAAGTATTTAGCATATTAGAAACGTGAGAGTGTTTGCATTGATGTTTGTTTGCAGACAGAGAGTTGAATTCGATGAGGGTGTTGCTGCAACGCGTGCTTGCGACATTGTCACAGACAGTCACTGAGACTCAGTCATCATCTCTGCTTGATCTGAAGTCTCTTGCAGCTCTGTGTAAGCCAGTTTTTGTCAGTCATTCCTAGCTGAATCTCATGAGATTATTTAAGTGAATGTGGTGCAGGCCTGTAGCCAGACTTTTTTCATGGAGGAGGTTTAACTTTGCCCCTGGTCATTTCTCAGAGCTGTTTTGCCTTGAAATGGCTTTTTATTATTCCAGCTAGGGGGTCTGGGGAGCGCTATGCAGTCTTCCACTGGGTCACATGTTTTTGTTGAACTCGAAAATCGCATCTGGTGGTGACATTCTTCTTTAGTTTTATGAAGATTTTCCGGTTATAGCAGATGGGGTGGGGAGGCTGTGGTTGTACCAAATATTAAGGGATCAGTGCTTAATATTCACTATGTATCGCTTAACGTATTGTTTTTGGCTAGCCATGAGCAGAATCTCTGTAAATTGTAAGCCGATGATGACATGACAGGTTACGAAAGATATTAGTTGTTTGAGCTGGGGAGATTGTCACATAACATTAATAACAGAAATGCTATGATTATGATATCAGGAAGAAAAGTTGACCTTGCTGCATGGTAAGAATGTAATAATTGAATGTACATGTGTACATTTATTTCTAACACAGGGTGTACATGCAGTTATGTAGTATTTGACTCTCACAACCACTAATTTTTTTGAAATGGAAAGTCAGAAGTTGCTAAGCAATCGGGCTACAGTTTACTTGCAAAGCAGGTGAAAATAGACCGCAATAGCACATGATTTGTCTTTCTGTTCGTTCTTTGCATCGGTCAGTCATTAGTTGAAGTGGTGATTGTTGTGTAGTTTCATCAGCTCAAGATGACCAGCTGTCAGTTGGCAGTGTTGACACCCGGCAACCACCTGGTTTGCACGGCACTCAGAAGATAAAGGTACGTTGCCGAAATGTTTACTGTCACTGTGCATGTGATCGTATCTGCAAAAATGCATAGATATGTTATTCATGTTTGGGATGTTTTGTTACTGTCAGAAAGCAATTGGTGTATAATGCTGTATACACTGGCACCTAGAAATTGAACATTTATTTGTACTAATTAATGTGGCTTTTCATCGATCAGACATAGGGCGATTTTGTAGTTTTTAAAAAATTTTTGCAGGTATGCAACATTTGTGATTGAATAATGTTTATATTTCTGTGTTTATAATGTTAGTGATGGTGTTATTTTGTTCATTGCATGATAGCTGTTTTTTTATGGTTTGATTAAAGTCATGTGCTGCAAAAAGGATGTGGTTTGTTCCATGTTGTATATCACATGACAGAAGTAGTTTCTGAAAATTGTGTGTCAAATTACTTGTGTTGTAACTGTCTAGGCAGTGAATGAATAGCATTGCTTGCATTTTTGTTGTTATTATTGTTATTACTGGGAAGTGACGAGTTAACCTTTGATCAGCTTGCTAGTGATTCTGTCGCGCCATCGGTTGACTACCAGCAGCGGCAGCAGCAAGACTTCTCTTTGCTCTCATCCTTTCGCTGATAGGCCCAACTTCCTCTAATCCAGATGTCTGAACTTTCATCTGATCATGGTTATTAGATGCATTTGCAGTAAATTTTGGAGACTTCTCAAAGTCGCTTGAGGGTTGGGCTGGTATCCACTCCAGGCCCCTACATTATCAACATTCTCCCTGTGACTGAAAGAATGGGTAGTGGTCTGTTCTGAAGCTGAATCTATTGTAGTTTTAAATGTAGGTTAATGAATATTATGACGTGTCAGATGCAAATGGAAACACAATAAATAGAAAACACCAAATAGATTGTGTTCTGAATAAGGCTTGACAATACCGGAAATAGGAGTGCTGAATATAACTTAAAGACTCAAATATCTTAAGTTATTTATATGGATTGGTGCAAACAGAACGAACAGTAATAACTCATACACTTCACGAACTGTTTGGGAAAGGTCTCACCAATAATTTAGCCAAGGCTGAATATGTCATAACCTGTCCCCACATGGGGTCATTTTTGAGACTGTCTCAAAGTCGCTTGAGGGTCGGGGCGGTAAATTAGAACTACCATTATGTTAACAGAAGGGGTCTTTTTTTATGAAACATCGTGTAGTCATAATTGGTCACTATTGTGTACAGCAGGCTGCTGTTGATGTGACAAGAAGTCCTCACAATCTTGCCTTGTCCAAGCGTGAGTCACTGAAGGTAAGGTCTGCTGGCTGGCTGTTTGCATTCAGCGTGCTGGAGTAACGATAGTTTATTAGATGTTAGGAGAAAAACTACCGCTCACAAGAAAAATACAGTATTCTGATGTGCATAAGTAATTTGATATTCAATAGAGACTGAAACCAAGGTGACACATTTTCAAGACCAAGATTTTTTTTTGACAAGATCAGATGTTTGTTTGGAGACTAAGATTAAGACTAAGACTTTTGTCAAAACAAAGACTTAATTTTTTGCTCTTGGTCTGAAGGATATCTTTGATGGAAGTTAGCGATTGTAGAATTTCAGAATGAGATGTCATGTACAGAGACAGTGAGGATGCTGATTGCAGGTACAGAAGCAGAATTACCGGTATGAAAAACGCCGAGCAACCAACGAACTACTGAACGTTCTCAAGGATCCGTCCATCGTCATAATTGCCGACTGGCTGAAAGTCCGTGGCTCACTGCGGAGCTGGACAAAACTTTGGTGTGTCCTGAAGCCTGGAATACTTCTGCTCTATAAGAGCCACAAAGCTAAGGTATCATCTGTATTTGATTGTAACAGCTGTCATTCTATTGAGGACCAGAGCTGTCGAACTAATGCATTAACTTAATGCGTTAATTTATTAATGCGCTTTAAAAAATTAACACACATACATAAATTTACTTAATTCTATGAAGCAGGAGTTTCAATATACCATTAAACTGCGGCTATTTGATGATCATATGAATTCAAGTATCTAAACTGTTGTTGCCAATTCATCACTACTGTAAATAATAATATTTAGACGACAGGCTGCGATTTCGTCCTTCATTTACCAGTTGTTGCATTTTCCGGTCATTGTTTTTTCATGGTCTGTCATTTTTAGGTTCTGCAAATTCAGCACCTCCAGCAATATGAATGATGTGTTATTATGCGTTAATGCATGCGTTAAAAAAATTAATGCAATACGTTAATGTGTTTAAAAAATCAACACTTTGACAGCTCTGTTGTGGACTAGGTTGCATTCTGTTTACAACCATTTCGTGAAAGTTGAGTAGCAACAGACAGAGTCAGCTCATTTCAGTTGATTAGGTTATAAAGCCATAGAAGAAAGTTGTGCCACTATCAACGAAGAAAGTCACTTAGTCACTACACAAAAAAACTGGCGGCTTTTTCTCTTTCTTAAGTCTAGTTGTCTAAAATCTTATGCAGTTTACGCTATTTGCTGCGTAAAAGCAAAGACATGAAAAGTGTTCCTACAACAATAACAGGTTTACTTTGTGATATTTGCAATAGCTTGGAGTTATTCACGAGAAGTTGGCCAGTTAGGCAAGAATTATGAGAGAAAGGAAAGCAACCAGATTGTAAAGTCATTTGGTACTGGTTTTTTCTTAATTATTTCATTAATGCTCAACACTGTGGCAGTAACACGTATTTTCTAGTACTACTGTTGCTGAGTAGCAGCTGTGAGTTTTATGATGATGACGTCACTGTGACGTCATTTATAAACATTAAATAGGGTGATGTTGCCACTGAAATCCTCCCGTAACGAACAGCATGCCATTATTGTATTTTTGTGGGCCAAAAAAATAAGTGCAAATCAGATTCACTCGATGAGTTGCATCCAGTATATGGCGACAAGTGCTTTAGAAGTGAACAGTTCACGTTCGGTGTAATAGAATGTTAAATGGACAGAAATTTGTATCATATACCCAGGTGCAATCAGTCGTTCTTCAGTGGCATAGATAGCAGCCAGCATCGTTCTTTACGTCAGGCATTCAGAAGTTTGCTGACAGATAGGACAAAATTCATTGCGTGATCTCAGACGATATGTTTAAGAATGAAGCACTAGTTTTTAGCATTTAAAGAGATGGCGTTAACTTGTTAATTTGATTCATTTTTTCTTTCCTATGCTGTTTGTCACTTGCGAGTTATGATATATTACTGGTGGGGAAAATAATACATGGGCAGACTGTGTTCTGTGAACAGATAACGTCACAATAATGACGTCATCATCAAAACAATTTCTACATAAATTCAGAGTAATATTCCCTACAAAACGTATATTTTGGATTTTTTAGATTTGGAAAACTAACAGAATGATGCTGTTTTGGAACTTTATTTATCGAACAACTTTCGTACATACAGTCATGAATGCATTGTTTTACAGTCGAGTCACTGGATCGGCACTCTGCTACTGACTTCATGTGAGCTGCTTGAACGACCATCCAAGAAAGACGGCTTCTGCTTCAAAGTCTTCCATCCTTTGAACCAGTCCATCTGGGCCACAAAGGTGACACTTTTTGATGATAGTTTTAAAAATATGTTGGATTATTTGACTGTGGTGTGAAGTTTTTTTTTGAAGTATTTGGAAATAATGATGGAAAAATCAAGGGAATTTGATTGAAAGCTGTATTTAATGCTGGGCATATTAAAGTTTTTGAGTGAATAAGGACAAGTTTATAAGGTGTTATTATCGTTGTTATATTTTGCTGTATTTAGGGTCCAAATGGTGAAAATATTGGTGCAATAGTTCAGCCTCTGCCTTACTCATATCTGATATTTCGGGCACCGTCTGAAGCAGCAGGTTGTTTTTTGCTTGTAATTTTTGATCATAATTGTTAGGCTTATTACTGAAATCTAGACTTTTCATAATGAAATATTTTATCATCATATCATCATCATTATCATCATTGTCATTACTTGTTTTTCAGAACACAAACAGTTGCAATATTTTTCATTACATTGCATGAGGTATGAGTACTAAACAAAGTGTTCCAGAAAAGACCTAAAGGCCAATGACACAACTGTTCACATTTGATAATTTTGTACAACAGCATTATGTTGAGTTCACATTGTTGTTTGTTTTATTTGTAGGTATTTTACTGTAAATAATCGATATGTTGATTAATTAGTGCACTCTTTTCTTTGACTGTAGATTGAATGAGTAATGCATAGACACACGACAAATGTCATTTTTCGTCTGTTCATAATTGCAGAATCATAAATTTTATTTTAAAATGTTATTGTGATTTCTGATTTTTGTGTAATTTTTATCTAGAATTGTGAATTTCGTGATTTTTTGTCCTTAATTTCACGATTTTGTTTATTTTTTTGTGCAAAATGAATTTGTTGCATCGCTAGTAATAGAGTGTGTTGTTACGAATGTGTGTGCGCACGTGCCTGTGTGTGTAGGCAAGTGTTGGATGGATGCATTGGAGCTGGCTCTGCGCTGCAGCAGTCTGTTAATGAGGACAATGACTCGGGATGCTCGTGAAGCGGGTGACGTTTTGTCATTGTCTGTTCTGGCTGACGAGCCAACTGATGGTGCTACTGATGATGTCAACGGACTACTGACACTGCGACAACAGATGAATGACAGCGATTGTGAACGTCATTTCAATGGCTAGTACACAGCACGTGATTGATCATTGATCCATTGTTCATTAAAACTGATCGTCATTCAGTGTCTTGGAAACCAGAAGGGCATCTGGTCTAAAAGTAAAATACTGCCACATCAGTTTTGGAAATTTTACTGCATTATATGAATATGATGTGTTGTGCTAAAAATTGTAGGTCTATTATTAAGCAGATGAGGATAAAATCTGAAGTTGTTGCACTGCATTGATGCTGCGTGAAAATTGATGAAAAATGTTGGTCTTGAATAAGTCCTGGGGTTTAGTTCTGGTTTTTTCTTGAGAAAGAAACAAAGTTTTGTCTTGGTTTTGGTCTTGAGAAAAAAGTCTTGGTCTTGTTTACATAACTGATATGAAGTGGACTGACTGGGTGTTGTATGGGCAGGCCTTGATGATGACGTGAAGGCGGACATTGAGGAGCGTAGTGGCAACAAGTCGGACACTGACAGTGATGACACATCTAGCAGACGCACTGCCATCGTTGAGAACGGCTATCAGCAGCCCGTTGAAACTCCATACGTGGAAAACACAGTGGAAGAGCTTGGGCAGGTTTGTCAAGACACTGATTAATTGATTTGGCTGCTTTTGTCCTGCCTTCCAGTTTGTACGAAGATAGTACTACAAGTACATATATTTAACTAGTCTAACTTATAGTTTTGGGATATTATGGAAAACTATGCAGGTTTTTCTTTTTTTATAAAAATTGCATTTTGTTACAGGAAAGAGTCTATGTGTTTCTTGTATTGACAGCAAGGAGAAGCATGTCAGACAGAAGAAGTTGCAGATGAGTACAAAGGTCTGATCTGGTCGCTGGTGAAGCAGGTTCGACCTGGCATGGACCTGTCCAAGGTCGCTTTGCCAACGTTCATTCTTGAGCCAAGATCATTTCTTGACAAGCTGTCAGATTACTACTATCATGTCGACTTCCTGTCAGAGTGAGTACGGTATTGTGTATTCTGTGTCAGGTTTATGTACTGTTCATGTTACAGCTATAACGTCAGCCACAATAGCTGCTGAACTACTGCTGTGGATTTAGTTTAATAGCACAGTTTTCAAGCTTTCTTCACATCAGATCGAGTTACCAAAAGTGGACTCTGTTGTTGGAGCAGGATTCTCTTTCCGCCACCCAGTGCCAGCACTCAGTGGTGTGGTTTGAGATCGCACGTCTTTAGGGTAAACAAGCCGTACACTGTCAGAGTAGACAAAATTCATGCTTTCACGGTAGATGGACCACATACTTTCATGGTAGACAGCAGACCACTTACTTACCACTTACGTCACCGCACTCTGAGGTTTTGACAGACCACACATTTTCATGGTAGACAGCTCGTGGTAGACAAACCACACACCGTCATTGTAGGCCACGAATTTACATATTCATTAACTGCATTGCCTTTGGAGCTGCCAGCTGTGAGGCAAGCACTGGGTGGTGTGCTTATGCATACAGGTGAATGGCTGCCATATTGCTCATCCATCGTTTTTAATTAATATTAAATTGTTTGGCTTTGTTCTTATAAAGTAGTGTTGATTACGTTTCATTTGTGTTCATTTACTTTGTTTGTAGCAGATGATTGCAGTGTTTGCATGCATTTGTGTAGGTGCTCATTGTGTTGATGTATTGAATTTTCCCAAAAAAATGACAAATTTGCATGTTATTTGTGTGCAAATTGCACTTCGTCAATCTGCCCAAAATTGTCCAGCCCTGAAAAGTGTAAACTGAAAGTGCAGCAGAAACAGTTGCTGCCAAAGAAGATGTAAAGATTAAGTAAGCAATGGTATATTTCCATATCATTATGTTAGTTAAAGTTGACAACATATGAACAACAGGTCATGACCAAAAATGTGTCTCAGCGAAAACTGCAGTTTCACTAATGACTTATTATTGAAGAAATGTATATAGTGTTTGAATACAGGCTAATTTCAATATCGGTACAGTAAAATTTATGACTGTGTATCATTTTGTTTACACAGTTTTTCATTAAATGTCCCTGCTTTTGTTTTTGTTTTTTTGTGTTCGTATTTAAGGACGATCTCAGAAGAAGACCCATTCACACGCATGAAGCAGGTTGTGCGCTGGTACGTTGCAGGATTCTACAAGAAGCCAAAGGTTTGATATCAGCAAATTATTTTGTCATTTTGCCACATATAAATATTAACATGTAAATATTAACAGAGTTAGAATCACACATCGTTTATATACCTAAGCTCTAGCGACTCAGGTCGAGTCAATGTACAGAATTACACGAATTTACCATTAGAATGCATGGCTGTCATATTAATATTAATCGATGGAGATATTTTCTGTTCAGTGACTATACTAGATATTGAATCTCAGCTTACACAAGTTATTATTATTATTATTGTTTTTTATTCAATACTGTCATGTTGTGGCACATCCCAGATTTACTGTGGCATGCAGGGCATATGAATTTCTTTTTTTTTCCCGCTATCTGTGGTTTGATGTATGGTACGTGATGTGTCTTAGCATTCTGTTCATTGTAGGTTTGTAGCTATATTTATTCAGTCGTTTTTTGCAGAGGTCAAGTCTGGCCAGAAAAAAAAATAATTTTATACTGTTTTAGATTGGCAGTTGCGAGTGAGCGGTGTTTTTCCTATTGCAGGGGCTGAAGAAGCCATACAATCCTATCATTGGTGAGGTGTTTCGCTGCTACTGGCAACATCCAGACTCTGACAGTCGAACATTCTACATTGCTGAGCAGGTATATGATTGTGTTTTTTTTATCTGTAGTCATAATAAAGACTGAATTCACATTTCAGATGTCACAGTTAAATTGCTGTATTGTTAGTAAAAAAATGCAAAGTTTTTTCCAAGACTAGTTGGGTGGTGCTCATCTCAACATAGCTTTCAACATTAAAATTTTTTTCAATTTTCAAACTTTATATAATACAGTATTTCTTTTATCGCAGTTGTAGTCAAGACTTTAACGCTCCTCTTCCATTTACAGTGGGAATTGGTAAAGGGTTACTGATTTTTAAACTAGGTTATAACACATGAATTTGATTCGGCCAGTTATTTATAGTTGTCTTAATTTTTTTTGTGTCGTGTGACTTTGAACTTGGATGAAAATTACGATGTGAGAAGTCGACCAACAGTCCCACATAGCACTAATTTTTGTTTTTTTTTTATGGACAGATTTCTCATCACCCGCCAGTGTCAGCATTCTATGTCACGAATCGTCAGGTGGGTTTTGTAATCAGCGGTTGCATTCTGGCCAAGTCAAAGTTTTACGGCAACTCTCTGTCAGCGGTCATGGACGGCTCAGCACGGCTTGTCTTTCTGAACCGTGGCGAGGAGTATATTATCACCATGCCATATGCACACTGCAAAGGTGAGACAGTTGAGCTGTGCTACTGCAAAGTTATTAAAATATAATTAAAGATAATTGTTAAGCACCGTCAGCTTGTAGCTTAATAGTCGCATATTGTACAGAACACTTTTAAACCTTTTTGGCTAGCCAGGAAATTAATAACAACTTATGACTGCTAATACACTTGACAGTTTAAGTGTGTGTTTTAATATCATTCATCTGTCGGTCTTTATTTCGTCTGGGTTATATCATTGATTTGCATTCTTTGATTTACTGACTCAGTATGTTTTTTTCTGATATTCATTTATCCATTCCTCTATGCATGGTGGTACTTTAGAGAGTCTCTATGTTGATTGGTCTGCTGCATTCTGCATTCCCTACAAAGCTGAGTTCATTTAAGTATTTTTATTTGTTGTGTTTGTTTGGAATTTATTGTTGCAGGAATTCTGATCGGAACACTGACGATGGAGCTTGGTGGCATGGTGACAATTAAGTGTGAAAAGACTGGCTATCATGCTGAGCTTGAGTTCAAACTAAAGGTTTTAATTGTACATTTTGTATTTTGTACGTGTACAATATTTAATGTCAGTGATCATATTATGGTTAAAGGTCCATGGACACCAAAATTAACATATATATTTCATCCATTTTCCTAAAACAGCATAATTTTTTGATAATTTTGATAATAATATTGGCGACCAGCATTTTGTCAACACACAGAAACTTACATTTGAAGTCGACGATCTACAAAAATGCCATAGAAAACGAACCGCCATTTTGACAGGCTGATGACGTCACCGGTTGAACACATCATCAACATAAATACACATAAATAACATAAGTAGAGCTGTCAAATTAACGCATTAATTAACTTATTAATGCATTAATAAATTAACGCGCATTAAAAAAAGTAACGCGCGTTAAAATAAATAACACACGTACGTAAATTTATGTTAATTACTGAATTCCGTAAAGCAAAAGTTTCAATATTCCGTTAAACTGCGGTTATTTGACAATCGAATGAATTCAAGTAACTAAACTGTAGTTGCCGTTCAATCACTACTGTAAATAAATAATTATTTTGATGACAGGCTAATGGTTTTCTATGCTAGCTATGATGGCAGTTATTGTTGATTATACATTTAACATGTGTTTTTCACTTTCTATATTCTACAGGCGGAGTCACAGGACCCAGGGTAACTTACCCTCTTACTCTCTCTCTTGACAGGTCTGGGTGCGTTAATAACTTGTTAATCAAAGCGTTAAAAAAATTAACCCTTCAACAGCTCTAAACATAAGATTATAAAATCACATTTTCTACTTATGTACTGATGCAATTGTCATGCGACACAGTATTTTTTGCCGTTAAAAATATTAAAATAAATCAGTAAACACTGACTGTGTACAACTGGTGTCGTCACTTCCAGCCACTCGTCATGATCAGAATTTCAGCATAATGTAATGTACTGCCATTTTCTGTTATATTCAGACATAAATTTCATACATTTATAAAGCTTTAATTAACATATTATACACCGTGGGCCATGAAAAACGTGCCACTTTACTTTTGTCCATATCTTCGCCAGATATTAAACGATTTTCAAAATTTTTTATTGCCACATTCTGCGGACAATTAGCAATAACATAGTTGTTAAATATTCCACCACACTACCATGCGAAACATGATGATGGAAAAATCACTATAATACAGATGCAAAAAATCATTTTCTGAAACAATTTTTACTAATTTTCATACAAAAATTAAATTATGTTTAGTTTGACATACATTTTTGATGTTCGTAAACAAAAGCAGGTGATACTGTCATAAATAATAATTTTTAATGCACTGACGATATACCAGTGATGTAATGTAATGTACCATTCAGCAGTGGAGACAGGGCTGTGATTAAAAACTTGCGCCGGTTCAAAAATAAAGTTTTCGGCAAATACTGGCAGAATTTTTAAAGATAAACTGCAATAGGGAAAGAGGGGGAATGTCATTAACAGAAATTTTGGAAACATGCAGCACCGACCAAAGGCATGATCACTGTGGATGAAATGGTAGGCTTGCTAAAGAAACAAACATATCGTTCAATACGCCAGATATCCAAAGAAAAGGATCTAACAAAGTGTATCATCGTACAGATCATTCACTGCATTTTTGTTGGAAGTGCATTTTGTTTACCAACATGCTTGCTGTCTGTTATTGTTAGTTTTTCTTGCATTTATATTTCACAAGGTGTTGTAGTGACACAGTTAGAGCATGGTGGGATATTTAATAATCGCTTGATTGCTAATTGTCCAGAAAATGCACCAGTGAAAAAAATTTTGAAAATCAGTCAATAATTGGCAAAGATTTGGACAAAAGTAATAGCAGTCTATTATTTGTCATTGTCATCTGTGTAGCTTTGCATCCAGTCACTTAAAAGCTAAACTGTCTAATCTCTCATCAAGTAGAGACAATTCCGAGCACACATTGAATTGATTTTTAAATGACATTCAACATTTTTGTAATTGCTTGGCAGAAGAAATCTTGGATCTAGTGATGAATATCTGTGTCTGGCCCATCAACGTGGAAGCTCATTGATGAAGTAGATATAGGCCGCTGTGTTGGCTTGACTGTATCTGAGAGCTAGACATTTGCAATATTTGCAGTTGCATCTATCAGACTTCAGTATTTGTATTTTAGTTTTATGTTAACTTTGTTTCTTTATGTGGTTGCTCTGGTGACAAGCCAGGCCATACAGCTGTGAAACTGCTGCTACAACAATGCCTGCTATTCAGTGCAAATAGTTTTGACAGCATGTGTTGAATTTTGTAGCCATTCTTAGGCAGTGATGAAGCTTGCAACAGAATTGTTGGTCGGTTGAAACTGGGCTCGGAAACTCTGGCAGTACTCGAGGGTCATTGGGACCAAGATGTTCTTATACATGACAAGCGTTCTGACGTCAGTTGAGTTTACAAACATTGCTGTGTTAGACGATTTTGTGCGTATTATTGTTATAAACTTTGCTGTTGGTTTTCTTATTACGTGTGTATATGACTGCTGTAGTTTGCTCATGTTTGTTTTTTTCAAGGACTTTTTTGAACTGACATTTTTCAAACTTTGTCTCACTGTATACTTGTCAGTTGTAGAAGCAGTGTTTGCTGAATTTATTTCAAGTGTCCCTAAATGTAAATAGAGGACATGAATTAAGTGTTCATAACAGATTAGTTGGACGTGCCACTTGTTGCAAGTAGCAAGTTTTAGAATATTATTATTGTTTGTTTATTACATTGGAAAAGTTATGTTAGATGTTCTGTGTGTTATTTTGATCAGTTTACATGTGAATGTCAGGTAACTGAGTTGTTTTGGAGTCCAACGGCAGAGATGAAAGCACGCAGATTGAAACGATCCACTGTCCTCTTGGACAATCAGGAGGACTTTGAGTCTGAAAAGTGAGAAATGATTATGCTGGCAGATATGATTTTTTCTCTCAGTTGTGTTGTAGTTGTTTATAGTTCTTTGTGCTTTGACGCTGTTGGTTGGTAAAAGGGAGGGCCTCCAGTTGGTGAAACATTATTTTTCAACAACTATGGGAAACTTATTTGTACTTGTAATAACTTTGCAAAATAGGCCGATAAAACAAGAACCAGAAGTAGCACAGCTGCAGTAATCGTAGTAGTGAACCAACTTTGTTATCATGTGTGCAGTTTGATTTCTGTGTTTTTCTTCTCATTGATGGACTGATTGCAGGCTGTGGATTCGAGTGAGTGATGCCATCGTGTGTGCTGACCAGCAAGCGGCAACGCAGGAGAAGCTGTTCCTTGAAGAGGAACAGAGGAAGCAAGCTCGTGAGCGTAAGATGAAAATGATGGAGTGGGTTCCACGATTGTTTGAACGCAACCATATCACGGGTGAATGGGTGTATAAATATGCCGAGTAAGTCTGGTGGCATTGTGCTTGATATTGAGTTCAGTATCCAACTCAATAATAATAAACTTAAGACTATCTGAAATTGAGACTTATTGATTCAGTGACTTTTTATCACTGCTGTAAGATTGACATTACTGTAGTCAGTTGTTTGTTGATCCTACCTAAATTAAAGAAACGAACATTGCTTCAAGTTTAGGATCTGGCTATATTTTATTTTTTAGTAACACAGCATGCGTAATCAGCGATTCGGGTTCACCATTTCGACGAGCCACCAGAAATCTGTTTTTAGACGATAACAAAACCTACTTATTAAACGCTAAACTAATTAACACTGACTTTAAACCTAACCCTATTTCTAAATTTATCTAATTGTATCTCTAATTGTGGCAACTTTTCAGAATGGCAGACGTTCAGAATGGTGACCCTTTGGAACTGCAGGCTGACGCCTAATGGGCATTAATGCTATCATAAAAGTGTTTGGGCGTGACTATTTTACAATGCATTTTTGACTTCAATGCTTTGCTGCTGTGACAGGAAGAGCATGTAGAGTATGATAAATCTTGTTCCAACAGTCCACAAAAATCTGCTTTTTTGGGAACTTAGCCTGATTTGGAATAATCACTCGGAACGACAGTTTTTCGCTTTAATGTCTGGGTATATGTTTTGCTGTATATTATGCTGCCATGTGCAATGTAAGCCAGATAGTTAGAACTCAGTGTGCAGTGTTTAGCTGTGTATGTCTCTGGGCAGTTCATCAGCAGTCAGAAGCAAAGTAGTTTCACTGCTGGTTTGTGTATGTTTGTGTGCTACTATCTGTACGTGTGTTTGAGTTGTAGTCTGCGTCCGTGGGACTCGATGAACGATGTGGTGCAGTATGAGCATAACATGGTGATACAGACCAAGACTCGTCATCAGACACCGATCGTTCTGACAACCAGCCTGCTGCATGTTGACGAGCTGTCCCGCAGTCATCGACGCACACGTTCACGCTGTCTTGCTTCGACATCTGTCCATCGCATCCACTGCAACGAAGCCAGTTCATCGGACGACTGCCTGGAAATGTTCTCTGCTCACGACCTCGATTTCTCTGGTACCGACTGAAAACAGTTTATTTCTTCCAATCTGCAGATTTTAGTAAAGTTGGTGATAGTGATAGTCGTTATGAGCCATTACTTTTTACGTTATTTATGCCTTCACTCTTTGTTCATAGGCAGAGCTGTATCTCTGTAATGTGCATTGGTGAATTTTCCCTCAAATTTTGACCAGCATTGCATTTTGGGACAGAGATGAACTGTTAAGGCTTTGGACTCAACTCTTCACTGAGGTCAAGGTCCAAGCATTTTTATCAGGGCATGTGTTATTTAGGTTATTCCTCTCTAGATGTTTTTAGCATCAAATTTTAACTATCTGACATTCCCACAACAAGAATATATTGATCACTACTAAATGTACTAATGTTTTGATGTTAATCTATTGTGCTGATGTACATAGATGAAGAAGACCAGCAGCAGACGTTGACCGAGGCAGCGCAGGACTCACAAGCTGTGGTTGATAACTCCACATTGAATCAGCTGCTAGAGCCGCTCATCCGCCAGCAGCGAGACACGGCTGACAAGCTGGCGATCCTCACGTCACATATTCACCAGCTTGAGCAGCAGATACGAGCGTCGTTGGTTGTCTCACGCTGGCCGGGCATCAGTGAGCGTGATGTGCTCGTACTGTTCATTGCCGTGTGTCTGCAGCTGCTGTTCGTCTGGTTGCTGAAATGATGCTCGGCTTTGTTTATGTCTGTGATGTGTTTGGTGTTTTTGCCAATACGTTTTCTCCGCAGCAGGTGTTGATCATTTTGCATTCTTTCACAAGTTTCTTGTCTTCCTTTGTCAAACTGTAGGTTGAGGGTACTGTAATAGTGTCTCAGGTTTACTGCAGTATCTGTGATTGGCAGGTTCGTTTATTTGCTTGCTTGTCAGACGTTTGCCGCAGATTCAGTGAGTTTCTCGCTGACATTGTGCACTTTATAAATTAAATTTACTTACTTACTTACTTAAATATTCAAGTGGTGTTTAGTTTGTTGCTTGCATGTATTGCGACACATAGTTTTGTTACAAGATGCTTCTAGCACTAGCTGCCTTTCTATACTGTGAGTGGCCTTGTGGAAAGTCTGTTTTCTTATTTATCTCATCTTGATGCTAGATTTAAAGCTAAGTTTCTAGTGACGTATTAAAACTAGATTTTGTAAGTTGTAACACAAAATTGTATTTTATTGTGCAATCAAGCTTGTGGCTTGATGTCTTGCAACTGCAGCGTTGCATCTCTGTGTCAAAGCAGTTCTTAAAGAAAAACTGTATAATGGATAGTATATGCATTGCTGTCAGATGTTATTTCTAACCTACCTGATTCCAGCAGCACTCATGTCAAGTAGCAGTCTACGTCTGTCTTCTTTGACACTGAGTATGCATAGAATTGGTGTTGTTTGAAGTGAAACTTAACATTATTGCATCTTTTTATGCAGAACATTTGCACGAACTGTTTTCTACTGTGATGAATATTTGTGCTTGGCCCATCATTGTACACTGTGTCTCAAAAAAAACCGGACCCCTATTACGTTTTGAAATAACTCCAACAAATTGTGCCTAATAATAATAATGATTAGCTGAGAAAATCGTCAAAAGGTACTCAATATCGTAGTGTGTTACGGGCTTACGATATTTCATAAAACGGGGCACCAGCTTAGGTTAGATGTGGATGAACTGAAGCAGCGCTTGGTGGAGGTCTGGTCTGGCCTACGGCAGACCGTTGTCGATGACGCAATCGACGAATGGAGAAGACGTTTCCAGGCCTGTGTTCGAGTAAAGGGACAGCACTGAACATCTGCTGTAACTTCTGACTATGATGTTGCTAATAAACAGTTTGTTCAACTTCAAACGTTGGCGTTATAACATTTAATGATTTCGTAACTGACGTTGTTGGTTCGTTGGAGTACTGCAGTGCAGTTGCCTCTACTGTTGGTGCCACAGGAAAACC
>Ga0209367_1003230_pt1 | contig 22067 bp, 17 predicted proteins | sample WorMetLIZISLAND2_FD_187412 | JGI IMG/M metagenome (GOLD analysis project Ga0209367, IMG submission 187412) | Marine gutless worms symbiont microbial communities from Max Planck institute for Marine Microbiology, Germany - Olavius geniculatus... ... | reverse complement strand
CGAACCAGTTTCTACAGGCCGGAAACTAACTCAATAGCTGAAAGATTCCATGCCACGTTAAACTCTATGATGGGTCGTATGGTTAGTGATCACCAAAAGGAATGGGATGTCCTTCTTCCCCATGTGATGGCTGCCTATCGTGCATCCGAACATCAGTCGACCGGATATAGTCCGAATTATCTAATGTTTGGACGTGAGGTGAGGGCACCTGCAGATCTCATCTTTGAGACGCCAGGAGAAGACCCGCCAACTTCCTATGATAGTTATTCAGTTAACATGGAATACAGAATGAAGCAGGCATATAGTTTTGTCCAAAAACAACTAGGAGTAGCAGCAGAAAGAATGAGGCGTCAGTACGATATCATAGTTCGACCTCAGAAGTATCGCCGGGGACAGTGGGTGTTATATTACAATCCCCGCAGATTTCTTGGTCGACAGCAGAAGTGGCAAAAGAAATTCTCGCCATATCTAGTGGTGAAAGAACTGCCACCGGTCAATTATCTGATACAGAAGACGAAAAGAAGCCGGCCGATTATCGCACATGTTGACAAGTTGAAGCTGTGGGACATTGACAATCCCCCACTGTCGTGGTTAACAGAAGAAGAGCCACAACTGGATGCAGATGACACTTTTGATGTAGATACCGAGGGCATTGAAGAACTTCTACCAAAACTGGTTGAACAACAAGGTTCACCTCATCTGGTGGACATCGAGCAGACCCGTGACGATCACGATGCTCCAGGCGATCTGGTCGATGGCGGACGGAGTGGACAAACTGTTGGTGGCGCGCTCAACCAGCAAGTCACTGACGATGGAGATCAACCGAGCAGTCGTGATGCTGATGGAAGAGCGGAGCAACCACCGCGAGCAACGATCGAGCAGACTGAAGACCCCGCTGAGTCAAGCAGAACGAAGTTCGAGTTCGATCAACCGACGAATGACGTTCAAGCACCTATTGCTGGAGATCCATTGTCTGCTGTGCAACTGGCGGATCGACCGAGACGAACTGTTTCTCGCCGTAAACGCTTTATGGACTTTCTTTTAGGACGTGTACGACAGTAACTGTTAGGTGGTGTGTGTAACCCTGTAATTATGCAGAGCTGTTGTGATTTACTTGAGACTATTATTTACTGTATGTTGTGGGGTTTAGGACTTGTCACGTGCCTAACACCGAACTCTGCAGTAGATCACTGTTTTGTGATGCAAATCGGAATTTTTGTTAGACTTGATAAGCCTGTAACAGTCACCCCCGTACTAAGTGTCCTGTATCCTAAAGGCATTAGTTTGGAAGCCAGTTAGCCGAAATAAACCCAGTTTTTGGCATGAGGTGCATAATGCATTATATGGTACCAATGCACGCAAATCTGTGGCTTTTTCTGGTATGTCCAACTTAACTGCCTAAGTAGAACGTAACACGAAGACTATAACGATAGTCACCCTTGTCTCTACCACCCGAGTTACCTTATTAACGTTTTCATTAAGTGTGAAGCCCTATACGTTTTTCCTTCTTGTGTTGATGAACAATTATTTCGTTGATTCTGTTTGTCATATTAAGGTTGAGAACTTTAATGTTTAGTTAAGCTGTTTGTGCTTATGGTTGATTATGTTGCTTTGCTTAGTTTGTGTGCGTAACTGTAAAATGTAGCGTCTATCAGACTCCCCCAAATTGAGGTCAATTTAGAACCGGCCGAGGAAAGTGTGACGAACACATGGTTAGATATAAAAACTTTCCCCTGGGCAATTACTTGCGGTGCACCCGGTATCTGTCCAGGTCGTAGTTTAGCGTACATGCCTGCTATTGGTTGGCCGTCTCATCACGTCATCACGCGCAGCTGCTATTTGCTGGCCGACCCATTACGTCACGGCGCGCGACTGCTATTGGTTGATGGCCCTGGCTGGGCACTATAAAAACCGCAGCGCCGCAGTAGATGACTGACTCGGGGTGGGTGGCCCGGGGAGAACGGACCATCTATTAGCATGGTCATCCAAGCATAGGGAAACGCACTCTTTAGGAGGGTACCCGTGGAGGTTGGATCCTGCAAGCTGAACGCTTAGGGAAAATTTGTAGACTGTTCAAGGGGATCCAATAGTCATACCCTTCTTCCTTATATTGCATCATAGTTACTTCCTTCCTTACTAATATTGTTAAACTTAAGTTCGAAACGTAGCGTATCTAATTTTGTTCAAGATATTGTTTGTTAGCTTTCGTTAATAAATTTATTATCTTTATTCATACAAAAAGATTTGTTTCTTTTTACTTAGAATTTAAATAAGTAAATAAATAACAGACACAAACGTAATCAAGCTGTGTCAGCTATAGGTATAAACGATAGCTCTTTCATTCATCGTAAAACTCTGAGTCCAAAAGTCAATACTAGCGTCCTTACAGACTATCCCTCCGCTTTCCAAGGACCCATACAAATAGTCGGTAGGGTTGAAGGGGACGAGACTATCGACACGTTCGTTTGCCCCTCGCGATCCGCCCTGAGATCAATAGACATGCTAACCGGTGCGAATAAAAGTCAAGGTCACAAAGTATCGCGGACGGTGGCAGCGACATGAACAAAGAAAAGCACAGCAAGAACAAGCACAAGCACAAGCTCAAGTACAAGCTGAACAAATAAAACTCGAAAGTGGAAAAGTAGAATTAGAAATCGAGCGCGTGCGTCAACAATCTGCTAGTGCAGAAAGCGCAGCAGCCTTACTAAAACGCTATGGCGATGCCCGCGGTGTCTTTAGTCGTATGCCCAACGATCCTGCTGATATTCCAGCATTTTTCGACAATGCCGAACGTGTCTTCAAAGACACAGATATACCTGCCAATTACCAAGCGCAGTTATTAATGTCTTATTTGACAGATAAAGCCCATGCTATAGTAGGGCGAATGGATCAAAAAAGGCATCATGCTACGCAAAAGTAAAAGCATTGCTTTTGCGTGAGTATAAGTTAACGCCTTGGGCATATCGAAAACGTTGTCAGACAGCCACAAAACAGTCCGGCGAAACATACGTCATGTTTGCAAGTCGGTTATTTACTATGCTCAGTTATTACACTGCTAGCAAAAATGTGAAAAAAATTGATGATCTCAAATCTTTACTAGTCGCTGACCACACTAAAGATACGCTATCACCGGACTGATTTCAGCAAATCCTTGCAGTTGAAAATACAGAGAAGGAAGGGTGGCTAGCACATAATAAGTTAGCTGAGGTTATAGACAGGTATCGTGCTAGTCATGGTTTTGAGGACAAACCACAGACAAGAGTAAACCCAGTTTATGTCTACACTTCACAAGCTAAACCTGTGTGCAATCAGAAAATAAGTTTCAACAAAACACAAAAACAGAATAAACCAGAACGCAGATGTTTTTACTGCGACAGCAAACTACATATTATTAAGGACTGTCCACATTATGAGAACAAGAAGAAAGACGATGAACATGTCAAAACAAAACAATTCACAAATAGTTCACAAAAAAAATCAGCTCAAGTACACACAGCAGTGACAGTATCTCCTGCAATTCCAGAGTCTGACCGTAAACAACATACAAAACCAACTCAAAATGCTATAGTAATGCACATTAATATTACACCTACGCGTAGCAGTGAGAAGAAAGTACAACTGAACAATACCAATACGCATGGCGCAAATATTTAGGTAGACGCGCAGACATTTCGCGGGACTACAGACAGTATTGCCATACATAAGGGTAAATACAAAATCACAGATTTAACATACATCGACGTACAGATTGATGGACTGTCTAGACCTGTCAAAGCTTTACACGACTCAGGGGTAATGATTTCGGTAATTCATCCCAGAGTTCTTGAAGAGACCAGTCCAAATATATCATGTGATGGTAAAATCAATTTACGTGGTCTTTTCGGCGAACCAGTAAATGCAGACTTAGTAACAGTTTTTGTGAAATCATCTAACTGTTCTACAGAGTTTATCCTAGTTGTGATGGCGATGACTTCATTTGCGAACACAGATCTCATTCTCACAGACCAAGTCGCACAGCACTACTGTCTAGTAAAGACAATTAATGCAACAATCTTCGTGTACACAATGACGTAATCACAAATACATCATATAATACAGATACAAGCGAGTCAGAAGATGATTTTAGTACAGAGCAATCAGCATCACAAGATAAAGACATCACACAGTTAAAAGCAGTAACAAAGGAGCAACTGCTTCAAGAACAAAAACAAGATGCAACATTATCTGGCATTTGGAAACTGGCAGAAAAAGGCAAAGGTGGATTTTGTATCTAAGGTGGCGTGTTGTATCATACAGCTACTGTTGCTGGCCAGTTGTGTGAACAACTATGTCGTAGATCCCAAGTCTTAACACTTGCTCACAAAGTTTATGGTGCTCATTTAGGTCCAAAAAAACGAGGGATTGAATCCGTTTAACGTTTTATTGGCCAATTCTTACTTCAGATTGCAAACAACATTGCAGAACTTGTAAACAGTGCCAGAAACGAGCAAGGACCACTGTACGTGATCGTGTTCCAATTTCACCCATTCCGAGGGCTGATAAGGTTTTTAGTCATTGGTTTATGGATTGTTTGGGACCTCTTTTTTCAAACCAGAATGTGCGTTACAATTATTGTTTGGTACTTTGTGACAGCACCAGTCGTTGGCCAGCTGCTTACCCACTACATTCATTGTCTCCCAAATCCGTTTGCGATGCTCTTTTGACTCAGTTTTCGTTAACAGGAGTGCCAAATGTTATTTCGTCGGACAACGCGACAAATTTTAGAGGCAATCTAATCACAAAATTGTTGAAACGGCTTGGATGTTGTCCCAAATTTTTAACTTTAGCTCATCCATAAGCTTGCGGTTTGGTGGAACGTCTGGTAGGCTCGATCAAATCAGCCATATTTAAAGTTGCTATTGACCATCCAAAGCAATGGTATATTTACTTGCCTTGCATTTTGTGGGCCTTGAGAGAATCAGTAAACGAGACCACTGGTGTTCCTCCATGGTTAGTAGCTTTTGGTCGTCTACCCAAAGGGCCACTTGCAGTCTTGAAAGACACCTGGACAGGGAAAGAGGACGTACCATTGAGTCTCGGGAAGGGAGTCGTAAAGTATCTCCAAGAGCTCCGTGAACGTCTTGGTGACGCAGAACGGTACGTTTTTAAACATACTGATAAAAGACAAACTCAATACACTACACGTTACAATCTTCGCAGTCAAGACAAAACTTTCAGTGTTGGTGAACAAGTTCTAATTTTAGTTCCAGACAACACATCAAGCAAAACCTTCAGCCGTTGGCAAGGACCAGCCACAATAACTTTAAAGAAGTCGCCACATAGTTACATTGTGAAATTAAATGGCTTAAAACACAAAATACACGCAAACCAATTACGTAAATTTTACTGTCGGGCCTATAAAGTATCGCGTAATGTTACTTCGAGCATAACAGCAAGTTGCAACAGCGGTATAATATATAAGAAAGATTTAGATTTTGGTCAGGTGATAATGTCTGAAACCACATCGGTAAATACTGATGATAAACTTCCAAGTAAACGCATCGAGAAATTTAAACTAGCTCACCTACAACCACAATAAATGGCAGAATTACTTTCACTGTTGGACAAATATGCAGACTGTTTTGCGGACGTTCCAGGGTTCTGTCGGTTATCTGAGCACGCGATTCCTTTATTAAACAGTTTCGTGCCGAAGCGGCTACCGCCATACAAGATACCCGTCAAACTCAGAGATGAAGTTCAAAAACAACTCAATGATCTGGAAAACAAGGTCTAATTCGTAAGTCCAACAGCCCAATGGCACGCCCAGTAGTCTGTGTCCTAAAGGGGAAAGATGGAAAGGGAGAAATGCGTTTAGCAGTGAATTACCGTTATGTAAATCGACACACTGTAGCCGATGCCTACCCACTTTCCGATCGAATTAAATTAAATCAAATCATTTATTTAGACAAGCAGATACAAAAGCATTGACAAAATGAATAATAAAAAAGCTTAAACAAGGGCCCAAAAAAGTGCAAGAGCCTCTTACATGGACCCCCCAAAAAGAAGAAAAAACATACAAATAATACAACACAACAAAACCTGTTAAAACACAGCTGTAAACCGAGCCACGTCAAAATCGTTTAGTCGAGCTTTAAACATTGCCAGGGATGTGGCTGCAACAATATTTTCTGGGAGAGCATTCCACATATTAATAGTCCTGTGCCAAAAAGTACTAGCAATAACAGCAGATAAGAATAAGAGTTTACAGAGTTTAAACGGATCTCCACGTGTTACAGATGATTGAGCTAGTTTAAGAAATTTCTGACAGTTAATGTCTACTACCCCATGCAGCATTTTATAACAAAAAGTAAGGTCTGCTCTAACACGACGACTCTCGAGACTATATTTATTTAGTGCTTTAAGTCTAGCATTATAGCTGAGATTGTGCAACCCGTGTAGACGCTTAGTAAACCTCTTAAGGACGGCTTAGATTATTCTTATTGACGTTTTTGCAGACGGGTTCCAGACAACAGTTGCATATTCCACTATCGAGCGAACGAATGTATTAAATGCCTTCATTAACACCAGTGGGTCACGGGTGGTAAAACACTTCAAAATTAAGTCGGCCCTGCGGGAAGCATTATTAACAATTTTATTGATATAAGAAGAGAACGATAAATGATTATCGTACATAACACCCAAATCAACAACACAATCAGTCACGGGGAGTAGTTGGCCGTTAATAACGTATGGAAAGGTATGGGTTTGATTTGATCTTCTAGGTCCAATGTTCATAACAGTGCATTTACTAGGTGATAATCTTAATTGTTGTGCTTCAGACCAAACACAAACAACATTTAGGCAGTGCTGCAGGGCATTCGCATCGATTATAGATGTGACAGTGGAATACAGCTTAGCATCATCAGCAAATAGTTTAATGGTAAAAGGTGAGGGTAATAGATTACATATTTCGTTAACAAATATAACAAATAACACTTGGCCCAGGACGCTACCTTGGGGCACACCACTCACTATGTCACAGTAATCAGATAGACAAAAACCAACTCTGACACACTGAACACGACCTGCTAGAAAACTCGATATCCATGCAATCACAATCGGGTTTACACCATAACGCTCTAGTTTAGCAATAAGTTTACTGTGTACAACCGAGTCAAACGCTCTAGAGTAGTCGAGATATATAACGTCAGTGTTAACACCGGTAGTGATAGCAAGACACCAATCAAAATTACACTCAAGAAGTTGGGTGGTGGTAGATTTCTTGCTAAGAAAGCCATGTTGATGTAACGAAATAAGTTTATGCGTAAGCATATGCTGCAATAATGCATCCTTAATACCACATTCAAGTAGCTTGCAAGCAATACACGTAAGAGAAATTAAGCGGTAATTAGCTGGATCACTAGGAGATCCCTTTTTAAATACCTCAGTAACTACTGCAGTACGCCAAATCATAGGTACAGAACCAAACTGAACTGAAATGTTGAAGATAACTGACAAAGGGAAAGCTATGTTGGGGCCAACAGACTTAAAAAAGATTGCAGGAAGACCGTCAGGTCCGCCTGAACCTTTGATTTTCAATTTATGTATATATTTGTTTACCATATGAAAAGTAAAAAATACAGGGAGCACGTCACCAACCACCTTTTTCTGGAAGAGAGTCCAAACTGATAATACCATTGTCCACAATATATATACTAAAGAAATACTCGTTAAGGAGTGCAGCCTTTCGGCCATCAGCATAGACGAGCTTACCATCAGAGTCTGTTAGAGGAGCAATGCCATTAGAACCATTAAACTTCTTGTTAACATATCGATAAAAAGAACCAACATTGCCCTGGTCAACAAGATAAGTTTTATATTTAGTAACAAATTCGTAGATGTCCTGTGAACATTTTGCTGAACAAGTCTTCTAGCTATTAAGCAGTGCAGTAGTATTAAATTTTTTAAGTCTAACCTAGCATGCTTTCTTTTTAGAAAGCAGCTTACGGATATGCTTGAGGTATTTACGCTGGGTGTTGTGTAACGTAGAACTCTTAGTAGGCACAAAAATGTCAACATCAATGTAGACCACCTCCGAAAATTTGTACCAGTATTAATTAACATCAGCACAGGCAACAAAGGTTACATTCCAGTTGCAATTGGCCAAATAATTGTTAATGCAATCCCAGTCAGCTTTGGAGTAATCTGGTGAAACAAGGCCAACAGCACTTGCATTTCTATAGATGGGCAGGCTAAGATTAACTTAAACACAGCTGTATTGTGGTCACTATTACCAATGGGAGGGTGCATATTTATATACTCACAGCCAAGAACATCAGAACAAAGGACAACGTCCAAAATATTTTTGGACCTGGTAGGTTCAGTGATAAATTTGCTCAAACCATTGTAACAGACAAAATTAGCAGCTGCATTGTACAGTGCATTACAGGGGTGGGCTAAACTGTGCAAATCAAACTCTGGGAGGTTTAAGTCACCCATTATACACACCCTAGCACAACTGTTACAAACAAAGTCGAGAGTATTGAAAAATAGCAAGTTACTATCAGTGTCATTGCCGGGAGGCCTATAGCAGACTACTACTCTTAGAGACAGTAAGTTTTTACTGTCAGCAATATCAGCAGCAAGTATTTCTGCTTCGTTAAATTGAGACGAAATATCAAGTTTACAGATTTTAATACCAGGTAAGTTTTTTCTTATAAGCAAGCATATATTCCCACCACATCTGTTACGGTCTTTACGAAATACCCGATATTGCTGATTTAAGGATAAGCGAGTCAGGCAGGTCTATAGACAGGTGGGTTTCAGTAATGCCAAATATATCAACAGAGTTAATAGTAACATAAACCGCAAGTTCGTTAAGTTTATTGACAACGCTACGAGTGTTGGTGACGACACAACGAAATCTTACACAGTTTTTCTCAATGTAAGCGGTGTGACTAGGTGTGAAAAGATGGCGCGTCAGAATCAAGAGCTTTAGTAGATTTGCCAGTAGGTACACTTGAGATTATTGGTAGAGTCGTATGACCGACAGCACGAGCCGTTAAGGGTTGACGAGAGTCCATAAAGACTTGGTCTGTAGGTAACGAAGAAATGCTGACAGAATGAAGAATGGGTGCATCTTTAGCTTGACGTCGAGCTAGTCTCTTTTCATATGCTGCCTTAGCTTACTCTCGACTCAGATCTGGATTGATGTATACCCGGCAGACTTCTGGATCGGTAGCACGACGTAATTCTTTGGCTCGACACAACACCTCAGCCGCAGAATGCTTAGACAAAAGCGGAACAATTAGTATAAGACATTGTGCAAGAGGTCGGTAAGGCCCGTTTTATAAGTATCTTTGATGCCACAAAGGGGTACTATCAAACAACGGTCCGTGAAAAAGATCGTTGGCTCACCGCATTCACTTGTGAGTTCGGACTATTCGAATTTACGCGTACACCATTTGGAATGAGATCTAGTGGTTGTACATTCATGCGGGCGATGCAACAGGTTCTGCAGCCCATCCGCAAATTCACTGCGTCATTTGTTGATGACGTGTCAGTTTTTTTCTGAAAACTGGCGCCATCACCTGAAACACACAGAACAATTCTTACAACAGATACGTCAGTCGGGATTTACTTTGAACCTCCGAAAATGTAACTTTGCGTTGAACGAGGTACTTTTCGTGGGTCAGATCATTGGATCCGGTTATCGAAGGGCCGATCTAGACAAGACAGCTAGAGTAGAAAACATGTCAATACCCATTAACAAGAAACAAGTTAGGCAAATACTTGGTTTCTTTTCTTATTTTAGGGAATTTATTTTCGACTTTGCGCAACAGGCTTACCATTTGTCAGAGCTTACCAAAAAGGAACGACACGATAAGGTAATTTGGAAAACTAAAAAATAACAGGCTTTTGACCGCCTGAAGACTTTGGTTATCAAAGCAGCTTCCGCTCCTCTAAAAATTATGGACTGTAATAAGTCGTTTACAATTAGCGTCGATGCGAGCGACTATGCAGTCGCCGCAGCGGTAATTCAACCTGATGAAAATAGTCAACCAAGACCGGTGACTTTTGCAAATTTTAAACTTAGCCCCACCCAGAGCAAATGGTCTGCAGTGGAAAAGGAAGCTTATGCAGCAATTTGGGCTCTTCAAAAGTTCCAACGTTGGGTTTTTGGCTGCCCGGTCACGGTATTGTCAGATCATAACTCGTTGACCTTCTTAACTCAGGCTTCTCCACGTAGTGCCAAGCTGATGAGGTAGAGCTTAGCCTTATCAGAGTTTGATGTTACCTTTAAGTATAGGGAGAAGAAGAGAAATACAGCGGCGGATTGTCTCTCCCGTATCGGTCCGCATCTTGTGGAGTAGACTATCCCAGCAGATTGTGCATCCCCACCTAAGGCACCAGAACTGTATAACTGAAAGATATGTACTTGTCATGCTTAGTGAGAATATGGCTCCCTGCAAACTCTTCTCCATGCCGAGAGTCGTGAAGATGTCGGAGACTCCGAGCATCTTCTTAGGCGGCGACGGATGTCACGGTCGAGCAGCCACGACGGGCCAGCCACGACGACACGTGACCGGGAGTGCGTTGCAGGGCGCCCATAACACTGACTGGAGCCGGCACTCGCCGTTCAATCGTAGAACGAGTCGGACACGAGTGCGATCTGTGGGATGCATGCGGTGTTTTCTGTTTGTTTTTTTAGGCTGCTAGGCCTAGAGTTATGTTGTTAGGCAGTAGTCATTGGACGTAAGACCTAACGTATTTAGAGTCAGCGTAGAGTTAGAGTAGTTTAGCTAGTAGTCGAGGCGACGAGTCAAGCTGTGTGATTCTAATTATGTGGCACTGTGTTTACTATTTTTCTTAAGGCTGTCGTAAGAGGTGATTCATCCTGGCAGTTTTTTAACACTTGTTACGTACATTACTGTTGTGAAAGTTTGTATTTTGTGTATAAAGTTAATATTAATAATAATCATCATCATTACCGAGAACTGGGCCGGACGTCACAACATTCCCGACGTTACACATTGTCACTGTTAATTAAAACCAAAATTGAGAGTCACTGTCTCTTTCCGGGCTGGACTAGAAAACATAATACTGTCAACACTGGATTGGACTTTAAACTGTCTGGAACTGTTCTTTCTTCTTCTTTTTTGACTGGACTGGACTGGACTGCGGCAAGCTCGACTTTGGACCACTGCGTCAACTTAGTTTACAATTAGTCTAACTCGGTTTTTCACAGTTTCGCAGGAGAGACAAAAAACGGTATTAAATTTCCGCCAAAATGCCTCCACACTAATAATATACGTAAAAACTAGATAAAAGCTAGCATTATCGATTGATCACAATTGTTTTTCTTTTAAAATTTAATGATTAATTTTAAAAATAAAAGTGTGACTTGGCATAGTTGTATCGCTTAAAAGCTGTTACAATTTAGACTTGTTTTTCGTTTACAAGTAGCCTAAGTCAAGTTGTTATAGTTGTAATGCCTTAGCGCCGGGTCTTGCAGACACAAGTATGCTATGATGAGTTGGGCTAGTTGTGTACGAAACATTCTGTTCATTTTGCTGCCGTGGTGTTCGTATACAATTAATGTAAGTGTGATGCGGACTAATTTTACTCCCAAAATACTACAAGAACAACGCATATTTTTAGTTTACAACTAACGTAACTACAGTTGTATTTGTTATTAAGTAACAATTTGCACGTTTGCGCTTCGATCGACACAAACTTTGAAACAGGTGATTATGTCGGCGAGACAACCTCCCGTGCAAAATTTCGTGTTAATCCGTCAATTGGGGGCTTCTCGGCAAATGGGTGAAATATAAAGAAAATTTTTCTATGATATATATACCTTTTTCTGTTGACCGACCTACAGGTCAGACCGGTCGACGGATTTTTACGCACGATGGCTCAAACGACGCGGTCTCAGGCAAGGGTGTGTTTTTAAGGGTAAAAAATTAAAAGTTAATATTTAACCCCTGAAAAATCACCGCAAAGTCGAAAATTGGGCAAAAAACGGACTTCGAAATTTTCGGCCAAAAACGCTCCTGTATAAAAATTTCACCTATAAACGACCCCTAATCGTAATCGTAGGCCCATAAAAGTTTTATAGCGAATAGGCAATATGGCCTCGGGAATTCCAAATATGTAATCATTTTGAACCCCCTACCACAGGTCACGTGACACGGGACATGCGCAGTCAACGTTTTGGCCTTGAAAAACATGCCTCTGTATAAAATTTTCATTTACAAACAACCCTTAATCGTCGTCGTAGCCTTATTAAAGTTGTATAGTGAATAGGCAATATAAACTTGGGAATTTCAAATATGTGGTCATTTTAGTTCCCTGCCTATAGGACACGTGACACGGAGCATGCGCAGTGAACTTTTGGCTTTTAACATGGGCAAATGCAAATTTGAGGCTTTATATCTCTGTAACGGTGCAAGATAGACACATGGTTCCAATAGACCACCAATAGAAAACCACATGTGCCGAGTCGAATGGTCACGTGACCGATGACGTCACGTAACCCCAAAAGGTCAAACTCGTGACCCGATTATCTTTGGGGCCCAATATCTCCGTAACGGTGCAAGATAGACGCATGGTTCCAATGGACCACCAATAGGAAACCACATGTGCCGAGTCCAACAATCACGTAACCGATAACGTCACATGACCTTAAAAAATCTTTGAAGCCCCGTATCTCCGTACCCATGCATGACAGGAGCACTGTCATCATTTACCACCAATAGGAAAGTGCCGACGCCGAGTCCGATGGTCACGTGACCAATGACCTCACGTGACCTTAAAAGGTCAAGGTCGTGACCCCAATATCTTCGGGGCCTAATATCTCCGTAACGATGCAAGATAGATGCATGGTTCCAATGGACCACCAATAGGAAACCACATATGTCGAGTCCAATGGTCACGTGACCGATGACGTCACATGACCCCTAAAGATCAAAATCGTGACCCCAAAATATTTAAGGTTCAATGTTTTCGTGGCCGTGTAAAGCAAATGGTTTATAATTGATCATTAACATAAAAACCTTGTTATTGTAATAAAACAGCAAATATAAATGTACAAAACATCAGTTTATACACTTGTTAACGGCGACATGCAATAAATGACACATCAAAAGCAGCAAAAATCATAAAAAAAGGTGATATTATTCAACAGCACATTGACAGTTAGGCGATGTGTTGGTATATCACATCAAAGCGTATCACATCAAAACGGCAAAAATCATAAAAAGGTGATATCACCTTTTTATGATTTTTTGCTGTTTTTAATGTGTCATTCATTGCATGTCGCCGTTAACAAGTGTATAAGCTGATGTTTTGTACATTTATTAGTTGTATGTCCGTTGTGTAGCTATTGGGTTGATTTGGTCGTGACCCGAGCCACGGCGTGGTTGTGACGTTTGGTCATGCGTGTTGTTGACAGTAATGTAGCTTAACTTTTTTTTGGGGTGTATTTGTAGCTTTAAAAGCCCTATTTCACGCTCTGAGCTATTTTGGCTTTTGTAAGTTGGTAATTGTCTTATCTTGTCTTGTTGCTTAGTCGTTGTTACCGGCTGACGCCTAATAACCTAATAGTAGCCGTCAGGAACTGTTATTAACGTCAGACATTGAATTTGCTAATTGTAGCTTTGTAATTCTGGACTTTCGTGATATTATTCTGTGTGTCTGTCTGTTTGTCTGTCCGATTTTACACAGATAAAATACGTTTAGCGTAATCACTGTGTGTGCGTGTGAATTTATTTTAAGTAAATTTAAATCCTTTAGCCAGGCCGGAGCTGCGCTTAACGAGCTCGCGTGTCGCAGTCAAAGTGCTGTGACATATATTTTAACTCAGTAGGCCTGCAATCATAAACAATGTTGCAGTGGCTACCAAGGCTTGGGCTACATTTTACCTCTAATTTTAAATCTACGTTAAAAATAATCTTTAACTATAATTTTAGCTTAATTTTTTGTTATAATATTAACCTGTAATTTGTATTTTAAAATAATTATTCGTAGTTTTTATTTCAGTTCAATGTCCATTCATATCTGGCGAACATGAATGCAGGTCACAAGTCATCGTTTAGATACTCACCAACAGTTAATTATAGCAGACCGTCGGAATATACAAACGGGTGAGAAAAATATTCAGCTTAAACAAAAAAACGAAATTTTATAACATTTGACAAAATTATAAATTTTAGCTACCATGCACAAACAACTACATTATACAACATCAGACTAACATGCAAGGGTTAATAGTCAAAGATCTCATCAACACACTTTACTTAGTACAAGCAAAAAATAATGTTTGTGAGGTTTGTCTGTGTGGTTTGACCGTAGGCCTACAGCTAAACTTATTCTGAAGCTAACTTAGGCCTAATGCTGAAGAAAAACAGACACAAAAGTTAATATTAAAATAACAATGTAATTATAAACAGCTAGTATGTACAGGCGTGCAAAATACTGCATTAGTGCAAAAAAGAATAGCGACATAACATGAATATACGAATAGCCCGTTTAATAATCAGCAGCTTTTACTGCAAATCAACATCTCAGTTAAACACAGATTATTCTCTGTTTAGTTACAATCTCCAAACTGATGATGATGATATCATCACATAGCAATCAAATCAAATACGAATAATTACATCTAACTCCAAATACAATCATCATACGTAAAGTAATACAAAAATATGCACATGCTAAAGCCACATAAAATAAGGGCTTAAATTCGGACTATATCATGTCTCGAGCTCACACCAATCCTATCTTATACACACCGCTATAAAGTTATAGTCTAGCTACGCTAGTATAGACCCTGTCTCTCTCGTTCCTCTAAGGATCCACACAGGACTTTCCAAATCTAATCACATATACATCTAGGGGTTCCACAAACACCCTAATGTAACTGCGACAGCCAAATCACAGGTTATACAACCTGGGCATTTTCGTATGCCACACAAACATGATTATTTCGGTCCATATCATAATCACAACTGACTTGAACTGCTCATTTTTCGCGCAGACTTTGAAAGACGACCTACTTACTGTTTGGTCTGACCAATAGTAAGCTTAGGTTCAACTCATGTCCTAAATAAATTGGCGCAAACTCGAATGCATAGGCTCTGATTGGTTATCACCTAATGCTGGCCCTTGTGACAAGTACACACCTGTACGGTAAACACCTTCACGTAACGTAAGCTACATTACTACGCCTTACAATGACACAACGTTATACTTGTCATTACAACAACAGTGCTACGCACACATATCATCAGGAAGGCTAGTGGCCAGAGCCAACAGAGTGGTTATACACAACGATGACCACGACGGTCTACAAATAAATATAGTGACGAAACAGACCGCTATCAAACTTATTTTAACGTGACCAGAAATTGACGACTCGATTTTCCTCGCAAGTGTCATACATATACTGGCCACTAAACTGACTAAAGACCTTCGCAGTCTGACAATGTTGCACTGCTAATCGTAACTACCAAAACGGCTATACAAAATGGATTGCTTGCTCATATTTTAGCCTGCTTGCAGTGCGATTAAACGTCAGACTGCCAGAATGATCAAAGCCTTTTTTTGTTTTTGTTGCAGTGCGTCTGTAGCCAGTAAAAGCACTTCTGTTTCTTAGAGTCTTCGCTGCCAGGCTCTATCTGTTTTTCCTTTTATTTGCTGTTGATGCCTCCTGTTCATGCTGTTGCGTTTCACGAGCGTCTAAAATATTCTTTCTTTCCAGTGCCAGCGTTTTCTAAAAATTGTGATAATCTCTAGGAATTATCAACTGGTTGCACATGTACAGCAAGTCAGTCATCTTTTTTCGCTTTGCTAACAGTGTTTTCATTCTCAAGTGCTACTGGAGATGCTGACGCTTTATGCCCCGATGCACTAACAAACGGAGCCAAACTTGTTTCGTAGTGAACACTAAACATATTTGAAGAAAAGCACATGAGGACTTTCCTTATCAGCCATGAGGCATTTCACTTTGTTTCGCTCGAAACTTTCTAGGCTCACTGCCTCCTGTTGCTGCTTGCAATAGATTTTCATCATCATCATCATCGACAACCGTGGGTTTAATGCCCGTTGGTGTCTGACGCCATTCTTACTATCGCTGCCCACCGCTGCCTATCTAGGGCAGCGTGGCTTAACTCCTGCAGGGTTGCCCCACACTGCTTAATGTCATCTGACCATTCTCGGTGAGGCCGTTTTCTTTTGTTTAAACCATCCATCATTCCGAACACCAGGGTCTTTATTTTTCTGCTGTCGTTTATTTTGCAAATATGGCCGAAGAGGCACAACTTTTAATAGATTTTGCTCAATGATTTCAAGTTTTTCATCTGGCCTTTTATTGCCAGAACTTGATAAGCGAGCTTACTTTCTTAGCGGTACTGGCCAGCGTATACCACTGCATTAATGTACATATATTTGCGTGCTTGGAGGCCCTTTCTGTGACAGCGTGCATGCTGTCCTTTTCTTTCTGGATGTGTCCAGTTTTTAGATAATAGTGACTTATTCGCTAAATGGGCAAATTTTTGATGTCATGTATATACATTCTCGCTATGGTTTTATTTTTGTTCTGTCCCCCATGCACAGTTGTAAGTGAAAAAACTTACTTCAATGCTCATTCTCCACTTTGTCAATGATACATCTTTATACGCAGCTAGCTATTTGGTTGGCCCCTTTTTTCGCTAATTTTTTATGCCACAAGTAACATCTAGCATCTTTTTTCTCCACTTCAAAAACTGTGAAGTTATAGGCTGCCAATTTTTTTTTGCAGTATAACTGTTAAGACATTGTGTGAGGCGTCGTGAGTACTTGCTGCAGGTCAAAGCATGCAACATTTACTTTGCTGTCATTTTGAGCTCATGTTCTTTTAGCTTTCTACTCACAGTTTTATTTTGCAAATGCTGCTCCATCTTTTCTTTTATGTCTGCTTTTTCACTTTTGTTAGACCGATATTTTCTGCATAAATCATACTGGTTCTTTTTGGCTTATGGAAAGCCAAATTAAAGTCAATGCGAAAAATTCTGAAATAAAAATGCCTTATTGCAAGGGTAATGTTTTGCTGTTGGCATTCACTTTTAAGCATACGATACATCTCCATGAGTGTCAAATGTTTGGTAGATATTGCTTTGTTGGACGTATGCCTGCAATAGTGAGAAGGTACTGTAGAAAATTTATTTATATGACTTCTCACATTTTTCCCACCTGCTCCGGCAACTAACGGAAGGCTGGTGGTTTTCTTTGTTTACGCACCAGGTGACCATTAGTTGTTACTTTGCCCAAAGTTGTCTGGACCGTTTGGTGACTAATGGAAAGTGTGTGCAAAAAAAACGTTTGGCAAACTTGCATGTCATGACCGTCAACATGAAGAGTATCTTGATTTTTTTCCCTTTTGACTTCTATTTTTTCTAATAATTTTGACATAATTAATCAAGAACTGTCTCTGCAAATGCAAGTTTTCAAGTTGCCAGAACGACGAGAAACTTTGCTCACGTTCTTCTGGTGATGTGCGATCATGGCACTTTTGACGACATTTTAGGCCACATCCAGGCTTTATCATTTTTTGTCTCTGCATCATACCACTGCGACTAACATATGCTAATCCTAAACTTTGCAATCTTTTTTGTGTTTGGCACTTCCCATTTGACAGATCTTTTACCCTGGACCTTCAACGATTAGCGGTAGTGTTGGGCAGTTTAGCACTGCAGCTGGACTGGCCACCTGCTGTTTTCATAACTCTCTCACATGCAAAATTGCCAAGACTGTTATCAGGGTCAGCCATATATAGCAAAGCAACCCTTACTGTGTTATCAAATGTTTCTAGGCCTACAGAGATGTGCTGCCCAGCACAGCCGTGTGTTGGCTAGCATTTTTGGCCTATAGCATAGAATAATAATGCTATAGCAGTAGGCCGCTTTTTTAGCAGCAGGAATACTGAAAGTGTGTCAACTAACACCCTCTATTGCCTTAGGTTTATCTTTGGCTTGCCGAGTTATTCAAGTTTGAGCTTAGACAAACAATCGGCAACAACGATAGATGTGTTTTTTGTGTATTCAAATGTTATGTCATACTCCTGTAACGCAAGTGCCCAGCGAGTCAACTTGGCACTTTTTGGTGCCCGTTCTGCTAGGTATCTGAGCGGATTATGACCCACAAAGATAGTAATATGTGACCCAAATACGACATTTTTAAAACGATCTAGAGACCATATTACAGCATACGCCTCTCGTTTGATGGTTGCCCATGCACGCTGCGTCGGGATGAGCTTTTGACTCGCGAATGCGACAAGATGTTTCTGCCCGGTGTGATCACGTTGAGTTAACCGACAACCTACTGAAATAGCACTTGCGTTTGTGTATAAAAAAAGGCTGACCTACTCTAGCTGTGGCCAACACAGGTGCCTTACATACCTTCTGCCGTAAAGTCTCAAAGGCCTGTTGTTTCCTTTCTCCCACTTAATTAATGAGGGCTCACGTTTACTCGTTAACGTCTCGTCTTTGCAAATGCTGCGTAGTCGGGTACGTAAGAACGGTAGTACGATAGAAGACCCAACCTCTGTTTTAGTTGTCGTTTAGTTAGGAGCCTTTCCATCTCGGCAACCGCCTAGACTTTTTCTGGGTCAGGACGATGTCGTCCACTACCAATCAAATAACCCACATATACCACCTCTCGTTGTGCGAAACACATTTCTTGAGTTTAAGGGTCAGAGCAAAGGTACGAATTTCACCTAAAAATGAACGAAAATGGAAAAGATGTTCATCAAATTTGTTGCTGAAAACGGCCAAGTCGTCTACGTACGAATCGCTAAACTGTCGGATCTGTCGCAAGATTTCTTGAGCTTTACGTACAAATGTATTTCCGGCACATTTAAAGCCAAACGGCATTCGTGTCCACTCCCAAAGGCCGTGGTGGGTAACAAAAGCAGTAAGCCACCGATTCTCCTCCTTTACGTCTAGCTGCCAATACCCTGAGATGGCGTCACAAACCGTTATCCAACGACCTTTACCAACTCGGTGCATGACTTCAGTCAAATTTGGCATGGGGAAGTTACCACCAATCGTATGAAAATTCAAGTATCGGTAATCATAACCAGAATAACTGCTGCAACATTGTTGCAACAACTACTGCAACAGTTGCATCTACATAATATTGTTACAACAGTTGTTGCATATGAAATTAAGCATAACAAATAAATAACAAAGTAAAAGCAGATTTACACGCAAAAATGTGTTAAAAAATAAACCGAAATAATTGGGGTCAACGGTAACCCCAGTAGTATCGGATGGGTGTAAAAAATTGCGGTAGTAGAAGGGTTACCATGCGGCCCACAGTCAGCATGTAAAGACGCCGTATGCATCGCCACATTTTGAGTTAACCAAATTAATGTTTTACAGGACTTATGTTTTCACATTGTCCTTACACAGTTTCATCGCGTTTTAGTCGCCGCAATTCTGTCTGTCTATTTGTCTGTCTGCCTGTCTGTGCGTCCGTTTCACGGGTGGATCAGTCAAAAACGGTGCGAACTAGGATCACAAAATCTTCACCAGTCGTATCAGCATCGATGGTTTTAAAAATTTCAAAATTTTTCAAATAAGGGGGTCTTATTGATTTTCGCGATTTTCGGCTGCAGCACACACTTCAAGAATAAACTGCGACGTAATGGCTGGAGATAGTCTGACAATTTGCGAACAGGAGCAACTACAGGTTTTCGCTCGTCTCGCGAGAATTAACTCAAATTTTTTTGTTTTATACATTGACTTGATAATCGTCATTCGTCATTACAACGCTGAGATCTACATGTTGTATGTGACTGTTGTAGCTCAATGGAGTTCGCAAAGCCAGTAACTTTTCCGGAGTTTGTTTGTTACGTTTTGTGAAAACATAAACACCATCATCAAGTAGACGGGCATTGGCAACCTCAGTATGACGTCTGCCGACTTTGTCATATCAAATACGACTTTCTTGGCTACTACGAAACGATGCAGGACGACGCCAAGCATGTTTTGTCAAAAACCGCCGACTTTTCGCATGCGCAGTTTCCACAAAGTGATTTTGACAGTCGACTACCAAATTCCAACACATATCTAAACTTGTTTGAGAATGTATCCGTTGACGACATCCGAGCAATATTGAATTTTTACAAAAAAAGATTACAAAGTGCTTGGTTACGACGTACCGGATATAATCCGTCGCCGATTACAATAATGTGCAATTATTGACGCAATATAATTAATATATCGCAAGCACTGTGTTGCCGCGTAAAAGCAAAAAAACGTTATACACAAAAAAATGCCGTTTTGAAGATACAAAAAATCCGAAAACCATTGATCGATCACGCTGTTGTATAAGCGATGAGCCAAGTCAGCAGGAAGGCCGAAAGTTCGACACCTAAAGCTCCCACATTTTTCAACCGATTTTAACGAAACTTGAAACCAAAAAAGATATCGGGGATACCATATAGTACGCAAAATTTGGTTGATGTGGGACGACGGGGCTAAAATCTGCGTAAAGAGGGCATTTTCCGTTACGTTTTGTTTTCTATTAGTTTGCCCGAAAACGATAGCTTGCGGTGCGGACTTAAGTTTTAGCGCAGATGTTTTATTAGTCCGCCCGAAAACGATAGTTTTCGGAAGGACTTATGTTCTAGCCCAGATGTTTTTTTTCTCCCTCGCGAGATCTCCGAGATGCGTGGGCCGACTAACGTGAAATTTTGCACGATGGGTAGTACTTGGCACTATTTTATAGTGCCAGTCCAAAATTTTAAAGGGCGCACCCTAAAAACATTTCAGGGGCCAAAAACTTGCAAAATTTGGCCCGATTTCGGACGACTTCGAAGTTCGGCGGCGAATATCTCCGAAACGGATAAAAATATTCAAAATCTGATCTACCGCGATTCCTCCTGCGTTAGACGAAACAAATCCGGTGAAGTTTGGTCCATTGACCTTGAAGATCTCGATGTGAAATCGTACCCACCTAAAGCGCATATTTTGAAAAAAAACATATTGCGCGCCAAAATTTTTACACGCGCTAGAGAATCACCAAGTCTTACTAGCGCACTTCCCACCGGGAACGGCGGCCCTCCTTACAACTTTTTCAAACGGGGGGCAAAAATTGGCTTAAAATGTAATAAATTAGCGCTTATAACTTTGGAGTTAGGGGGTGTAGCCCGACGAAACTTTGGCACTTGACGTGTCTCTATGTTGGGGTGTTAACGCAAGTACAAATTTTAGGGGCACCGTCCCCTTAAAATTTGGGAAAGCAAAAAACTTTCAAAAATCGGTGCGATTTATAACAATTTTCGAGTTTGAGCGCAAATATCTTTGGAATTGATAAAGATAACGATATAATCTAAACGGCATTGACGAGCACGATTCTTTTGGTGTTGAACAAAAAAAATTTGTGAAATTCCGTTTACTATGAACACAGTTATAAGAGCTAAAGTTGACCTACCCTAAGTCGCATTTTTCGAAAAATATATTTCGGCCCCTAGGGGGGTGCTGCGCCCCCAAATTTTTACACGCGCTAGAAAATGACCAATTCTTACTAGCGCACCCACCACCGGGACTACCCTTACAACTTTTTTCAAAGGGGGGTAAAAATTGGCTTAAAATGTAATAAATGAGCGCTTATAACTTCGGAGTTAGGGGGTTTAGCCTGACGAAACTTTGACACTTGACGTGCCTCTATATTGGAATGTTAACGCAAGCACAAATTTTGAGGGCACCGCCTTCCTTTAAAATTTGGGAGGGCAAAAAACGTTCAAAAATCGGTGCGATTTACGACAACTTTTGAGTTTGAGCGCAAATATTTCTAGAACCAATAAAGATAACGACATAATCTAAACGGCATTGACGATACCAATCCTTTTTGCGTTGAACAAAAAAAAATTTAAAAATTTCTCCACTACGAACCAAGTTATAAGCGCTAATGTTGACCTACCCGAAGTCGACGAAGCGCGTTCGGCGTATGCCAATGCATTTGAGTTCTGGCCACGTGACTTTGATGCCGGGGAAATTCTCCCCCTTTTTTTACCCGACCCCCCTAATTTTTCCCAATCGGAC
>Ga0209367_1003229_pt1 | contig 22069 bp, 10 predicted proteins | sample WorMetLIZISLAND2_FD_187412 | JGI IMG/M metagenome (GOLD analysis project Ga0209367, IMG submission 187412) | Marine gutless worms symbiont microbial communities from Max Planck institute for Marine Microbiology, Germany - Olavius geniculatus... ... | reverse complement strand
GTTTTACGACAACTTTCGAGTTTGACCGCAAATATCTCTGGAATCAATGAAGATAGCGACAAAATCTAAACGGCGTTGACGAGGAAGATCTTTTCGGCGTTGAACAAAAAAAATTTGTGAAATTCGGTCCACCACGAACAAAGTTATAAGCGCTCACGTTGACCTACCCTAAGTCGACAATACGCGTTCGGCGTATGCCAATGCATTTGAGTTCGGGCCACGTGACTTTGATGCCGGGAAAATTTTACCCCCCACCTCTAATTTCCCCGAATCGGACTTAGGGCGCCAGGCGGACTCACGTTGGGCTTTGCCCCAAATTTCTAGTTTATTTTTTTTCCACTCACGAAATCTCCGAGATGCGTGGGCCGACCGGCGTGAAATTTTGCACCATGGTCAGTACTAGGCCGAATTTTATAATGCCGGTCCAAAATTTTTTTTGGGGGGGCGCACCCCAAAAAAATTTCGGGGGCGAAAAACATGCAAAATTTGGCCCCATTTTGGACGACTTTGAAGTTCGGCGGCGAATATCTCCGAAACGGATGAAAATATTCAAAATCGGATTTTTATTCCGTCTACCGCGATTCCTCCTGCGTTAGGCGAAACAAGTCCGGTGAAGTTTGGTCCAGTGACCTTGGAGATCTCGATGTGAAATCGTACCCACCTAAAACGCATTTTTCGGAAGAACATATTTCGGCCCCTAGGGAGTGCTGCGCCCACAAATTTTTACACGCGCTAGAGAATAACCAACTCTTACTAGCGCCACCCCACTGGGGACGGAGGCCCCCCTTACAACTTTTTTCAAAGGGGGGTCAAAAATTGGCTTAAAATGCAATAAAGGAGCGCTTATAACTTCGGAGTTAGGGGGTGTAGCCCAACGAAACTTTGGCACTTGACGCGGCTCTAGGTTGGGGTGTTAACGCAAGTACGAAATTAGGAGGCACCGCTCCCTTAAAATTTGGGAGGGCAAAAAACGTCCAAAATTTAGTACGTTTTACGACATCTTTCGAGTTTGACCGCGAATTTCTCTGAAACCGATGAAGATAGCGACAGAATCTAAACAACGTTGACGAGAAGGATCCTTTGGGCGTTGAACAAAAAAATTTGTGAAATTCCGTCCACTACGAACAAAGTTATAAGCGCTAATTTTTACCTACCCTAAGTCGACAATGCGCGTTCGGCGTATGCCAATGCATTTGAGTTCGGGCCACGTGAATTTGATGCCGGGGAAATTTTGCCCCCCCCTAATTTCCCCCAGTCGCACTTAGGGCGCCGGGCGGACTCACGTTGGGCTTTGCCCCAAATTTCTAGTTAATTTTATTTCACTTAATGACGGACGAATGCGATGTACTCTCTAGAACTGTTTCCGCAAGCAAATTCCGCTTCAATTCTGCTCATTTATTTGCCGTATAATGAGTACTGCACGAGCGAGAAGCAGCACACAACGTGATCAAGTCACTCAACATCGCATGGTCACGGAACATTCATCAATCGCCACGCGTGCACGATGACGCAGCTCTACAAATCAGGAGCTCCTCTCTAATGCACCCTATGACGTGTTGACAGCTGCACTGCATGGTGCAAGCAACGCATGCAATGCAACGCGGTACACGAACACGAGATACCGCACGCTGGGTGGTTTTTCACTGGACAACACTTAAGTCGTCATTTTTGTCACGTGAGGAAGCAGCTTAGTGTCGTACAAACTACAACGGCGACGTTATGTCCGGGAATCGCACGCAACATCAGTACGCTCTAGTATCTCAGCATCGGCCTGTCAAGATATTTCCATGTCGCAAATCTGTATAAATTAAATCGGTAACACTATATAGAATCCTGGCAGTGTCTCATAAAATGCCGATCCCACGAAACACCGCACCGGACGTCCGGTGCGGTGTTTCGTCAGACCCTAAAATCCACTTAAAATCAAAGTAGTCCTAATATACGCACACATTTGCATTTGAAAATTCGAAATCCACGAACAGTCGAATTAAAACCGCGTCTTATGCGACATTCTGGAGCAGCAGAAGAAGAGTTTATTGCGCTGCACTTTCAGATTTCAGCACAGAATACTATACAGTTTTTGGTTTTTTTGTGTTCATGCACATTCGAACCTGCAAAGGTGCTTTAATGAAAAAATTACAAGTGTTGCACAACAATCTGACAACAATAAACGCTACAGAAATGCGTTTTAGACCTAGGTTTACGTGACAGCAAAATTGCTACCGAAGTCAGTAGTTAGCCTATTAAATGATTTGTGAGAAGACAACCGACCTTCACCCAGAGTGGACACTAACGCCATGGCTAAGACCACTTTAACAATCATGAGTACGTAGTCAGACGTCATGTTTGGCGTGAGTTATGAAGCGTCTCAGACACAAATCGTCAAACACGACCGACCCGTGGTCTAGCAACGACGGGTAACTCACGAGACGAGACGAGTGGATTAACGCAAGCCGAGTATTCTGCGCTGATATCAGCACAACCTCACGAGCTGGTACCCGACACCAAATATCAACGCAATTAAAAGCAAGAGGAAACAATGCCAGTAAAGATCAGCAGGAAATTCACACTGACACGCTAGCGTCCTACACGCGGTAACGTTCACACGCCGACTGTGTGTCAAACTGACGCGCCGGCACACGCTGTGAGGCACAGAGGCAGAACGCGTGCTGCTGCTGCTGCTGCTTCAGCGCGTAGCCCATAGAACCATGTGGCGGCGCCAGGAATGTTAGGCCTAACACGGGGGCTACAGCCGAGACACATGGCGAGCGCAGGGGTGACAGTAGGGTGGTCTAAAGTGAGCAATAATGACAATGCCTTTAGTCGCCATATCTTGCAAACCTTTAGGGCCTAAACAAGCTTAATCTGAGCAAAGCACACGTGACGCGTGACACCATCAGTGCTTTTAGAACAGATGGCTGAAATTTTGCATGCCCGAGTTTAAGACACATAACTAACTATTCGTGTAAAAAGTTTTTTCCATGCTTACACGTTAGCCACAGTACATCCGTTACAGACGGACGGACGACGGATAACAACAATGACAATAGCTCGATCGTTACTTGAGTACGGTCGGCTAAACATAAACGTAGGGAGCCTAATATTATATGACATAATTATATAAATACAAAACATTTTCGCCATCCTAATACAGGCCACTTTTTCACCAAATATATCATGAAGTCGATAGCAAGTCGTTAAGTCATAGGGTGTTTACACGATCTAGCAAACGTCCAGCATTAGCACGTGTATTTTGAATACATTTGCTGTAAGTTTGCTGGACGTTTGCTGGACGTAGTTAATAAAATTTATCGACTTAGTCAGTCGTTAAGCTAACGGCTAGTCGACTTTAGTCGACTAGCAGTTGTCAACTCGCCAAGTCAGTCGGTAATTGCATAGCCGACAGAGTCCAGGGACTATGGAACAGCAACATAACAACTTTTAATTACTTGAATATTAGGCCTACTTGATCCTCAAATAACCGCAGTTTTATGGAATACTGGAACTCCTGCTTCACAAAATTTAGCAAATGTTTGTATGTGTGTTAATTTTTTTAACGCGCGTTAATTCGTTAGCTTTAGTTTACAAAAAATTTGAGATAATGCTCACGAGACGCGCGAAAGCCTATAGCAGTTCCGATTCAGTAGTTTAGCTGAAAATTGGGGTGTTCACGCTAAGTTAATATACAAATACCAAATTCTCTATCTGGATCGCATAACGATTGTTCCGTGGCGCCACCTTGTAAAAAATATAGACTTGTGTCGCAGCCCGAAATCGCCAAAAAATCCATAAAACCCCCTATTTTTGCGTTTAAGGTCATTCAAGGTCATTGAATTCGGCGGCAATCGAGAGCCAATGTACGACTTCCTATTAGTGATTATTAGTAACAAGACCCTATCTCGCACCGTTACTGAGATACAGCGACTTATTGGCCCAAAATCGCAAATTTTGCCCGCCTGCAAGCAGTAGCTGCTTTCGCGCGTAAAAATTGTAAAAAAAAATCACCCAAAACTCAATATTTCTGGGATTTCAAGGTCGTTCAAGGTTATCGATGTCGGTGCTCCTAGAAAGCTCGTCAGCAGTGCTTGTTATGATAAGCAGCAAGTCTTGTCTATTTGCAACCGCTTCTATGCTAGACGAGTCAATAGCGGTAACATAACGGCTTTTTAGGGGGTACCCCTTACTCGTTCGGGGGGAAAATCCTCACCCAGCCACACGAAATTTTGTCATAAAAATACAGCCTTTGTGCCAATACACAGTGAAGATTTCGTGATCCTCGCTTGCGTCGTTTTAACGGAGAGACGGACAGACGGAATAACAGACGTGCTGTCGCGCGTACCGGTAACAATGTCAACGCGTAGCGTCCTCTGGTGAGTCGGGTTGTAAAATGCAAGTGCATGCATGAGCATTGAGCACTGAGCAGTATGCACAGCCATGGTGACTGCATGTAGTATTATGTCGCTCTCTGACGAGTTTAAATGTATATTGTAGCACGGTGGTTAGAATGTAGTCTATAATTTACAAACCGACTCGCCAGATGGCAGTACCGATTGATTTTGTGACCGTAATCTCGCAAGTCCGTGGACAGAATCACGAATGCAAAAGTGGACGTTAGAAATCTTAGAATTCTAGAAATGAATGATATAAACTAGTTTTAGATTTTTTAGATAGTTAAATAAGTGGCATAAGTTTTTCTATTGCCAACGCTAGCTAGTTAGGTTTATATTATACGGAAATAGAACTGGCTAATCGAAATAAGTTCAGATTTAGTGACACTCAGACTGAGGTGGTCTTCTAAACATGGGCTGCGCTAGAGGGGGAAAAGGGGCAATGGGAGCAGCTGCCCTCTTGCTCCCCGGCTGCCCCAGATGAAAAATGTTGATGGTGATCTGGTAACCATACATATACCAAGGTCAAAGGTGTGACTTATTAAACGTCATTTTTGCCAGACAACACAGGCGATCTGTGATTTTTGCGTTTTCGCATATTAAGAAGCAGGCAAATTTGCGGCTTTCATTGCACGTCCACAAGCTAAGTGATTCAGCTTCAGGGGGGCTTCGTCCCCTGGCCCCCTGACTCCCCGACCAGCTCTTCTCTAGACCCCACTATATCTTATCGATGCACGCAACAACTGAATAAAAGTCGACATTTGGCCCACACAAAAATTATTGCCCCTGTGCCTTGGCCCTTTCAGGCTTTCCCCATCCTTTGTCCCATCTTTCTCCCAGCGGGGGCGCTGAAAATGCAAGTACTGGAAAATGCAAGTACACGTCTGTAAATATTTTACATAGAAATTAAAATGAAATCTATTAAGTCCTTGTTAAACGATATTAAAAAAACTAAACTAATTGTAAAACCATATCACATCACAAATTGGCACCTCGCCAAAACAGTTTATATGAAAATTATTAACTAAGACTAAAGAGTACCGGTAGGCCTGCACAATCACTTGTAGGCCTAATGTCCGAGTTAGAAAATTTCAGTCAGCGAATGAGATCACCGACAAGGAACGAAATGTCTAATTGTAAAACCGAACTGCAGACGATATTGCATTTCGACACACAGGACAGTGCGAATCAGTTGCGACGAGTGTGTCGATACATTCCTGACAAAAACTTGTATGTCCACACGGTAATAAGGCAACTTTGACAGGCGGCGCGTTTTGCCTAAGGCAAACATCACAAGATGCTGTCGCAACAGTGGCTGAAGCTGTAGGCCTACTGCTGCTGGCAGTGGCTAGTTCGTGTGCACCGTCATCAACGTCGTCCAATTCATACTCATCAGTCGAACTCCCGCTATCATCATTTTGACTCAGTTCTTGCGTCACATTATCACAGCAGTGACTGACGGAACACACAAATTCCAATAGGCCCCCTACTGTGCAACTGCCACTTGAATACTTTGCAAAAGCCCTGAGGATCCGTTTGTCATTCATTAAGTTGGCTTTTTTGGTCTGCGGATTTGTCCTCGGTCCACCTCTGTTTAACCTTTGAACATCAGCCATGTTAGACACGGCAACTTCTTGTAGATATTCCAAAAAAGCATAGAAACTTGGGTGAGAAACTTTCACTAGTCGTTGAAATATGGCATGAAAACTATCAACACCATTATTTGTTCTCTGAATACGTCCACTCACAGATAATCTGTTGGCCCAATACTTGCTTTCATTAACCAGCTGCTTCGAACATAGTCAAGGAGTCTGCGTAGCAGTGGTTTGTTTGAATCTGATGACACGGCCAAAAATGTTTCAAGATCTGTCAAAGCACTGTCGATATCACTGGGTGGCAAAAGTGGCAAGCAAGTTACGCAGCGAATATATTTACTTGCTTCTGCATCGTCTCTGAATGCTGAAGGTAAGCCTATTTTCTTCGCTTTTTGTACGACAGCTTGGGCAAAATGGGACCAAAATCCATCTGCTTTCACACTTTGGCCAAACGCTTCTTCAAACGCCTGTACGCCAGCATCTTCAAAATCAACCATGACACGAACAGACAGAAAATCAGGAAGCAGTTCCTTTACTTTGTTAAACGCCGCAATGTACAAATCTTTAGTTTTCCGTGTCGTAAGGATGAAACAGACGAGAAACATATATTGCTCTACTCGGCATCAATATCACTTTTCCTCTTTCCACACCAACGTTTTCTACCCCTGCAAATCGGTACTTGCATTTTCAGTCGCCCCCCCCAGCTTCAGATTCTTAGCGCCGCCCCAGCGGTCCCACCCCCATACGAATGTATGATACGATAACATTATGGATTTGCACTTGAAAACTGTTAGTCGTTAGACGTTGAATGCACACAAACTACAAAGACTAAAATGTTTCAAATCGCAACGAAATGAGAGGTAAAACATTAACAAGAAGCCCAACTGTCGGTCGCTAGGATAGCTGACCGTAGTGGTCGGCTAAAAATCAATTAACTTCTGTGAATGAAGATTAAGAATTAGAGGTATCAACAAAGGACCAAGACCAACACTGTAAGCCTACTAGACTTTTTGTCTTCTAGTAGGCCTCTCGATAGTCGAGCGTAGTGCTGCAGTCTTAATTGCACTCAGTAAAAATACGGTAACGTACAGAGAGACGTAACTGAACCGACCTGAACTGAACTAACATAGTGTAGGCCTAGTTCTGACAAACTGACTAATGAGCGAGCACTGCAGGGTCATTGGTTAACGCGTACGTGCGCGTAGTCACGTAGTCACCGACGCTGTTAGACGTTGAATGCACAAAAAATGGAAAAAAAACATCCCCAACATTATCGATTGTAACTTGAAGAAGAATTATCAGATTTTAATACTTTGCGATACGAGTATTCCTAACACAACTGGTCATTAAATGACCGTTCAAGTTCACCACAACGACAACAAAACGTGTAGCCTATTTTAATTTTTCTTCACTTTTTTTGCTGTACAGCGTTGGACTTGCAAATACAACATTTAGTAGTTACAATAAAATAGATGCAGACGGTCGTCATTGAAAACCACAACATTAGCAGCCAATGACAGAACGGCGATAATAGCAGTTCAGTAATCAATGATGGTGCATGGTTGACATGCCAAACGATCGACTGCTGAACGATTAGCGGCGTGCCTGCATCTCGTATGACTATAGGACTAATGCAAGCCGAGCGCATCCCAGCCTACCAGCCACGGCATCGGCTGCTGCTGCTGCGGCGGTGGATGGGATGATGAGCGTGTCAGCTTAGGATGTCAAGTGTCACAAGTCACGGCGCGACATAGTAGTCACAGCAGCGTTGCCTGTCCACCTGCACATAGACTGTCGTCACCGATACTTGGCCATTAGATCGCACCACACACACAGGCCGGCAAGAAGTCGCCACAGATTTCAGTAATTATTGCTTCGTTCTTCGACGCGTCCCATTGAATTATCAGTCGTCTATTCACCATGGCGCCTGCTGCAGCTTGACACTGTCATTACTGAAAAAAAAACATACAATTTGACTTCGAGCCTGAGATTCTCAAATTTTGATCATGATTATAAAAAACACCGATAACCTACTACTTCTCTTCCAATCCAGTGGTCTTGCCCAGTTTCACAAAGAGCATATCCACTTTTAAGCGCGAAGAATTCCTGTGCCTCCAGTTGCCGCCCATCCCTAGAAAGAATTGGATCTCTCAGAAATATTGGTGCAGCTATTTTGTCTGCTTTCAAAGCATATTATTATTGTCCAGGCCTGATAACATCTGAGAGTTCAAGACACCCGGTAACGTATAAATGTGTTTTGATTGACTGACTGAGTAACGCTGTTTTCAATTAAATAAATCGATACACTGTATATCGAAGATTTTAAAACTACCATGCTAGAAGTTTGCAAGAATTCAGCATCAACTTACAGCTTGCTTTACAGTCTTTGTATCGCATGGCGTACATTGCAAGCGACACAGACCTAGACGGTACAGCAGACAGATGTCACCGGTCACTGTCAAGTGACGGACACCTGAGACGATGCTGCTGCTGCTGCTGCTGCATAGAGTGTTGTAGGCGGGGGGGGGTGGCTGGCATATGTCGGTGTCGGGTCGACGGCGGCACAGATGAATAGCCATGTATCATTACGTCGCTCAATCGCCCTCACCCTCCACCCCTTACACACGCCGACGTCCTGCAGGAACAAAACCCGCCCGACTATAGGGGTCCGTCCTGTAAACTACATTTTGCATTAGCTTAATAGCCTTGATCTTAACAAGTATTTTAACTTTGCTTTTAATACATATATTAACTGCTTTTAACTAATTTTAACCATGTATGGCACTGAATGAACTATTTTGTACTGATGTGCCGTTAAGAAATTACTCACTCACTCACTCACCTGTAAACTAATCCGAATTTAAAAGGTATTTCATCTTGACCTCTCACGGCATTTACTCAAAAAAGAATTCATCCAGTTTATCCACGCCTAATTTTGCCGTAAATACCATTAACCCGAATTTCAGGACAGAAAGTTAAAATAGGTACCTAGTTAATACCTGTAAATATCTAGAGGTTTTATGGGAACTCTACGCCGAACAGGAAGATTAGGTTTTGTTGTTATTCTTTCGCAGCGAACATGAATACTCCAGTCGATATGTCGATGTATTTTTTTTGTTTTCAGCATTGTGCTCCGTTAACTCATGAACCGTTGCACTGAGCTTGCCGCGGAAACATCACGGGCAAAATGCAGAAGTGCAAAAACTACAACTCAGGAACTAAATATCGTCTTAGATTTTCAGTTATATCAATACGAATATGTGTGCATATATGCAAAACTTCCACACCAGTGTTGTGCACACACTGAACATGTCTGATGCAACCCACCTTCAGTGGCGGGTTTTTGTGCCAGTGGCTGCAACGGTTCTCCGGTCGATCTTACTGCAGCCGGCCGTCTCAAGTTGCCGGTAATCAACTCCAGCTTCTCTACGATCCGGCGACCGGCGAGCCAAGTGGCCGCTGCCATCGCTAGCAGTTTAACGATGAATAGGCGCGTCGACAAGCGGTCATTAATATATGCCACTCCGTCGGTCGGAACCACCCGCCTTGAGTTGACATTCGCTTCGTGTCCTTGCAGTGTATCGCGTCAACTTCGACAGCGGAACCCTGCGACAGCAAAGCCGTTCTTTCGTCTGATTGCGATAACCTGGTGAACTCTTGGCGAGTTCAGAGTTGAGACAATAAATGAATGCAAGTGTTAATAACATGTCCGTCTACTCTTTCCACTAGCTACGTTGATACGAAGATGACTGTTATCATGCAGCCAATAAAGCGCCAATATCGGCCTATAAAAACCATTTACAAGTAAATAACAAGTGGTTAAAAGATAACAGTGCAGTTAAGTTTTTGATAAATTATTGAAGTCATGGCATGAGATTCAACTTTCTGTCCACCCATAAGCGTGAGCGAGCTTCCAGCTCCGTGTCTTGCAACGACAGTTGAATGAAGATGATTGCTCAGTGTTCTCAATAAAATTCAGTATTGAAAATATAGTTCTCGGACGAAACATAAGAGAAAACGGACACAAGGAAACCCAAGACAATCAATATAGGATTAATCATGGCTGAAAGAGGCTTGAGGATTAATACAGCGAATTTAAAGCGCAAGACTGGGAAAACAGCAGCAGCGTTATAAGCAGAAGCTGTCGGGGTGGGACAGACAAAACTGAAGACAACATTGAATTAAATCTTGACACCAGGATCATTTAAAAACATGGAACTACGTGATCAGTTTGTTTATCTTTGCAACCAAGTGACAGCTTGCCATAATTATGATAGCTGTATTATATTCTGGGGACTGTCGGTCGGCAGTGGTGATAGGCTCGTTATAATACCGTATTGCACGGTATATTTTAGAACGGTATTATTGTATCAATATGCAGTTTTCATAGTTTCTACCAATGATTGATCACACTGCAAGTGGATAGAGAATCTCACGCCGTATAACCATTTTTTTTCGCGTGTTTGTGTTTCTGCGCGGCGAAAGAATTGGGTCAGTGTACTGCAGCCGTGCAGTGTCCGTCTCTACCTGGCGGCGTCCGTGAGTTCTCCCCGAGCTGTCTGATGACGAAACCGGAAGGAAGTGAAACTGAGCGGACGGACTGACGGACGGCGGCCAGCCATCAGCAAGACATCGCCGACGTATGAGCACGCGTCATCAACAGTGCTGCTGTTGCTGCTGCTGGCAGACTGACACGCCAGGCAGTAGACGGAGTGATGCGGGCTGCTGTCCTGGTCATGCAGCTGGAGCTGGTCCGGTGTTGATGGTGGCACCGTGCTGCGACTGCCAACTTGTCAGCTCGTGCTACCCGCATGCAGCTGTTAGCGTCATCTACGCGCAACGCTCCAATTAACGTTGCTGTCGTTGCTGCCGCTGCGCTCGCCGTGCACCGACAGCCCTGGCCCTATATAACTCACTCGCTCACTCACAACTTCCGCTTGCTTCTAGGAACCACAGCTTTCCCGCCCTCAGTTTATTCAGCTCGCACGTTACCGTTCTACGGTTTAAGCAGCGTGCACGAATGTGATAGACGGCAGACATATATGGTGAAAAATATAGCAACAAGCGAAATCGCTTGCGCCGCAAGAAGCGATTCCGCCTAAAAATGAGAGCATTAAAATAAAATTCGTCTGTAATCCGTCTTATTCGTCTTGTTCGGCTGGCGGATTATTAGATTATTATTGTGGCCTTTTAATATTTGAAGAAAAGAATTCATAGAGATCTGCTGCAGATTGAGGAAATAGTTTAACTTCAAATGCGGTAATAGCTCATTGGCCTCATCACGACAGAACTAAGGCAAATGCTGGCCAAATAATGTGGTAAATGTTTCCCTCTGACAGCTCTGCGTGCATATACTTATTTGCAATGCTCTACTTGGAGTTTCGCTTAATTTGGGTAGCATATTTGCTACAGACACGCAGAATTGACCAAGAGGTAGCCTATCTCAGCGTGTTGTACTGTTGCTCAGCTGGAATCCCTGCAGCGGAGAGCAAAGAAAAACACTCACTTGCCGGTTTCGGTTCCAATTATAGCATAAGCAGCGTTTTATACATTTCCCACGGCTGCTAATAGCTTGGCCGCGGCGAGCGCCTTGTTGTTATTGTACTGATGATATTGTGCAGGTCTTTTACTGGATGAGGAAGCGTCAGTACGGAAGAAGTGATCGGATGGCAGAGAGTGAACTGTGAGGTTATACGCGTCACGTGGCGCCGCTCGCATCTGTTTCTCGACTTCGCTCAAGTTGACGCTAATATTTCTGCAGTTCTGACACGACGTCGTCGCAGAACGGTTTTTGCGCCAATCGACTATTGCCGCTGCGATTGGTCGTCTGAGCATCACGCACAAAAAAACGCAATTTTTTTCACTTTGCTGGCAAAAGAAATAGCTGACTGTCACAACAAGAGCGACACGTTTTTCAGGTTTTTTGTAGACGTTTTGCTGAAGGCAACTCAGCGGTCTGTAGCCTAAGCAATATATTATTTAATACATCGTGTATGTTGCCAGTGTTAAATAGTAACGAAATAAATTTGTTTTTTAAAATTTTTACTTGGGTACATTTTCAAGTCAATTTCTATTTTTTCGTTACAAAAGTAGTTAGCAATTCAGAGCATGTAGGTCTAGCGGCACATTCTGTGCGTTGAAGCAAATTCCCACTCTGTCACGCACATGTACGCATCCGCGAACGTTGCACAGTCTGTTGTCTGACACGACGACGAATTATCTCGTAATTTTGTACAAACACGACGTGCAATGTCGACCGATCAGCGGGTGACTGTCGAGTCGACACGAGCGCTCCTTCGCTCGGCGTTCTGCTGATTCAGATGCTGTGGTGAGCGCCGTCCTGCACAGAGTCGGTGTCACGAACATTAGAGTACTGGGTACCGTACTGTCGTCACCGACGCCTGGCTATTATACCGCATCAAACTAATAGTATCTGAGCCAGTTCTGCACTAAGTAAGTTAGGTTATTTCTGTAGTGCAGTAGCTCCTCTCTGCATATAATATATAACACCAAACTTTTTAACCTTTGTTAATGTGCTTATTTCAAAAGACGATTTAAACACCAAGAATTCGCATGCTGATTACATTCAAGTCAGCTAGGGAGTCTCAAGTAATATGTAGGTCTATAGTAATGGAGGTGAGATACATAGAGATCAATAACACAAACATAGCAATAAACGAAATCACAAACGACTACATTGAACCTCGCGCAGACAGAGGCCTACATTCAATGACAATGACAACTGACAAGTGTGTTTTAAATGTGCGCATATATAGGCATGGTCTGTTAGCGATAAGGCGCTGCTAGCATGTGGCTCTGAGTGTGTCACGGGTCAATGGCGCCAAGAGATGTCAGTTTGTCGGCAATAACTCTTCAGTCTCTCCGTGCACTTGCCGCCCGGCGCGGCAGGTAACCTGCTGCGGGCTGCTGCTGCTGGTTGTGGGACTTTGCGCTCTGCGTGTTACTGATGATGATGACGACCAACGGACCAAGTGCATGTGGTCAGCTGACGCCACAGAGTCACAGATAGGCAGACCAAGGGCAAACGTGTCAGGGCCGCTTGACGCCAGTATCTGTTCACACTTTTATCGCCATCAAATCCATCAAAGTCCACGAGTTGCTGTTGACCGCACACCTTGCACACGAACTGCAACTATTCTAGACTCTAGTCAACTCCTTATCGTTCTGCTAAAAGAATGTTTAAAACTCCCTGCAACCAGGGCTTGCCGTTTAGGGCGATCGATCGGTCGATCGCCTAAATCGATCGCCTAAACGCCCGCCAGGCGATCGTTTTTCGATCGCCTACTCGCTAGCCACGCTAAGTGATTTTGGTTGATTGACTCAAATTTGCGGTCATTTTTTTCACTCTGCCGTTGTTTGTTGAGAACAGTGGCTGAAACACTTTTTGCTTTTGAATGTTCAATGGAAGCCACGAATTCGCCCATTTTTTTCTAAAATTTGGAAACGCAGAAAATCACAGATATTTGCGTTGTTTTAGCAAAATATAGAGTCTAACAAGCTGCAAAACTTCGTCACGGATTAATGTGAGTTATAAAAAGGCAATAAACTTCACAATAGGCACAGTAGGCTACAGTACAATAATAAATGGGCCGTGTCAAACCCGTTCTGTCGTCGTCAGAATGCTTGATCCGTTGATCACCTCCGATGTCGTCGCTCGCAAACGGTGTGCCGTGTCTTTGGCATTTGACATCGTAAAACGTATGCAGTCTGACGCTTTGCCATTGTCGTCTCCACTGCCTAATGACTAAGCTGAGCTCATACTTACGTTTTGTTTATCCCTTCTTTGACTTCTAGCTGTTCCATGTGCGAGTGGCGGGCTGGAGCAGATGCTGTACAAGACAGCGCGTGGGCGGGCGTGTCCAAACTGTCTATTCCTCCAGTGAAATAGGGCACTTCGTCGCTTAATGACATTATGACATCATTTCACTGGCATACGGAGCTTGGTTCATGGGATTCTAATACTGATGAGTTCTGATAACGTCGCACATAGGATCTATGATCTCTGGCACGCTGCGATGCCGCTGCAGCTTGTGTTATCTGAGAATAGAGCGTGTCACAGTCGCCAGGGCAAAGGAACGCATCTTAAGAGCGCTGTCATAGTCGCGTTACATGCAATAATAGGCATATCTCAGATCTGACATTTTAAAATATTAATTAACCACCGCCCATGGCGCTTGCTGTTGATTTTCTAGTGCCGTGTCACTCACCCATGGACACTAAACCCATCCGCCGCCTATACGGCTTGCAGCTGGTTTTCAAAAGCGTTCGGCAACGCCAGCGTCATATCAAATGCAATCTCACAGGCGATTTTAATCGCATATTGTATCGGTATGAAAAAATACTATTGAACATTGTTGAATTTTGCAATTCTTGCTGGAAAACAACAAAAAACGCACCTTTTCATATAAAGTCGCCTGAAAAAAATTTCATGGTCGGGCCAAAGGGGGGCCATCGCACCGTGCCCCCCCTTAAATACGCCACTGGTTGAGAAGCAGACTTTAGCAAGCGTGGGTGATATCAGAGCTCTTTAAAATATATTCGTTTTCTACATTTTTCCGCCATTAGGCTACGTTTTATAATTTCGTTTGTAGCATTTTTACTCTGTTATGTTTATGTCTGTTCTTTTTCGCTTGAGGATTTGTGTAAGCGCTCACTGAGCGTAAAGAGTGACTTTGATGGGCCTTAGTCTAAGCCAGGGAGTCTACAGGTGGAAGCAGGATTTTTCCTAAAAAGTTGGGGACTAAAGTAGAGAAATTTTTGCATTGCACATCAACGACTTGACGTGTTGCCATAAAATGTGCTTTGGGAGCCCAAATTCTTATAAATGCATTTTCGGCGGGGTCTGCCCCGTATACTCTGTATACCACTAGATAAATCTTTTGCGAAAGAGAATAAAAGAAACTGGACCGACAGCGAAAGAAAAAAGAAAACAGACAAAAGGAGGAAAGGAAAGGGATGGGTTGGTGCGACTTAGGGCGGTTGCTTCTTGGCGCTGAGAGGGGAGGGACCTCTGATCTCTGCGTCTTCACTCTACCGTGATGTCTCCGTCATAATCGATTGCCTATCGATCGCCTAGCCTGTGCGGTGCGATCGATTTTTCAATCGCCTCTCATTTTTAAATGGCAAGCCCTGTCTGCAACCGTTCCACTGTTCAGCATCACACTGCCGCAGAGTTCGGCTTGTCTATTCTGCCTATTTTGTTCCAATTCTATCAAAATTTTGAACGGTTTTCTGCGAACGGACATCTTCTTTCGCTTAAGAATTTCTTATTCAGCGTCGGGCGAAGAACGCCAGTGAAGACGAAAGATCAGAGGAAAGTCGACTGATGAAGTTATTGGCATGCAAATATCTTTCATTGTATACCAGCTGGGGGGGTGCAATAAACTCCGTAAGCGTTATATTATGCAGACATCGAAAAAGCTATCGTATAAGTATGTTGACGATCTCATTAGGTGGTCGTAAACGCTGGGTTATCTGTAGGTCATTGGATCGCATCCTCAGGCTGTCCTCACCTGAGGACGAACAGCGCCAGCCTGTGTGCCGTACCGTAAACAGACGACGAGTCGCTTTGAACTGGATGCATGGCGACAACAGCGGGTGGCATACCTGTGGCGTAGATTGGCTATGTGTCGTCACAGTAAGTTGTGTCGTTAAACGTGCACCTGCCGACTGAGCCTCCGCCTACAAACGCTGAGATGACGTATAGCAACGCTCTATACATGGGCCGCGTCACCGAGCAATGATGGCGTCTGTTTTTACTGCCACTTAATGCATCGCACTGACTAAGCAACACTCGCAATCTGACGAAATGACTTCTGACACACGAATGCCGGGTCAGCTAGGTTAGTCGAGGCCGCTGAGAGAAATTAGGCTAGACCTCGTCTAGAAGAACTTCAGATCTAGATCTTACTATTTGGCTGCCGACTTGTCGGCAGTGGGTGCTAAGTGGGTGACAATTGATGCTGTATACAGCATAGGCCTAGAAGACGCTGCACTCAGCCGCAGCAGCGTCGCTACTTAGAGCCAGACCCACTCCGTGATGAATGATGCTTCGACGACGTGTAACATTTTCACGCAAAATTTCTAAGAATTTATCTCTCGTTATCGCCTGCTGCTAGTCGCGTCATTAACTCATCCTTCGGGCAATTTCACCTTAAAGATCTCAATTCAGATTTGCGTTACAATTAACTTTTAGTAGACTTACATCGGTAACACAAAGCCGGACCGGTTCAAGTTTTAGTCATATACAGTACAATGCACCCCATGTAGTTCATAACAGCGTTGTATGCCAAAAAGAATATTATCCTTCATAAAAGTACTTAAATATTTTAATAATTGTACACCAACTGAACCCATGTTTATGCTTTGATGGGAGTAACTCAGTGAGTATTGGACGACGTTTTCTAGTTGACTAAATAGTCTTTTAAGGGCAATATTTTACATAATACAATCGTGCCCAAAAATTAAAAAAATATCAGTCGATTTAAAAAAACGCCATTTGAGCATGTAACCATAAATCGTGTTATTTCAAGAACACATAACAGATTTTTGCTACTTAAGTGACTGTCGGCCATGTACAAAGAAAAATACAGGGTGGTCCAAAACAATGGCAAAAAGTTGACGACACCATAACTTTTCAACTGTACGTCAAAGAGTCATGTGGTTTTCACCAAAATGTTTAGAAAAAATTGCTTACATGAAAAATGCCGGTGTTTGAATAGGGCAATTAAATATTTTTTGCTGCTGGTTAATTGCTAAACGATATTAACCACTACATCTTTAAGGCAAGTTCGTGATAGGAACGGTCACGGGGCACCCCCTTAAAAAGACGCTATTTTACTGTTATTGGCTTGTCTAGCGTAGAAATGGTTGCAGATAGGCACAGACATGCTGCTTATTATAACAAGCACTTGCGACGAGCTTCTTAGGAATGTCAACATCGATGACTTTGAATGACCTTGAACCCCTAAAATATAGGGGGTTTTAACGAATTTTTCGCGATTTCAAGCTGCGACATACATTTTAAGAGTCAATTGCGCCGAAATGGCTGGAAATATATAGACCTAGACAACCTGCATATGAAATTTTCAGCACTGAATGATTAAATGAGTATTTTAGCAGTCCAAGTCCGGACAATCTAGGATCAAGAAGACCTGCGAATGCGGGTGTCAAAGAAGGGTACCTTTCTAAAAAGTGGTTATTTTTCCGCTATTGGCTTATCTAACGTGAAGATGGTTCTAGATAGGCACAGACATGCTGCTTATCATAACAAGCAATGGCGACGAGTTCCTTAGGAATGTCAACATCGATGACCTTGAATGACATTGAAGTCTAATAATAGGTGTTTTAGTGATTTTTTTGCGATTTTTGACTGCAGAAGAGTGAATTGCGACGTATTGCGGAACTGAAGAAAACGGGATTTGACCAGTCTCTATCAGACCTACATTGATACATCGGGCGCCAACTCATTTTATTTGTTTGAATTGAAGGTGAAGTTGACCATCCATCGTGTGACAAGCAGAAATCTCATTAAATTCAATATATTTGGCCAATTAAATGCTGTCGCCGTCGGACACTGCATTTGGCCGGCGAGTAAATGGGCGACGCCAACGGTAAATGTCAGCCGAGAGAAGCGTTCGCAATCGCCTAGTGGCCGTGTCGCGCGCGTCGAGTTGCGTAAACAAACGTTATTGCCAGCTGCCTGCGTTGTCAGATTGACTCGTTCTGTTGATTATAGACGAGCAAGCGAATTACGAATAACCTTCCCGCAGGCCTGCCATCGTCTGACTGTTTATTTCTCAAAGTCCAACCGCAGTAACGTAGCAACTGCATGGAACTCAAAGTCAAGACGAGTAGGCATTATTATGTACATTTCAAAATTTTTTCACTAATACTCGGGGGGGGGAACTATCATTAAACTTTGCGTGTTTTATGAGACACGGTATACGTAAGAATGCAGCTCACGCTACAATGTATCGTGTATAGGGGCATGTCATTTGAGAGCGCGTAGCGGGAGGTGATCCAGGGCATTTCCGGTCGCCGTCGGCATTCAGCGGCAAGCAAACACGCGGTCGTCTGCCCTTTCATTGCACGCACGACAAAGACATGCTTATTACAAATCATATGTTGGCAGTCACACAGGCGCTTTTGTGATCGACCAGCTAGTCTATAGAACTGCGCGACCAGAGAGCCGATATTTCAGCGAACCGATATTTAACTGTACTGTAATTGGCGCAGGGTACCAGCGTGAAGCGCTTCCGGCTCGCCCAGGCAGCTGACCTAAGATTATGATGAATAAATCAGCAATTTGTTGCCCGGAGATACGCATGACTGACCTCTTGAGATTACTGACGGGTTGCCATTGCCAACGTTACCGCATTGACCGTTTTGCGGTAATTCATAGAATTCGTTCCGTTCGATCCATGGCTTCTTAAACTGCATGCGCCAAGAATTGAGAGCAAAGTGACAGACTCGGGTTGTCTGTTAGCAGAATTACTCAAATAGTTATCAGTTAATTTTCATGACATTTTTATGACTCTATGGATAACAAGGCTCGAGACCAATTACAATTTGGCGATGATGTGAATCCATATCCGAATACAGGCATCTTTACGATGACACTTCGCTGTCCGACTTACGACCACGCCCCTTATTCTAGCCTAGATTGGGTATGCGTATATTGTATAATTAATGAATTAAACAGAAATAATTGGGGTCAGAGTAACAGTCCAGATGGAATTACCTTCGTCCTCGGCATCGCATTGGAAGTTTTCAGCCGATTGAGTGGGCAATGTAAACTCACGTTTTACTTACTTACTTAATATTTAGTCGTACTTAATACTACAAAAAGTCGCATTCATCTCATAACGCAGTCTTTTCCGTGCAGCCAACTCGCGCTTTTGATTGTTGCAATGCGACGATTACAAATCTGACTGACCGGAGCCTGTGCGGCATTCATTCAAAGCTGGTAGTAAAACGGAACGACCATCGGCAACAGGTTGAACAGATCGTCGTCGTAATCGTCGTCGTCTTTCAGATTTATTACGAGCAGCGGCGTCTACATGGCATTGTAGCGTATGCTAGCTGTGCGTAAATTCAGTCGGACTCCCCGTACGTCTCAACTGTCGCCGGCGGCTGTACAACTCGCGCTTTAATTCCGCCCGCATAATCATCGGGCGACTCGGCCGGCTGGCTGCATCTGAGTGTTTGATTGCTAACGGAAGTAGCGCGTCATCAGTGTGGGGCGTTGTGCTGTAGCATGTCAAAGAGCTGCCTTGTCTTTCTGTGCGACGCTGCGACCACGCTAATTGCCGCTTTCATGTCGCTAGTCGTCCGAGCGGAACGTGCGTACCAGTACCAGCAGCTCGGCTGCATGGCGTAACAACCCACCGACTGTTCTTCACTGCTCGCTCAACTACGCCAAGCCAAGCAATGCATTCATGTTGACTGGCTGCAATATGGATCAGTTGCTGCTCCTCCGCTACGGCTACATTTACACACTGTACGAGTTTTGTGGAGACGGATACCATAAGCATACCGTTATCGGCGCTATGCACTGTGTCCAAGATAAATATTATTAGGCCTACCCTCAGAATCATTCTCTAGCCCACGCAACTTCACTATCATCGTGTGCGGTCTAAATTACAGATGTCTTTATTCGGTTAACTTAGATTAGGTAAATCGAGTACCAACCTATCTGGCTGGGGTTACGGCGAGGCGCGTTCACCTGTGTCGAGTGGCACGTGTGATCCCATACGGCGGGTGACGCTCCGTAGCTCTGAGATAGGTTTCCTATGAAGAGCTATAGCATTTAACCATTTTAGCCAAAACGCAACTTTCTGGATATCGTACGAGTCATTAGAGATACTGCAACATATAACACCGAAACTGATAAAAGCTAGAAGCGCCTAACGTGACGCAGAGACTGCTGTGGACTTAATATAGTATATTGTTTTCACGTATGATGTATAAATTAAAATTAATAAAATAACTACCGAAAATGGTGCATAAAGACAACATCATTCAAATACATGGGGGATGTGTCAATATTTTGTCTAATTTGACTTTAAGAAATAAGCCATTCGTGTTTAATACGGCCTCTGTCGGCGTAAGACCGTAATTAAGCATACGTCTCGAATTATAACGTTGCACAAGTTGTGCAAAAAGTTAGCGGAGTCAAACGCTGTGTTGAAGATAGCTAAAACGTTGGTTGTATGTATAAAATGTAACATTTGTGCAACATGCATATTTTACCTGTAACCACGGTCTACAATTTGCTTTAATTTTATCACGGATCTCGGCGCGTACTCGAGATGAGTTGAAGCAGACGTATCGGTGAAAACAACACTTGTTTCAGTGCTTCGGTTACAAAGAGTGGCACTAATCAAGGCGAAATAACGGCATGCAATTTCTGCTGGTATGCTTGCTGCGCGGGGCTGACTGAACAGCTGAAATGTCTGCTGAGTTTCCATCTGTCCGCCCCATTCGCTCTCTCAGTCGCGATGACATACTTACTGCAGTAATTAGTTTCGCTGCCACTTTGACCGCGCTGCGTTGGTGGGCGGATGGATAGCGACCCTGAACTAAAGTTGGCCTCAGTCGTCCTCACCCTCAAGAGCCTCTTGATGACAGACTTTAACCAAACTGTCCCACCAGAGACCAGTACCACTGACATTCGCTGTGCTGTAGATTTAGGTTTATTCGAGTAACACCTTACACGCACTTTAAGGTGCGTAAGAATTTAAGCCAACCGTTTGAGACAAGAAAATAAAAATCTTCTGTTGGCCAATCGTTATAAAATGGTAGCAAAGCCAGTAATACATAAAAAAAATCGCCTGGCGTATCATGAGTGAAAATAAGTAGGCCTACGTATATTAAAACAGAGTAGTCAAGAGGTAGAATACTTTTAACATACCGGTATGCTTTATATTTTTGGTAGCATGATGCATATTCATATCAGGGTTCATTTGTCGGTTTATTAATAACATTAATTGCCATGGGCTTATATATTGCCTAATCTGTACGATCATTCACATTGTTTTCGGTGTAAATGCTGAAGGCTTACTATAAGTTTCGTGATATTATTTTTTGCGCCTAGGTCAGTAAGCTCAATTTGTTTGATCAGTCTCTGTCGTAAATCGTTTAAGCGGTGAATTCAGCGACCGGTCGCCGCCTACTACAGACACAAAGGCCAGCTGTCTCACTAATATCCAGCAGTCATCTCGACTGCATTAACTGTATCAAGCCTTCAAAGGGCGTGTACGCGTATCACTTACTATCGACCGAACCGGACGCACTTGTGCATGAAGGCGCGCGTGTTTATGCGACCCGGCTAGTGCTGAAATATCAAATATCAACAAATCAACTAGGCCTACTCGAAAACAGCTTATTTCGTTGGGCTTATCAATATTCTCAAATTTCTAATCCATTTCTGTGACCCAATCGCTGTAGCACATTTGGCAACGTTAGACGATTTAAAACCAGATGGTATCATCTTCGTTTCATTTGTATAGACATAATTCTATTCGTTTGATCTTAACGGCAGCTGTTGGAAATAAAGATAAATTATAATTTACTTTACAGCATACTGACTGCGGCTATTTGCTGCAGTTCTGAGAGTTTTGGATCGTATTTAAATCATTGTAGTAAAATTTTCATTTAAATTTTGATAAAAAGTAAAAAAAAATTCATCATAGATTTTCCGTGTAGCAGACGGGTAAAACTTCGGCGTTCTTATACTAATAAAGCTTAATAATAATAATAATACTAATACTAATAACGATAACGATAATAGAGAGAGCTGTATAGGAACATTATTAATTTATTAGGTTAACTGTTACTTTGGTGCATGGGCAAAATATAAGAATAGAGGAAAATCTAGTATTATTGTCTGTGTAATCGCGGTACCATTATAAAGAGCGCACTTGTGAATCATCATCGTCATCATCATCGACAACCGTGGGCTCAATGCCCGTTGGTGTCTGACGCCATTCTTACTATCGCTGCCCACCGCTGCCTATCTAGGGCAGCGTGGCTTAACTCCTGCAGGGTTGTCCCACACCACTG
>Ga0209367_1003226_pt1 | contig 22081 bp, 16 predicted proteins | sample WorMetLIZISLAND2_FD_187412 | JGI IMG/M metagenome (GOLD analysis project Ga0209367, IMG submission 187412) | Marine gutless worms symbiont microbial communities from Max Planck institute for Marine Microbiology, Germany - Olavius geniculatus... ... | reverse complement strand
TCAATATACAACTGTTATCAAAGACACTCTGGCAGACTAGTCTTTAACAAAATCTCGAGAAAACCATGCACATATATTCGTTCAACCACAACGGTTGAAGAAAGTTGTTGTTGTTAATCTGCTGATCTAAATTTGGATCATGTGACCGTCACCGACCAATTAGAGGTTGAAAAAATAGATCAGCGGATCAGCTCAGCTCAGCAGATTAAACCGACCCCCATATATGGAACTTTCGCTCTCTGGTACTTTCGTTCCCTGTAACTCTCGTTTCCTGGAACTCTCGTTCCCAGGAACTTTCGTTCCCTGGAACTTTCGCTCCCCCGAGCGAAAATGAGGTGGAACTTTTGCTCCTCACTCAGAGTTAACGTTATAGGCCTATACACTTAATGAAATCAAAGGACGCCAGCATGCGGTGTAAATGTTCAACGTCCAAAACAAGAAAGCCCAGCTGTTGCTAGGGAACGTGCTACAGCTAGCCTATAAAGATTTTCCGAAAGATAAGTTTAAGGTTTAGGGAAGAGACTAGAATTTAAAATAATGGTGAGAACTCGACGAAAAATAGGTTATAATTTGAGGAAGAATTTATAAACATATATAATTTGAGAAAGAATTTGGAGAACTTAATAAATTTGAGATAAATTAATTAATAAAATAATTTGCTAAATCCTGCCCCCTACAATGAAGCTGTACAAAGATACGAACAAGCTATAAAGCCTTAATACCATTAGTTTGACAATTAAATAATCATAATTTGAGTTGAGGAGCGAAACCACGTTACATTGACTGTGGGAACAAAAGTTCCATGGAACAAAAGTTCCTGGGAGCGAAAGTTCCACATTACTTTCACTCCAGGGAATGAAAGTTCCCGGGAGCGAAAGTTCCATCTATGGAACTTTCGTTCCCATGAGCGAAAGTATGTGGGAACGAAAGTTCCATAGTTCCATCTCACCGACGTTCTGTGGTGTGAACAACTTTCCCATCGTTGCTACATGATAATAGATGATGGATAGTCATGCTATGGGAGGGAGAGGGTTCACTGGGGCGTGACCACAGACCAAATAAATAAGTAGAGTGTTTACTTACCATTTGCCTAATACAATGAGTTGAAGCCAGTTTAAGCCCGTTCATGTTTATCGTGCATATTTCAAGTGGTATGATTTACCACTTATAGCTGCGTTTTTGATGCCTAACGCGTTAGTGTTAGTTCATAGATAAGTATTATAAAAACGCAAATTTGGTGCTTAAGCCAGAGCACAAAAAAAAACAAATTTTCTAGTATATTGCCTGAATACAACAAAACAAAAACTCTTCAAATTTTTTGTCTGCTCTGCCATCAGCAGGTATACCTAATGTGTTAGTGTTAGGCCATCAAAAACGCAGCTTATATGATCTCGGCAGACGATAATGACGTCATGTTTTTGCTGTATGTTATTTTTTCTAAATTTCATATCATGAACTTTTGGATCATGAAGCTTTAACTTTAGGACTTTTTGTTGCGCAAACCAAATTAAGGATGCTTGTAAGTCAAAATATATTAAATATTTATCATGCATATGTGGAGTGTTCGTGGCTTTTGGGCATGTTAATGGGATGTCAGAGGAACGACAAAATTGGGCGATTTTATAGCCCGATTTTATCTGCCTGCAAAATCGCCCGACAAAAATCTGTCGTGTGTCATGCAAAAATCGCCCGATTTCGTCGGCCGACAAAATCGCTCGATTTTGTCGGCCAAGATAGAGCATGTTCTATCTTCTACGATTTTGTCGGCCAACTTTTTGAATATCGGACAACAAATGTTGTTTATGTTGCCATGGTGATTGTTTACAACGGAAGATGAATATTTATTTTAGTTATTTTTTGTGTTTGTTATTTATTTTCGTTCATTAGATGCAGAAAAAAAGTGATGCAAGTATTATTTTGCGATCTGCATTCGGCTGTTGTGCTAGCTGATATTGTACAAAGTAGCAGACGAAAATATCGGCCGTGTGTCATAGTTCACCAATTTTGTCGGGCAACTATACCAAGCCCACAAAAGTCTGCCGACTTTGTCATTCGCCTGACATCCCCTTTAGACTGCCAAGCCACACCTTATTTTTAGGGCTGTCTTGCATACTTCATCATGTAACTTATGAGTTATGGAATAAAATTTAGTTTTTGAAACTAAGATTTTTTTTGTTTTTTTTTTTCAGATTTTCATTGCATGTCTATTTCACAAGTGGAACATTTATTGTACCTAGTGATGGACTGTTGATTTCTGCTGATGGTTATCTTCAGATATGTGGGAGATATTCATTATCAAAGTGGAACCTCATTGTCCAGAAAACTTAACATATGTTGTAGGTCAAAATTTTTCATTTAAGCTGTAATCGATGAGTAGAAACAACTGCCAGAGAATGTTATAATAGTGGACTCAGTCAAGTCATTTAAAAACATCTGGACATACACATGAACTCAAAAGATGAGGAATAAAAACTTCTGCTTACCGAGCTCATAATCTGAAGCTATAAGTGAAGCTAATATTTGACCAAAATTTATGCTAGTCTTATCTGCCACAGCTGATAGTCTGACAAAGCCCACCATGCTGGTTTTTCAGTATGCTTAAGTTAACTCGCCAAACTGTTGAATCCATTTTCCATGACTGTTCTGCATGAACATTGTCTCGTGCTGTATCTGAGCCTATTCTCGTGCGATGTTAAACCAGCGATGACAGAACAGCATTATTTTATGGCAACTGGCTCTACTGAGTACAGAAAAATAAAACAAAATGGGCTTAATAAACTGCAACAACCGAAAAAATGTTAGTTGATCTTGTAGTACACAGTGTGGTGACTTGAGTGGTAATTCCAAAAGAATGTACGAATGTAATGTAATGTAAGAATGTAATTCTGCTAAAGCTTGATGGTCTTTTGTCCGGTGGCATTTTGTCCATACACCCTGTTATCATTACGGTAGTTAATACATGCATTTAGTTTGCCTGTTTGTTAGACCTGTGAGAAATGTCGCGGAATTGCGTGGTGAGGATTGAGAAGCTTGAAGCATCACCGGCCCGTGCTGTATACCAGCAGCAGTGCACTGAGAAGTCTGAATATTCTCAACAGTTGACGGCAGACACCATGCAGAATGCAGAAGGTTAATAGTTAGATTGTTTAGTACCTACAGCCTATGGCCGATTTTAACATGTAAGATAGAACACTTTGTGTTCTGGATGAGAAAATCAGCCAACTTTTTGTATATTGATCACCTAATTTGTTGATGTGCCACAATGATTATTTACAACGTAAAATGCATATTAGTAAGTTAATTTGTTCTTTAGTGTATAATATTTATTTTCGTTGATTAGATGCAGATAAAAATAAAGTTGAGATCTGCTGTTATGTACTTGTGAAGCTGATATCGTAGGAAGTTGCAGATGATAGAATCAGCCGTGTGTCATGGTTCAATGATTTTATCCGCCGTTTTTCTCAGGCAGTTAAACCACACCCACAAAAGTTGGCCGATATAGTCATTTATATATCATCTGCTTTAGTTGAATTAAGTGTTAAATTATTGTTTCTCAGTCTGTAGCAGTATATGGACCCAAGCGGTTTTAAGTCAACTGAAATGAGTAAATGAATGAATGATTGATTGGATGCTGTAGAGCAAGAGACGCTGAATGCTGAGAACAACAGTGAAACACGGAATGAAACAATGCACAATGCCGACGATGAAGAAGTGAACTCAGAGACATCGAGTGATCTGTACATAGTGGATATCTATGAGGCAGATGCTGAGTGTAATGTTGATGACAACGAGTCGATCCCACAGACCTCAGACAGCGTAGACGATACTTCACACAATTTCGACATTTCAGCAGATTACATGCTGCAAACAGACAGTCGTGACGATTCACTGAGCTCGAGTGTCGGAGCTTCGGCTTCGCAGAGTCACCCCAGTGACCAGTTTCAACCGTTTGTGAAAGTCCAGCGGCTGGACCCGGAGGAGATACGGAGACTGATGAAGCCTGTCAGAATTCCGATACCGGTAGTGCGTCCACATGGCAATGCGGTCAGAGCTGCCGCGGGGCATCCGGATGACAGTCGCAGATCAAACGTGACTCTGAGTGCCTGGGAGTGGGAACTGAAGAAGAAGCAATGGCTCGAGAACAGAATGAAATTAGAAAGGTATGATATTTTTTAGCTGTATACAGTATTTTCTCCATTAATTCGCACCGCTAAAAATAAATAAATTTATAAGTGTTTGGATTATTAGAAGTAAAAAAATAATTACTGAAAAGCCTGTTCGATTTATTTAGCTAGAATACTGCAAATGCGAACGGTGTGCTGTAGTCGTGTGTGGCCAGTACAACTGCAACCAGCAGGCTTACTGCAGCTTTTGATCGTGGCGCGAGGGGAGGGCACAGCTAGCATAAGCATGCGTCATTTGTGAATGGGTCTGGGGCGGACCGGTCAGCAACAGAGATGTGAGGATTATGGATGCAGATCCGCAGGTTTCTGGCAGTTGATTATAGGTAGATAAAATTTGCAGAATGCAGATGCAGAATTATGTTATGTGATGAGTGCAGTTTTTTCTAATAACTGCTAAAGGACTTTGGATAGCATGCTTAATTAAGTGTCTTGTTTAGCAAAATGCACCAACATGCCCTTTACTGCTGTTACTTTGTTTAGTTATATTGTAATCCGCTATAAGCCTAGTGGCTTCCCTTACAGAATAGGCCTATTCAAATAATTATTTTTTTTTAAAATTTAGGTGATCGAATTATTTGAGTGTTCGAATTAATAGAGGAGATACGGTAGTATAGTATTTTTGTTTTTGATTACTTGATTATTTAGGTCCCATTTTTCCATGCACATTTGATGGCTGATCAAATTGATCTTCGATCAGCTTTGGAACTTGATCTGAGATCATCTCAGTAACTGCTTTTTTATCGCTAATTAGCGTCTGTTTGTTCATCAAATCTCCCATCAAGTTGATGGCCGAATATTGGCCGATCAAGTCAGATAATTGACGACTAAACGTGGCGATCTGCAGTTCGTTGCTTCTTCGCACCAGACACATTGCTTTACTTCGCCAGTCAGAACGGCAGTTCATGCAATTAAATAAAGTTCCAGGCATGGTGATCAGTTTATACTGTGCATGGTGTTTTGTGAAGAAATAAAATGGATAGATGCTCCCGTATTGATTTGACTTATGGTAGGGGGCAAACTCGCATTGGGCTCTGTCCCAAATTTCTAGTTTTATTATAGCTTTTTGTTATGTAACAAATAAACAAATATTTAACATGTCAAAAATCGGAATCTGGTAAGATTATTGGTGCTGGATAGTCGCCAGATGACTTGAGAGTTTAGTACAAATTTGGCATTAGTCAGTTTAAGTAATTTTTGTCACAAATTTCATGGTATTGTGTGTTGTCGTTGGTTGATTTTGAGTGAATATTTATTTTAGTTCGGAATTGTCGAAAAAGCGTGCAGAATCTAATGCACTTTCAGCATCGCTCGATGAAGTTTCTCGATTTTTGACGTCGAAACATTCAGCCAGCTTAAGTAAAATGGTGAGAATTTCTGTACATGTTGTATATTTAAGAATTATTTATTGCACAGTTACTGGGCTTTGTTTTTCTTTAACGGACCCAACAGTATTTGTCAGAGCAGTGTTAGAATGTGCAATTAGCACATTTGTTATTTCCAGTATTACTTTTCGCTTGTCTCAAAATAGTGCAAAAGAAAAAGTGTGTTAATTCTTAATCCATTTTTATGCTAAAATCCTTTTCTTGCCAGAATCTTCAACACCATTCGTGGTGTCTTTGGGTATAAGTACATTTTGAATTTTGACCAATTTTAACTTACAACATAAATAAAAGTAAGCCTTTTGCTGTTAAATGTATGTGCCCAGTCATGTCATTTGTGTTTATTTTTTCAATATGAGGAGTGGAAATGTACAATTGTGCATGCTTACGGTTAGTTCATCCCGTCTCATAAATCAAGCCATAACTTTTCAGCCAAGTTTGCTTTTCGAACAGAAGTAATACTATGATGATCTCTGTATTTAGTGTGCCAAAATTCACCACATCCGTTTGGTGAAAATGATGATTTGTCACTAGTCTGAGGGGGCATTAGTCCGAATTTGGTCAGGTTTCATTGTGCTATAGCCAATGCCATGGGCCTCCATATTCAAGGGCTGCCATGGCTACAGTTTGCCAATGCTAGAGATGCAATTTATTTCTATTTTCAACCAATTTCCCAATGTTCCGCGAAACAGGAGTTTGGCGACAGCTGTGGAACAATCTGATGGTCACACTTTGGGGGACGAACAACAGATTCAAATATTTTAAGCAATATTGTTTAAAACTCATCTCAGAGCTACGGAGCGTCACTTGCCATATGGTATCACTCAGTGTTAGCTGCCACCCAGCCAGATAGGGTGGTACTCGATTTACCTATCCCAGTGGGATGGAAGGCTAAGTTGACCTAGGTGGCTGGTTACATAACGAGATGGTTTGCCCACCCACAGGCAGTCACCCATTGCAGTAATGGCATATAGTTACTTCGTTGAGCGTATGAAGCGTGTTACCACTATGCCATGCCACCAATCATTGTGACTTTGTTCAATCTGTGTCGGCTATAAGTATTTGTACCTACTTACCCGTCACAAACCTAACCCTATCTCTAACCCTACTGCTTTTTCGGACCAGCAAGTTACCATTCCCAAAATGTCTGATTGCTACAGAAGACTGGTGGCAAGCTACGGGAGACATCGTCTTCAGTGAAGACTTCACCCGGTGTCACTGCCATGAAGAGTCAACACTCAACTGACCAGCCCAAGTCCAAGCCTTTGATGTCAGTCGGTCATCATGCCCAGCCCAAGTCCGAGCCCAAGCCCACGCCTCTGATGTCAATCGGTCATTATGCTCAGCTCAAACCCAACTACAAGCCCAAGACCCTGATATCACCCTTTGTCCAGACTGCCATTGCCGACAGTACGGCCATCATGCCTGCCAGTCAGTCTACCGTCAGCGGCTTAAAACGCAAGTTGGACAATGACGATGGCAGAGATCGGATTGGCCAAAAGTTTGACAGGCAGAAATACAAGCTAGACAGGAGAACGGATCCATCTCCGAGCGTCTGGCAGCTGAAGAAGCAGCGTTGGAAGGTGAACATTGATGAGAAGTTCAAACTGGACAAGCGACTTACCGACAATCACATGCATGGAGGCAAGTCAACAGCTGTCTGATCGCTGGTAGATATTGTTGGAAATAGAAAATTAGGTGTAATCTACTAATGGTTTTTTGCCCCCTGTCTTCCAGTAGATTGCATTATGAGATTGTGACCGTCTGGAGAATAACAGGGAAGATTATTCGAACTGCCATTAACGCTAAATGTGCGCAATTATGATGGCAAGTTCTTACAGTTTGGTTTTGGTTGTCTCTGTGTTTTGTGTTTCACATTAGGGTTTCCTGTAACGGTTAAACTTACTGTTCCATTATTATGTGTATATATGTAAAAAAAACTTACCAGTTTGCAACTGTGTGTAAGGACGATGTTATGATATCAGTCCTCTAAAACAGCACAAATCATTTGTATAACCTTAGATGGGGCTATGCATATGGCGTTTTTACAAGTCTTTTTCATTTGATGTTATTTGTCGTATTAGGCATACTTGCCCAATGTTTACTGATTAGCGTAGCAGCCGAAAATGTTTCTGTTAGCCTATGGCTTAGCTAATGGTAGGCCTATAACAAGGAAGCGAAAATATGACCCTGTGCCGACACAATATTCAGCTAACCATGCACTCATAGGCCTATGCATACAAACTGTTCAACTGCACAGCACAACTCTAACCCTGACATTAGACACTCTAAAGCTGAAAGATGCTGTAGCAGCTACTGTGCCATGGAAAACATTTACATCAATCTTGGATTTTTATGCCTTATTGCTAGAGTTATGAACGCGTGTAGAATGCACAGATGGATGGCCGGATAATAAAGTGATGGGACATTGTTGATGTCTAATAAGAACGTGAACATATCCATGTGCTTGCTATTTATAACCGCATGCATGAATGATCCGGCTGTCGTCTTGGCCCTACATTCGCTGTTAGTGCACTCAAGTTTAGCCTGAGTAGCCTATTATGGCAATGACGATCCGATGCAGCAGGCCTATAGTATTTTGGTCCAAAATGAAAGCAGCTATATGAGATCACCATATCGTCATTACGCAGACTTTTACATTAGTTAAGCTTATATTATACGCTTAGACCTATCTGTTGTTTTACGGTGCACATTTTGTGCAGTTCGGCCAAATCGGTAACCATTGGGCAAGTAGGCCTAATACGACAAATAACATCAAATGAAGAAGGCTTTACAGTATGTTAGTGATTACCAACTAAAGTCAGCTTGTAAGGACGCCATATGCATAGCCCCATCTAAAGTTACCCAGATGATTTTTTGCTGTTTTAGAGGACTGATGTCATCACATCGTCCTTACACACAGTTGCAAACTGGTAAGTTTTTTTTACATATATATTTGCTGTTTTATTGCCAAAAGTTGGGGAATGAGCCTGATGAATGTAAAAAGCGCTATTGCAGGATCCGTATCTTTACCTTTTACCTTTTTAAGGCAGAGCAGTATACCTCCAGTCGGGTATAGAACGTTGGATGTGTCTACTACTGCTGCTGCTCCTATTACGCTGCTGCTCGTTATACCTGGAAATCAAGGTTGGCTGTGGTAGACTTCGACTGACGTCATCTAATTGCCAAACCCTCAACCCGCATCTCCGTCAGATGCAAGGATCTTGGTGATTTTTGTTGTAGAAACCGAGGTATAGCACATTTTTCTTAAATTTAGTTGCCATGGCAACAAGGGTCGGTCGGGTAAAATTCAGTTAGCAGCATTTGATGGCCCATTTCCGAAAACTCCCCCACAGATGCAAAAAAATCTCGCAGATATTTCTTACACAAACCGAGTTATAGTTAATTTTGTCCCAAATTTCATTGCCATGGCAACGGGGGTCGGTCAGGAGGAAATGCGATTGGCAGCATTCGATGGCCCATCCCCGAAAACCCCCCTATAACCGCAAAATCTCACCAAAATTTCTTACACAAGCCGAGTTATGGCCAATTTTGTTTTACATTTCATTGCCATGGCAATGGGATCGGTCGGGGGAAAATGCGATTGATGGCATTCGATGGCCCATCCTGAAAGCCTCCCTATAGGTGCAAAAATCTCAGAAAAATCTCTTATGCAAGCTGAGTTACAGCCAATTTTGTCCCTAATTTCGTTGCCGTGGCAATGGGGGTCGGTTGGGGAAAAATGCAATTGGCAGCATTCGATGGCCCATCTCCGAAAACCCCCTTATAGGCGCAAAAATCTCTATGCAAGCCGAGTTATAGCCATTTTTGTCCCAAATTTCGTTGCCATGGCAACGGCGGTCAACGGGGGGTAAATATAAATGTCACCGTTAATTAGGCCGACCCCAAAAACCATATCCTAGAACCAAAAATTATGACTCTATCTTGCACACAATGGAAGTTATGACAGTTTAAACAATTTTTAAATTTTCCCCATAGGCGCCATTGTAATTTTTTTGAATTTTTCGAATAAATAAGTCAAAAATTAAATTTTTATTTTGTAACATAACACTTCCTTGCACAGAACTGCGTCATTTGACGTATTAAGCGTAAAAATCGGTCTAACGGACTCACGTGTAGGCGAGTTCAAGAACCAAAAAAGTGTAGTAAATTTCGAACAGGGGAGGTGTATATTTTACCTATATGGGGAGCCAAAACCCCTGGGCGGATTGAGCCCAAATTTTTTGTGGTGGTAGGGGTCCACGACGTAATCACGCCATTTAGATTTGGTGCCATTCAGGTTCAGGGGTTTTTGGTTGGCTGAGGGTCAAAGATTCCCTTTTTCCCATAGACTTTGAAGGTCGTCCTTACAACACTAACACTATCGTGTGAGGTGTGATGTATGTGCATTTTGCCGGGAAAGGCCGTCCCTGAAATGACCTAGACTGTGTCGGATGGGACGTTAAACCCTACTCACCCACTCACACTGATCATGGTTTGTCTTTACAATTGCTGAATTATGGTACCGGTAATGATGTTATGTAGACGATTTGATGATCTACAGAAATTTCACAAAATTTATATCTAGACTGGCAGGGAAAATGATTCTTCTAGATCTGGAAAAAAAAGTTCTCTGAAAGTTATTCGGGTTGTTTCTTGCAGGTTGTCAAAATTTGTTTGTAACTGAGTGAGTAATTTTGCAGAGACAGAGCTAAAAATGTGGTCTCTGTTTTTGGTAGCATTTAACATGATTAAAATCTATCATAGGCACCACCATGATGAAAGATTTGCTAGAGTTTATAACTGTTTGAGTAATTTTGCCCAGACAGATCGAGCTAAGATATTATAATCTCTTTTTTTTGCCACTGTCAGTATGAATAAAGCCAGTGTGTGGCAGGGTTCATGGTGTGCTTGAGAAATCCTTGAAAATGCTTGAATTTTAGAAAAAAAACTAGAAATATGGGGCAGAGCCCAACGTGAGGCCGCCTGGCGCCGTAAGTATGATTGGGGGACAGTTAAGGGGTTGCAATTTTGTTTGCAGCCAAGTCGCATGACTTGAACGCAACTGCATTATCATATGCATGTATAGCAAGTGCAATGTTAAACTTAGGTGGTTTGAAACGAGACAACAGAACCTTGTTGTTTGTGAACCCAAACTCAGGAATTTTTGTGTTCGACGTGGAATCGATTGTAGTTGTAAACGCCATTATCCTTTTATCAATGTCTCTATCCGCTCTCGAGATACGTGCGATCAAAGTCTAAAGTTGTCCGAAAACACGAGAACTGTCGATGTTGGGTAGGTCGAAATGAGCAAACACAACTTTGTGGTTAGTGAAACCAAGTCCACCAATTTTTCTGCATTTAACGTGGAATCGATAGTAGTTGAAAATGCCGTTAACTGTTTGTCAGTATCTTTATTTGTTCCAGAGATATTCGCGGTCAAAATCGACATTTGTTCGAAAACGAGCGCACTGTTGATTTTGGGTAGGTCGAAATGAGCAAACACAACTTCGTGGTTAGTGGACCAAAGTTCATCAAATTTTTTGGTTCAACGCAGAAGGGACAGTAGTTTATAACGCCTTTGACTGCTTTTCGATATCTTAATCCGTTTTAGAGATATTCGCAGTCAAAGTCAAAAGTTGTCCTAAATCGCGCCGAATTTTGGACGTTTTTTGCTTTCTCAAATTCTAAAGGAGCGGTGCTCCCCAAATTTTGTACATGTGTTAACACTCCCATCTAGCGGAACATCACGTGGTGAAGTTTCATTAGGCTAATCCCCTTAGCGCCAAAGATAAAGTGGCTCATACGCTAAATTTTAAGCCAATTTTTGACCCCCCATTGAAAAAAATGGTTTAGGGAACCCCCATCTCTTGTGGGGTATGGGTTAGTAAGACTTGCCATTCTGTGGTGCGGGTAAAAATTTTGGGTCGCAGCACCCTCTAGTGGCCAAAATATGCCTTTCGCAAAAAGTTGATTTTGCAGGTACAGTTGCAGCGCTAAATCTCCGTGGTTAGTGGACCAAAGTTCACCGAACTTTTTGCGTTGAATGTGGGAAGGAACCCTGTTTTGCACCAGGTTTTTAGATTTTAGATATTTTTATCCATTCCGGAGATATTCGCGCTCAAAGTGGGAATGTGTCCGAAATTGGGCCAAATTTAGCATGTTTTTCGCCCCCGAAATTTTTTTGGGGGCAGACCCCCAATTTTTTGGACCGGCATTTATAAATTGAACATGCTTCTGAACATGTGCCAAAATTTCGCGGAGATCTCTCGTTGAAAAAAAAATAACAGCAATAAAACATAAGGCTTTCCTGGAACTACCGTTTCGGGCGGCCTAATGAGCCTTTTAAAGTGCTTGATAACAAATAAGGTGCTCAAAAGTACTTGAAAGTCCTTGGAAAGTCCTTGAATTTAAATCCTTTAATATGTTGAAATTTTGCATTTAATTACAGTTTTTTGGCAAACACTTGCATGCATGCAATAATTCTGCATACATTTCTTCGCTAGTCGATTATTTGCATACCCCACTTTAAAATTTGTCTCACTGCAGTCTAAATTTTGAAGCACTGTAGCTGGCTTCTTACTGATAACTTTGGCGCTTTAAAACTGCAAACATAGGTCCTTCGTAGTCTTTCAAATGTCCTTGAATTTTATGTTTTTCATATGGCTATGAACCCCGGCTGGAATAAAGCCAGCGTGCGGGTGAACGTATCAACATTGTATGTATAGCGGGTGCAAATCTTGGTGAGAGTTCGGGTGGTAAGGAAGATGAACTTTCGTCGGAATTGAACTCAGTCCTGCGTCTGACTGGTCTGCCACTGACCACCACTCAAGACGGGGTTACTGATCTCTTTCCTGGTACATTTAGCTTTTGCTTTTCTTGAAATGAAAATTGAACAGACAGCTTCTTTTCATTTGTTTAATCTGGATAGTGTCAGCATCAACAGATTTTACATATTTTGCATATTTTTGTTTTACAGACTGGTAATGTCTTAATTAGAAAAGATGAGAATTGTTTTGCAGATATGCATTATGATAACAGTCAACTTTCCAGAGTTCAGATGAATTGCTTGATTTTCTCGAGATACTGGTGTATAACATTGTCAGGAAAAAGTAGAATTTAAGATTAAAACCAAAGCAATATTGAAGACATATTCACTCCTCGTATGCCTTGTTAATGGAGCTGGTGATTTTAAGGTTTTTGTTGATCACTTAGATATTGGAGAGTGTTGTTTTATTTGTTCACAATGCAATTTATCTGCTGTGCTGTTATCTGCATAATGATCAACTATGTAGTGGCATTTATGTGGAGTGAGTTCTAGTGTTACGGTTGGGATTAGGCATAATAGTGTTAGGTATTGATAGTATTGATAAGATTATACATCATGTCTCAAAATTATCAGCCCTTCTGCAGATAAGTTAGTGTAAAATCGTTAATACATGACAGATTTTTACACAATTTGAATCAGTCATGGGGACAATCATTCTGAATTAGTCTTCAAAGTCTGAGTTCAAAGTGGTCACTTTTGGCCTCAACGCAAGCTCTTAGTCTGAGGCGGGTACGCTGCTGCTTGATCCCTTTGTCAATAACAGTGCACTGAACGTATCGTAATGTAAACAAACTCTGACGTCGTAATGACGTTACACTGAGCACACATGGTAAAGCGCATACGTCATAATGGGTGTGAGAATAAGTAATGTTAAGATAGTGCAGTGTACGATATCTCGTTGAAATCCATAAACTACAAACTGAATTAGGCCTGTTTGAAACAGTGCTGCTAATTTTGGGACACCGTGTAATAGTGATTGGTTAGGGATAAAACAATGGATGTTGTGTTGATGGCCCGACAGGTTGCAGTATATCCGGTGTGCATTTCACGTGTCTGCCCAATGGTGAGCCCAACGGTGGCGCGTACGTTGAGTGTAGCTCAGCGCTGGACCACAAAACTGCGCTTCAGTTGTACCATAATCAATCACTTCCGGACAACATAAAGCGTTAGTAGATTGGTTCTCCATTGGCCATAATAATATATTTCATTATTAGTTGCTAACATACTGTGTGCTTAGGTCAACTCAGCATCCTACCCTTAGTGGGATGGGAAATGAGTAGTCGCTTACGGGCTATAGGGTGAAGGCTTAGTGTGGCTGATTGAGGTGGTGGTATGTCTGCTAGCTGCAAACCATGAGTCCAGTTGTTCGTTAACGCAGGCAGTGGATGGCTGCATAGTGTGCTGCGGTATCATTAGCTCATGCCAATCAGCTGCCACTTCTGACATTGTAAAAACACTTCTGGTCTTGAGTTCATCTTATGTAAGAAGCCACTATAGCAAGTACGGGACTTTGTTATACTTAGTGGAACTCTCTTATTTGGTTTTCTGCCTAGAGGCAGGTTTATGACAAATGTTTAGCTACCAGTTGCTCCTATCTTCCGCATCTCTCTTCAGATCAAATAGAGTACAGACCAGCATAGTTTTTGTTTGTGATGTCGCTGTGCATTTGCTGGTGCTTTCATTCTTTTGTTGCTTTGCCCAACAATATCCTGCGATCCATTATATCCCACAGAATCGAGTGGAACAGAAAACTAGGATTGGATTAAATTTGAGTGTCTATTTCAGTGGCTTTTTAGTAGTTTTTAAAGGCGGGTTTACCCAAAAAATTGTGCAGGGTTTTTTTTGCGTATCTGTCCCTCCTCCCTTTGTGTTTCTGAAAACTGAAAACATTTTTATGTCGTCGATCTTATGGCGAGTGACTGTTTTGATCTGTCTGTGTTTTTGTCTTAGCGTTTTATTTTTTGGTTTTTATTTTTTAGTGTTTCTGCGTGTTTTTATCGTGTTGTAACGTGTTCTTGAAGTGCAGTTTGCACTTATACCACGCTAATCAGTTCTTATTGATGATGATGATGATGTTTCAACTCCACTCTAGATTGTTTGTGTTTCTCTGTGCTGTCCATCTGTCTGTCCGTCACATGGGTGGATCAGTCAAAAACGGTGCAGGCTAGGATCACCAAATCTACACCTTTGGCTGCCTGGAGGACTCTAGTTTCGGAAACCGTAAAGCTTTTCCGTAAATTCGAAATTGGTTACTCCAAACGAGGGCGCTAAATGAGAGGGGGTGGGCAAAATTTGCAATTTTTGGCCAATATGTCGCTGTATCTCAGTAACAGTGCAAGCTAGGGCCTGGGTTACTATTAATCACTAATAAAAAGTTGTATACTGGCTCTCGATTGGCACCGAATTTAATGAGCTTGAATGACCTTGAACGCCGAAACATTGGGTTTTATAGATTTTTTAGTGATTTCGGGCTGCAACACCAGTCTATATCATTGACAAGGTGGTGCCACGGACGGCACCACAGAACTATCATTATGCGATCCAGAGAGAGAGAATTTGGTATTTGTATATTAACTTAGCGTAAACACCCCAATTTTTGGCTAAACTACTGAACCGGAACTGCTATAGGCTTTCGTGTGTCTCGTGAGCATTAGCTCAAATTTCTTGGAGTTACACATTTGCCCAAATGCACACGACGGACATTTACCATGGATTACACTTCTCGTCTCTTTTATTTCTTTAACAGAATACTGTGCAAACAACACTGTTACTGAAATTGTTTTTTTTACATTCTTATGTGCTTGTATAGACATTTGAATATTTTAATTAGTTTTAAATGTGTGCAACATGCTGTGCATTCTGACAGTGCTTCAATGAATGAATATTTTATTGTTAGCTGTGGAGGCGGTTTGGCTTAGTTGGTAGCGTCGTTGGTCACATCAACAGAGTTAATCAATGCAGTTTGTACTTGGGTGGGTGACCGTCGGCAGGCAGATAAACCATTTCTATATGTAACCAAGCCACCGAGGTGAACTCAGCCTGGCCATCCCTTTGTGGGTAGGTGCATTGAGTACCAGCGAAATGTGAGACGTAAACAGGCACAATGCATGATGCACCAACCCTGTATTCATGGTCACCACCCCACAGTGTAAACTGGTGTCTGGCTGAGGGCTATGAAAATGGAGATCAGTGCTGCCCTATTGGAGCGTTGCCCTCTGGGTCTTGTGGCTTTGGCAGGTCTTTACGTTTTTACGTGCGAAAGCAGCTACTGCTTTCAGCACGTCTTAGCCATCGCAATTCTGTCTGTCTGTCCATCCGTCTGTCCATCTGTCCGTCACACGGGTGGATCAGTAAAAACGGTGCAAGCTAGAATTGCCAAATCTTCACTGTCGGCTGCCTGGAAGACTCTAGTTTCAGGAACCGTAAAACTTTTCCATAAATTCGAAGGAGGTCACCCCGAACAAGGGCGCTAAATGAGAGGGGGGTAGGCAAAATTTGCGATTTTTGGCCAATAAATCGCTGTATCTCAGTAACAATGCGAGATAAGGCCTAGGTTACTATTAATCACTAATGGGAAATCATACACTGGCTTTCGATTGGCTCTGAATTCAATGACCTTGAATGACCTTGAACGCCAAAATAGGTGGTTTTATGGATTTTTTAGCGATTTTGCGCTATGACACAAGGCTAAACTTATATCATTCACAAGGTGGCGCCACGGTACTGACGTTGGTGGCGTAGTTGGTAACGCGTTTTGGCTGAAACGAAGTTACTCTACGCCGGGCCCGGTTAGTACTGCGATGGGTGACTGCCTGCGGGCAGGAACTGCTATAGGCTTTCGCACGTCCCGTGAGCATTAGCTCAAATTTCTTGTACGTTTATGTATATGTCAGTGGCGGGTGCGTCACGTCGGGAAATGGACTGGGTGCTGAAGAGATGTGAGACCTACAGGCAGTCTGTGAGTGAACTGGAGGCAACCATTACGACAGACCACGCCGTGCAACTGAGCAGTCTGCCAGCCGACTGCACGTCGCTTGATATCACACGCCTGCTCAAAGGTACCAGCTTCTGTCTTGCACTTATTTTACCACGATTGTAAAAAAACATGGTCTGAAAACCAAACCTGTCAGGTTTTATTGTGTTTTGGGATTTTTGGGAGATCTGGTTTTTAAAAGGCCTGGCTGATCTACTGTTGAAATTCAGTAAGGTTTTTGCAGTTGTCAGGATCACAGTAATCGAAGATTAACCAGTACACTAGACTGGTAAAGTGTACAGTAACTGCTTATCCAATAGCTGGTCTGTACTCTGTTTGATCTTTTTTTTTACAGATTTTGGAAATCTTTTGGTTCGTTGGAGAACTAATCCTCACCACACCACATCAAGTTGGCAGATCGTGGTGGAGTGTTGTCTTATATATTCGTATAAAATTGAATCAACCTAAGTGCAGCAGTTCATGAGTTATTGTGTTCACAACTTTTTTGCTCTATTTCACTGTGGTAAGAAATTCGAAAATCTGGTTTTGAATCTGGATGCCGATCCCAATCACCGCCAAAGTCTTGCACACTAACGAGGGCCGTGTTAAACCTTTGCTGAAAATTTCAGCCAAAAATGTGCCACAGTTCATGAGCGGAAAACAGTACTGTCTTTTCTACCATGGACAGGAATAAGTACCTAGGGAACAAAACTGGTCCAACAGTCATGGTTTGCTGTAAAAGGTTGTTATATATGGTTGGATTCCTTAGACCCTCAGCAACAATGTCTGGGTGGACAACCTTTCCAAAAAGCTATTGCAACTTGGCAATTCAAGATGGCGTCCAAGATGGCTGCCATGTTATGAAATCATCAATAGCTTCTTGAGAAAATGGGCTAGAGAAATAATTTTGGTGTCTTTACCTACATTTTTGGGGTCAAGGAATCTAACAATATTGTGTATTTGGCAATCCACATATTTGGTTACGGAGAAATCCAAGATAGCGGCCGGCGGCCATATTGGAAATACAAAAATGATCATGTTAGTCATATCACTGTCGTGCACTGGCATAAGCATCTGGAAAAAAGCTTCACAGGGTATATCGTGCATTGATGGACGATGCAAAGAAGTCATCGTCAAAAGTAAAGCTATTGTTGGCGTCCACGTTGATGTCATCGTCTGAATCGTCATCTGTGTCAGAAGCAGGCAAAGCACCGATGCAGCACAAGGCATTTGATGCCAGGCGACTTTGGGACTTTGATGACCCACTATGACGTCACATGCAGTGCACCAGCTCACCGGCTCATGTTTGCTAATCCATGATTGCAATAGACTGTGCGACCAAACACGCGGAACGCTTTGCAAATTGAAGCGCTACTGTTAGCCTACATAGTAAAAGTCCAGATGGCACGTATCGTGGCGGGTGACGTTTGTTGTCGCCGTGCCTGGCAGTTTCACTTGACACAGGTGCCCTGCAGTGAAGGTTACCAGCGCCAGGAAGCACACAGCCGGTTTCAGACGGCGTATGGCCTACTTCTCGTCGTCTGAACGCCACCTGACTACCGTCGTCGCTCTGTTTCTGCTATCTGCCATCCTCCGCATCGTCGCTGCTTACTTCCTGTGTGAAACTGACATTTTCATGTGCATGTGGGTTTTTGCTATGTAATTGTTGCTATTTGCATACCCCTAGTGGCACACTAGGTATGTAACAATATCATGCTTCTTTGACATACAGCTACAGTGTTGTGTGGTATTTAACCCGTTAAGTTTTTGAATTATTTTGTTATTTACGCTCAAAGTATATGTTCTATATATAGTACACTGGCTCTGAATGGCTTAATGTTTTGTTGCAAGCTCATCTGGTAGAAATCTGTTTTCTGTATAAACTGTTGTGTGATATGTGGCAGATTGTAAGGTGCAGAAGGTGCTGTTCCCGGCTGGCAAGGATGGTCTCTGGGGGAACAATGTATACGTGATACTCACCGATGCTGAAGATGTTACCAATGCCCTGTATAAGCACGAGTCCCGTATAGGCCCCAACATTGTGCACGGTAGGGTAGCTTGATTGGTCTGCCTGACTGTTAGTTAGTTCTTAATAACAACCAATAACTGCCAGTGAAACACAGTTTTAACATTTATTATAAAAGCACGACGTGCAAATATGATTATACAGTGAAAATACAGAAAAATACAGAATACAAGCCGAAAGAAATTTCAACTATGAAGCAGTATGACAGTTTTAATAATTATAAGGAAAACGTTCAAAAATTTTAACAGATAATAATGCAAAGAAAAAACTACCACATAGAACAGATATCAGCATTCAGCAAATCAGTACAGCACAGTTCACCATATAATGTAGTCTAAAATAACAACAGGCTTAAAGTCTTATTTCCGAAAAGTTCACCAAATAAGACAGCAAATCTTGCAATAATGGTAAAGTTTAAGAACACCATGTATACTACAAATTTAACAGAGTACATTTTATAGAGCCTAGTTACAAAACAAATCCAGATGCTTGAAAATACAAACAAATAAACAAGAAATCTCTCAACCAATGGAAACTGGCGAGTGTGTCGGTGATGTGGTTCGAGCGCAGCAAACCAGCGACGGATCGTGCGGCAGCATTGAGTACCAACTGGAGGCGGCTGTACAGGTAGCCTGGTAAGTCTACCAGCACAGCATTGCTGTAGTCCAGCCGGGACAGGACGAGGGCGACGACGAGTGCTTGGTAAATGGACGTAAGCACCGATCGTCGAATGCTGCGCAGCTGACGAAGAACAGCAGAGCAGCTGGCAATGGTTTTCTGAACGTGGCATTGCATGCTGAGGTCGGTGTCGAAGTAAATTCCAAGATCTCTGACTGACTTCGACGGGTTGACGAAGTCAGACCCGATTCTAAGAGCTGACGTGGGCAGCTGATGACAATGACGAGCTGTTCCAGAGCATGTCGGTCTATCCAGTGTTCAACTGCCGACGGTTGGCCAGCATCCACGTGGTGACGTCATCGACACATGCAGACAGGCGCACCTGGAAGTCGGCGACAGCAGATGGTCTGCACGAGCTGTATACCTGGGTGTCGTCGGCGTACAAATGCAGCCGGAAGCCATGCTGTTACTAATTTAGTTTTTAATAATTTCTAAGGTTTAATGGCTTTTTTGTTGTTAAACTTTTTGTACTAAATAAGTGAGTAAGGAAAATCTGAATTTATGTAGCACATGTCATTAAAATTAACCTCTAATGTGCTAGTCACACCAGCAGAAACTGAACAGGATTGTTTAGAAGAACTTTTCGAAGCTGTCAACATGTCACGCAGACTTTAAATATAACTACTTAGGTATTTTATGTAGTCCGAGTTTTGCGGGTCTATTATATTAATTTATTATAAGCTAACTAACAAATTTGCAAAATGCATTTAGATTACTATTTTGTAAAAAAAAATATCACTTGCCAGAAGTATGCAGTTTCACGAGCAGCTTTTAGTTTTGTGTTGTGTTTACATGTGGTAAATGTGTTCAAATATAGGAGGACTGTTCGATGAATAGATAAGTTGCAAAACAACGTCATTGCGATGCTGGCAGCTGTCTAAGCCACTGACAAATGACTGATTGTACCATTGTATTTGATGAAAATTTCTATCCATTTAGCATTTTCTTACAACAAACTTTTACTGTCGGTCATGTTAGTATTATAGCTGTCGAATTAATGTGTTTATGCATTAAAGAATTAATGCGCGTTGTTGGCGTGTTAACATGTGCGTCAAAAAAATTAATGCAAGCATTAACTTGTTTAGAAAATTAACACTCTGACAGCTCTAGTTACTATTAGCTATATTAGCTATTATTTGATGTGTGTCAGTGACTGAATTGACGGAGACAGCGAAGCGTAGAGTTGATGAGATGCTGGTTGAGCTTCGGAGGGACAAGGAGTCTGGCCAGTACGTCGTCTGGCTTCGTTTTGTGTCCTCTTCTCGCATTTTTTGTACGGAGGAAAATGTCGTGGAATTCCTCCGAGGTTAATTGTTTCACTTGCTGTTAATTCTGTGCACAGTATTTGGTATATGCAGGGTTCTTACACATCCTTGAAAAGTCTTTGAATTTTATTTCACGACTACAGTGGGAACCCTGTTTGTTATGTCAGCAACTGTTTTGGTAATGTGTAGAATCGTGAATCGTACGCTGGTTTTTGTATTCCAATATATGGGGTCATTTGATGAATAAGTTGCAGATCAATGACATTGCATTAATATTCGAAGCATAAAAAATTCATAATGTATGTTTTTTATGGAATTTAATTCTAAATGTACACAGAATTTTTTTATGATGGTGTTATTATTGTGATGTCATTTGTTCATAGAACACAATCTCTTTGCTATTATTTTTCCATTTTTTTTTCTGTCAGAACTCACCAGTGGCATAGAAATGTAAGAAAACGAATAAGCTTAGCGCGTTACTGTTATCTGTTTAAATGCTAAACTTAAGTGTTTTATTTCTCAAAATCACATCCGAGTTCATTCTAACATTTTGTTCTATATGTCAACAAGTTTCTGAATGACCGATGCAAAGAATGATGCAAGCTGTTGTCCAAGCCACTGGTTGCACCTCAGTATCTGATGCATAGTTCTGCCGCATAATTATATGAAATAAAAAAACTTTTGTCTTTGGTTTTGTTCACTAGCATTTTCTTCATCATCGGTCCTAAAAGCTAATGGTCACTTGGGGCCAAGTCTGCACTGTATGCCGGGTGTTCAAAGTGTTTACAGTTTCCACGGCCAGACATGTAACATCTGTTTCTTATGATTTCTAGTGATTGCAATCTCGGGATTGAATTCTGAATCCCGGAATATGGGATTATGAAATTTGTAATCCTGTGATCATGTTTTCATATCAGGCTTATAGATTGGTCATTATCTGGGTATCCCTAATAGACTTATTACATACACAGGATGTAGTAGGCCTTTACTGAAGGTATATCTGAACTGTAAGGAGTGACTTTGACTGTTGAAATATGGACGAGTTTATTCATTAGATGGCTAGAACTGTTATCTGTGTCACTTAACACTTGAAAAGGTACAATTTTAACAAATTCTTGTAATCCCAAAATCGCGCAATTAGGACACCACCAATTCCGAGATTCGAGATTGGTGAAAATGGTATAGCATCCAGGATTGCAAACACCGTTTATGTTGCTGGCATTCCAGGTTGCCGGGTGAACGGCGTTCACTTTGCTAAAACATCGGACAAGCAGCAGCTCTGTGCATTTGTTGAGCTGAGCTCGGCCGAGGATGTTAAGCTGGCACTCAGTCGCAACGGCCGATACATCCACATGAGCCGTGTCTTTGGTAAATAGCAATGCTCTGTAGTTGTAGTCATAGTGATACTAGTAGCAGTCATTGTCATTATAATAATAATAATGATGATGATAATAATAATAATAATAATACGGGTACGATCTAGTTCCGGTGCGGTCGACTGACATTTTTCCTGAGTCGATTTTGTCGATTCGTTTTGGTTTTAGTGCATTTTGTTGTTTTGTTGTTATTCTACTTCGTCGGAGACATTTGAGGATAGCTTTGGCTCGTTTGTTTCATCTATAAGTGATTTGTATCGTTTGTTTGAGCCTTGTTTATTGTTCGTTTCAGTGGGCGTTGCCCGATGTCTGTCAGGTAAACCGGCAATACAGGTGCGCTTGCTGCACCGTCAGCAGCCTTTCTCTCTCGC
>Ga0209367_1003225_pt1 | contig 22082 bp, 12 predicted proteins | sample WorMetLIZISLAND2_FD_187412 | JGI IMG/M metagenome (GOLD analysis project Ga0209367, IMG submission 187412) | Marine gutless worms symbiont microbial communities from Max Planck institute for Marine Microbiology, Germany - Olavius geniculatus... ... | reverse complement strand
CCTGTGTGGGGTGGCAAGTAACACTGTGTGATCCCATACGGCATGTGACACTCTGTAGCTCCAAGATGGGTTTCCTATAAAAAGCTATAAACCACCTTTAGCCCTTTTTAACCTTTTAACTGAATAAAGACTGAAGGCTGAAAATTGAAAGGTGAGATGCAAAAGAAAAGGGGTTCTTGGGGATGTGGGTAGATGGTAGCAAGCTCCCTGCCTAAAAGCTGAGAGTACGAGGGAGTGTTGTAAGAGCTCCCCTGTAAGGTCTGGAGTAAAACCCCATCCCAAACACATTTATCGGCAAAGATAAATCTTAAAAAATGCACGCATCTAGCGTAAATTTGTTTAGTATTCACTGCAAACAACTTGCATCTACAAGTGCACATTTGTGTGCTCTGCATGCTAAAAAGTCTTTCTAGATAATCAAATATTTCACTAAAATGCAAAGATAAATGCATAAATAGCCATAGAGCTATCTACGAGAGATCGACGTTACCAATACTGTCAAATAGCACACACATATGGACATAATTGAATCAAATAAAATCACTCTTGAGCGGGTACATTCGGGTACAGTGCAGCATTGATGCAAAATAGAACTTGATAAGATAAACTAATAAAACAAGTCAAATTAAACCTATATCAACCTATAATATGTCAATGACTGAGACGTTCACATAACAAGCAACTCTCACAATAAACAAGTCTACAATGTCAAACATGTGAACAAATACATTTTCGCTATTAAACAAACAAAAACACAAAGCAATAAATTAAGAACACAAGTGTGGTTAATACTATTAGAATACATGCAAAAGAATACCAGCCGAGAATTTTTCAACATGCACAAAATATTTCAAAAGCCTTATATCTTTCAACAAATATCTATAAAAACCTACATTCTTCTGTAGCCTACTAATAGCTGTTTCAACTCTCAGAAAATAACCATGCCATAATTACAGCAACAGAAATACCATTCTTATCCTTACTATTATTACTATTACTATCATCAGGCGTTAAAAAATACACATTTTGCCACCTGCTCCAATAAAAAAATACAAAAATATGTCAGCCCACTGCCAAATTACTACGCAGCTGTTCGCTCAGAGTTGTAGAAAGTTAACCTCAACCTGATCTTTGACGTCAGACCTCTGACCTGAACAATGGCAACCCTTGAGAACGTTCAGACCAATTTTGGTTTTTCTATGCCTCTATGTTTTCAAGTTAGAAAACCGTACAGGACAGAGAGATATACAAAGTGATAAACAAGACCTGCAATGAGGGCCCATTATGACAGCCACATCATAGTAACAGCAAAACAAATCATCATCTATGATCCGCCTGCAACTTGACTGCCACACAAATCTTTTTTACAATGACTTATGACAGTGCTACACAAATCTCTTTTTCACTTGCTGACTGATTTAGTGACTGTAAGAGCATTGCTGGAACCAGTCAACCAAATTACTGCAACCTGCAACTGTTATATTATAGTTCCCGGCAAGCTTTCATCTCTCATATAACTTTACTCCAGAACACCACCAATGTTTCCCTGTCCACTGCAATTACTGCCATAGATTTCGGGGCGTTTCCCAAACAATTTCAGTACTTTTTGTTACTGCCGATACATTACTGAGCTAGCAGGAAATAAGTGGGTTGCATTGGTTGTAGTCATGATCATCAATTAATCCTATTAGCGACACCTCAACTTCTAGTCCAGTTTGCGTTCTTCCGGTACAACTAAAAGCAATTTCTGAACAAACATCGTGATCGAATCTGTACGCAAGATACAAACAACACAGCAATAATTCACTGAGAGCAGCTGTATACTGAAACAAAGAAAACAAACATTTTGAATCCTTTAATTACATAAACACTGCCTTACTGCCTCTACACTGACAAGTGTTCTCCTCAGACCGCAACTGAAATGAATCCAACAGCAAACTGGATTTTTTATTTTTAAAAACACTAAAGCTAAAGAGATGAATTACTGAGATTACAAAAGCTAAAAAGTCACACAAATGGAAAAAACATTGAAAAAGTAAAGTAATTAAGGCTAAAAATCCTGCTTCAATATTACACACAAAAGTTTTCCCCAAAATTCCTACCAGCACTTGGATTAACTCGAAGCAATGCAGGAAGATGTATCGAAAAAGATCATCTATATCCATCCAACAAAAGATTGACTTTGACACCCACCCACTTTAGAGACTCACAGACCATTATCAGAGTTAACACAGAGCAGCACCATGGATTAAAAGTACCATAGCAGGTGGGGCAGAAGTTGCAATTTTCCGACAGACAACTGCAAATTTCTGGGTGCTCAAAACTTCAACTCTGCCCCTAAATTTCCCCAAAATGGGATTTTTAGCCACAAATTCAACATTTTTTTGGTCAAAAACGTTCGGAGAAAAAAATTTTCAGATATTTAACTGACAGCCCAAAATTGAGCGGAGAAGCAATTGCCATGATGTATGTTTGACACAAAAGAGTGAAGGTACAAAACAAACATACCCAGGAGCCGATTGAAGCTCTTGGGTTTAGACTTCCACTTGACACAGATGAGATAGACTGGAATTCCCGTAGATATGATCAGACAACCCATGCCTACAGCAGACAGACATTTCGTACACATACAGGACTGTCTGTAATACTTAGCTCTACACAAAAACCCGCCATCTCAGAGCATCGCCTGCCATATGATATCACAGTGTTACCTGCCACCCAATACAGGTAAACATTCCAGTGCCCCACTCATACCCCAGCCAGACACGCTGGCACTTGATTTGCCTATCACTGAGGAATGGAAAGCTGAGTTGACCATACATAATGACTTAGATCAAATGACATGTGAAAAAATTATACTTTGCATTCATGTTTAACCTGAGTACTTGGCCCAAGTTACTCCAAATTAAACTCACCATCTGCATTATATTAAGTCTAGCATGATGCTATAAGATGGGAATTTCATCCAGTCTTGTAGACAGAACAAGAAAAACCTAGCTAATGCAAAGGGGAATGCACGACAGAAATGCATGTGCGAAGGCCCGGTGCAAATGAAATCACAACGATGTTTCATTTAGACTCGACGGCGGATGATGCCTAGCACCATATCCAGTGCATGAAGTTCAGTATTGCGTACCACGCCCAGTGCATGAATTCCAATATTGGCTGAAAATCGCACATTTTTCCTACCCCCTCTCATTTAGTGCTCTCGTTCAGGGCGACCCCTTTTGAATTTATGGAAAAGCTTTACGGTTCCTGAAACTAGAGTCATCAAGGCAGCCGACGGTGAAGATTTGGTGATCCTAGCTTGCACCGTTTTTGCCTGATCCACCCATGTGATGGACAGACAGACAGATGGACAAATGGACGGACAGACAGAATTGCGATGGCTAAGACGTGCTACAGCAGTAGCTGCTGTCGCGCATAATAAAATGTTCACATTCAAAACTCTGAAGATAAAAAATTTGTAATTATGAACATTTTCTAAATAACGGTGATTAATCATTAGTCTCTGCAACTGAAATATAAACACTGCCACTGAAAACCATAAACTAGAACACAGCATAGCAACAGGCAATCGACGTCCATAAATATCGCAATACAGTTTAGCAGTAACAACAAATTCATTAAGTAGGAGAAGAAATGATGGAGTGAAATATCAGTGCAGTTCATTGTTCATACCAGTCTCAGTGGGTGAAGAATAGAGAGGCATAATTACAAGAAACACTGAGAATACGACATAGATGATTGGCCAACCAAGCCATACCTACAACATATACTCAGACATTCATAATAATATTAATACTAATTACCTACAACACACAGTTGCTTTATATATGATATATTTTATATGTTAATTAAGTTATGAAATGTGCCAATATATGTAGTGTGATATAGAAGTGCTTCTAGGGTTAGTTAAGTAAAGTTCACAAGTAAAGTTTATGAAAAGACTAATAAATGGTCAACTTACAAAAAAGATGAAAAGTGCAATTTACAAAAAAATGTCACAAAACATAAAAATGACAAAATAGTTAAGCACCTGGTATAAGTGATCTGCTGACTTAACAAGTATTTTAAAAAATCACAGGAAAAGTATTAGATCTCTCTCTGTCATATAAAATAATCACTATCGAGCTTGTTAATGTTACAAACAAATGACAATGCAGTGGCATGAATGATAAAATTATAACAAAAAATCGACTAAAAAGACAGACTTTGATCGGCCGATGCACGTTGGGTCTGGAGTAGCGGAAATAGAGCAGAGCGACCACAGACAGACCGATGGCCAACCAGTTGACAAACGACACGTAGTTGATTAGCATGTACATGTCCGTGGAGACCAGGTACAGCAACGACGTCAAACCCTGACCAGTACAAAGACAGTATAAGATTTAATCACACTGTCACTTTTATTAGATGTAATCACTGTTGCAGTGCAGGCGATTCTGGCTATTCCTACACATTTCTTGGTAGCATGGTCTGTCTGTCTGTCTGTTTGTCCCATTCGTGCACCCCGCTTAAATCAATTAACAGACGTAGATACCAGACGCCAGGCAGAGTTGTGGGATGCAATGACACATCGTTAGGCGGCATTCACACAGACGAGTACGAGTATGAGGACAGGTCCGGCTTTTCGTTTATGGCTCGTAGAAGCTTAACTCGTACAAGTGGAGTGTTCACGGTCACTTGTACAAGCACAGAACTCAACGCGTGTCGGCCATATCGAATAAAGTCGAATTAAGGAAATGCTTTGCCATTAAAACAACAATACTCCATCACATCGCTAATAATTTTACTAACCGGCGTAACCGTGCACCTCTAACGATAAACAATTTCACAATGACGTCAGTTCTGACGTCAAATATGCACCACGGATTTTATAAATTATATCAGTGCTATTTACAGACAGCTTACTTCGCACGGGTTGGATAAAAACATGACCTGCACAGAAACTACTTGTACGCATGAAATTTACAGGTAACCCGTACTCGTAAGTACGTGAACGACCAGCACTGAGATACACGCAAACTCGTGTTTGCCAGAACTCGTATACAGGGACCCGTACAGTGCCAGACTCGTACTTTTGTTTTTGTGAACGCAGCCTTAGATGGGGTCCCTGAGCCTACAGGAAAAGGAAGATTGGGGGTCAAAGCCCCAGCCAAAACATGCAGCTACTTCCACTTTACAAAAATGATTTACACTTCACCAGGTTGCAGCACTAATCACTGATTCTGCCTTTAAACAAGTTTGTATGGCCCCTTGTTATTATTAACCATCTATATGTCAGTCGAGGCCAGATACAACAGAGATGTCAAACCCTGACAACGACATAATATATGACTGAGCAAATCTATTAAGTTTATATATGAACAAAGTCATAGGTTAAAATTAACTAATAATCCAAAGTAACTAATAATTGTCAAATGTCAATTACGACTTTTGTCAATGTCCTGGCAACATATGCCATCCTCAGGGCGATTGTTTACCAGTAAATGTACAAAAATCATAAATAAGAATTGTAATCCCGTGAATTTATGTAACTAATAAGTGCACAATGGTAATAAAAGGCCATGTCCCACCAAATAAAATGCAAACATATGGCTGAAATGATGCCAAGGTGCAGTTAGTAGAACACGACCAAATCAGGACACCACTGTAAATAAGCTGTATAAATAAGCACAAATATAACAATAACTCATTCTTCTTCTTCTTCTTCTTGATGGTAAACTCTTTGTCAGAGGGTTGCCGTGCTGATCACTTAGCACCAAATGTTCCTATCCCTGGCCTTCCTCGAAGCAGTGTGCACTCTGAAGTTCTGGGGCTAGACGTCTTCATCAACTATTCTGAGCCAAGTTGTTCTTAGACGTCCGGTCGGTCTCTTCCAGTCAGCTGGAGATCGAAGTGCAGCGGCTACGACATGGTGGTGATCTTCCACTGGGGCTGTACAAGCTAGGTGACCAAAAAACCTTAGGCGGTAAAACCTGACCACTTCAGAGACTGGTGAACAAGAAGTAACGTCTCAAACTGTCTAATTTTTAGTGTGCCCAGTGTATGGTATCCGTAGGATTTTCCGCAGACACCAAATATCAAATGCATCAAGATGCTTAGTTGTAGTTTGATGATGGTCTATGTCTCGCACCCATAGAGCAGAACTGTAAAGGCACACCTTGGTGTCTGTATGTATGTAAGACTTCCAGATATTTTTATCAAGAAGTGAGAAGCAGTTCCCTGCAACCAGCCTCACTTTCTCCTTCACTTCCTAATTAATTATTAGCAACATACAAATACCAAATCTTTTCAGAAATACAAAACTGTACCATAAATATGACAGCCGGAGCAGGAGTCAAACGGTTGACTTGCACAAAACACAGAACTTCTGGCATGTGTTTTTCGCGAGAGCCGACAAAGAACAGTCTGCAATTTAACAGATGACAACGGTTTGTATATGAGCTAAATCCACAAAAGCACAGATGATGATGAAAACAAAGAAAACATGATTATAATGAACATCAAATCACTGAGCATCGCAAAAAAGCAGCAATCAACGGCACATTACATAATGAAACAAATTTCAACTTCATGGAAGGTTTAATACAATAAATGTTATCAAAAAAGTAACATCAGCAAATCATGTGGCTAAGAAAGATAAAAAATTTCATGGCAGGGAGAACAACACTACTATCCAAACGCCGCATATTATGCAAAAATCACAACTTAATCTCTACTGCAAAGGATCATGTGCAGTGTTATGTCCAAAGTAAGTAAGTAAGTAAGTAAGTAAAGTGTAAATTTATATAGTGCATACTCAAAAAGATCTCAATGTGCTTAATACAATGAGTGATATTCAGTCTTCTTTATGGCAAAAACAAATTTTAGAGAAAAAGAAACATATTAGACTCGGGTAGCTATTAAAATTACCTACTCAACCCTATTCACTACCTAGGGTTCCTCGATTAGTATCAACATCAAGATCCAAAAACTTTTTAAAAGAATTTTTGACAAAGTCTTTGAAGAACAGAAAACGTGCCTAGGAATAACTGATTAGACTTTGGAGCCTACTTTCTCAAAATTACTCTAAGCAGGCAAATGAAATACTTATCATCGATAAAGGTCTCTCCAGTCATCTATCCAGCAATATCAAAACATACAGAAAATTTCCCAAATAGTGAAATATTTCTGATGAAATTTTAACAACAAAACTGATACAAATGCTCACCGTGCTGTGGTGAAGAGAATTCCATTGACTCCACCAAACGTTGACAAAGCAACAAAGACAGGCATAACCCACGCCATGAAACCATACATGCGCTCTGCAAACGTCTGCAATAAACATACAACCCACGAATCGAATACAAACCGCACTATAATACTGAGCTATCTGAATTTCACTACTGCAAAAAATAAAAATAAAAAACTTTCTCGTAAGTTCATTAAATATTAATCTATTTCCTAACCCCTTTCACTGGCACACACAACAGAAAATCTGTAACAAAGAAATCACTACAAATCCTCCACCACACCTAAATTATTGTCGCTGCATTACCTGGTAAACTACTAACGTAGTTTTGTAACACTTACAGAGTATGAAGGTAACAGAAAAAGCAATGTTTAGTAATAAGCAGATAATAGTAATACCAAAATAACAATAATAACGATGACAATGATGATAATATGATAAATAACGTACGACGGCGACGGCTTCAGAGGCGAGCATCTCAGCTGGTGAGATGACAGTGAAGTAAGCAACATTTGCCAACACGTAAACAACTGTCACCAGAATACACGAGATCCATGATGCCAGTGGCAAGTTTCTGAAGAAATAACATTAGCACACACACAATGTAATGGCTTTTGTGATTTTTGCTGTTTTCGACGTGTGAGTTCTTTAATGTTGCCGCTAACAAGTGTATAAACTGACGACGTACATTTATCTCCGTAATTAGTGGACCAAAGTTCACAGAACTTTTTTCGCCCAACGCGGCAGAAAATGCTGTTGGGTAAATAGTTTTCCGATTTTGGATATCTCTATTCGTTCCGAAGATATTCACGCTTAAAGTGGGAAGGGGTCCGAAATCAAGCCAAAATTAGCGTGTTTTTCGCCCCCAAATTTTTTTGGGGGCAGCCCCCAAGTTTTTCGACCGGCATTTGCAAACTAAATGTGCTTCCGACCATGTGGCAATATTTCGCAGAGATCAGCCGATGGACCTCGGAGATCTCGCGATGAAAAAACAATAATAAACAGCAGTAAAACATAAGGCCTTTCGGGAACTACCGTTCCGGGCGGCCTAATAAGTAATTTTTAGAGTAGATGACACATCACAGAGAGAACACAAAAAGCCAACTGACTTGTAAGGATCTTTGAGTTCTTCGACGACATAATTCAAATAATTCCTACAGCAGCAGATTAATGAATGATTGAAACATCCTCATTGTGCATTGCATGCAACGGCTGGATAAAAAACATAAAAACTAAGCCAAAAAGTAAAAAGTGAACATAAAAACACACCTGAAAGTAAAGATCCCGGGGTTATTTTCATGCTATTAATGTCAAATCACTGAAGATAAAGACGACACACTACATACAAAAGAACTTATTACGCGGAGAAAATGGCTGTTTCCAAACAACTGTGCAAGATCAGAAAAATGGGATCATCAAAACTAAAATAAAATACCAAAAAAATCAGAACATATAGAATGACTGAATCCGAGTTGTGAGAGGCAACTCACCATCCGTTGTATGCAAACAGTCCCTGATAGAACGCTATGGCTATTGCACCCGGCGTTGCTACGGTTCCCTCGAACGGACTCCGAAAATACTCGTATTCACCTATACAGAAAGCCACATCATAGTCTTCATCGGGTGAAGTAGAAACTTTGGAAAGCGTAATCCAGAAATGACAGCGAGATCTCGCCACGCCTTGACCTGACATGCATACGGCCATCCGTCCACCCAATCAGTAACGTAATGGCAGGAAAAGTTAGGTAATAATAACTGCTCTTCCCCCCCAAAAAAAAATTTTTTAGGATCTTGAAAAATTTTCTTCTTGTCTGATAATTTTCAACCAAAATTGCGAAAATTTGGGCTAAAAATCCCATATTTTGGGGAAATTTTGGGGGCAAAATCGACATCTGTAAGCATCTGTAGTATCCACTGTCGTAAATTTGCATCTGTCTGTCAGAGAATTGGAACTTCCTATCGTCGTAATTTTCAACCCACGACACCCCAGGTGACTAATTATACTGTGCACTGTGCCTAGTGTGAAATGAGCGAAGCATGTGAATGCGTCGTGATCCAATTGCCATTGAGCAAACACGAATTACACCGAGACAAACCAACGACATTTTCCAAAACTCTGACATCCGACAGTCCAAACTTTGACCTTTAGGACTAAAAATTAACACAACTGCTCCGGGGCACCTTCACACCAATTTTGTTATTCCTGGGGGTTTTGAATGGTTTTTCTATGTTTTTCTAAGCTACTCTGCTACATGTAATATTATCTTCACCTTCTGAACACTACTATTTACAAGGTAAATGTAACGACATATTTTATGTGTCATGGTATGTCAGGGTTTTCTAAATTAACCTATAAATTCCTACATAATAACATCATTCTATAAGATGATGATTGGGCCGTCAGCTTGAATAATACAGTGGCAGAATGCTAATCCACTACATGTCCATCTAAAACCCTCCATCTCTCGTCCCCTGCATTGCTTCCACACAGGCTGTAATACTGTGGGTGGTCTGTTCACTGGGCCACCCACGTCGCCACCGGCAAATTGCACCACAGGAAGTAGACAATCACGCATGCCCAGTGCAGTGCGCACGCTAATGACGTCGGACGGGCGTCATAATGACGCCACATAATGACGTCACGTCACGCGGTCACACTTGACAACGCACAGCTGTTTACATTACCGACCGACCAAACCAACGGCATTGCGGGTTGAAAAAGTAGGCGGGACGAGTTGCAATTTTCCCACACATGAAATTATGGCTGCTCAAAATTTTAATACTGCACCATAATTCCCTCCAAATTGTGTTTTCAGCTCCAACTTCTGCATTTTAGGACGAAAATTTTCTGATAAGATTTTCCGACAGTTTTTCGACAGCCAAAAATTTCTAGTGACTAAATGTCCCCATGCCCCTTCCCCTGCCACGATTGACCCAATCTTCACGTGATACCCACTGTGCATTAGCAGCAAAACTTGAAATAAATTGCGTCTCAACTAGGAAAATATGTGAGCCCATTGCCGACATTTTGCGGCCGTCCGCATACAGCTACGCAACCTCAACCCTTGACCTTTGACCTTCAGAGTTCAAAACTGGTACACCAGTTACTCCGCCAGGAGAACGACGCTCACACCAATCATGTTTTTGTATGCATTTTTGTTTGGAGTTAGGAGCCCTTACGGCACAGGACGGACAGACGGACGGACGGGTAAGACCCGTAATACGGCCTGTTAGTATTAGAACGGCCGCACAAATAAAACTCTCCAAAGCAACGCAAATTATGGAGTAAAACACGTCAGCGTGAAGGATAATTAAGCTGCCAGGACGTACCCCGGTATATAGCTGCAAATGATCATCTCCGAGTACACAGGTAGCCAGCTACACATGCATCCGGACCTGTGGTCGGTCGGCCGACGTTTAGTCGAGCAAATAACCCACCTCGCGCCGGACAGACAGACAGACAAACGGACGAGTGGTGTTTGGTAGGAGGAGGGAGGTGCAACGTCATTAATCTAACTCCATACTTCCATTTATCCACAGTTGCAGCTGCAGCAGCCAGCCATACGGGACAGGCGTCCGCAAGCCAAGGTCAAACAACATAAGCGGCGCCTACTAGAAATAAGACGACAGCTATATACCATGTACTGGCTGCAGCGGCCGACATCCACCTGAGTTTTAAAAAAGTAGGCGGGACATGTTCCGACGTACAAGTGAACATTTAGAGTAGATTACGGGTGTCAATTTCAGTTTGTCCGCAATTTTCCCAAAATTGCGAGGGTTCAGCTTATATTTTCAGGATGAAAATTTTCCGACAAGAAGACTACGACACTCCAAAATAGGGGAAAGCAAATGCGCTCCCCTTGCCACGACGCCATTGGCTGGCTACCTGCTAATTAATTGTGCCACAAAAATGCACGGCCACGATTATGCTCAGTTCTGAAAACTTGGAAGGGACCACTACTTTTCTCCCCTAGTTACCTTTTCTCACCCACCACTTTATGTACTTCCCGCTTTTCCTCCCCTATCCGTTACCCAGCTAGGGAATTTGTCACCACTAGCGGGCCCGGGCAACAGAAACATTTGGACGATATTACACCTTATGGAGCACCGATATTTATGAATTATTTTTAAATATTTAGGATTTTACCAACTACAGTAAAAAATACTGCAGCAACTCTGAGAACTCTGTTTAAGGGGCGCCCCAAAAATCTACGTAATGACTGATTTGATAACAGAATAGATGCAAACAGTTTTGTTTCCGTGAAACTTTGAAAGCAAACAAAAATGATCCAGTAACAATTTTTGGCACATAGGGTTTTTATGGACAGACAGCAAATGGAGCACATGATCCTTTTTACACCGAACAGAAGACAATTTTTACCGAGAAAGAAGTCTTTATAGCTTCTAGTGAGTAAAATACCGATGTGGCATATCATACAGATCTATACCTAGACAGAGTTGTACGGCTCCAGTGATAATGATTAGAACGAGAGCGGCTAGTTTAGCGTATGTGAAGACGTCTTGAACCCGCATGGACCATTTCACATCTAGTGCATTCACTGCCGTCAGTATCACTACATGTGACATGTACAAAGCCAGACATCAGACAAAATTACACAGCAAACCAAAAATGTAAAAACGGTCCAGAAAAAAAATTAAAAAACGTTAAAAAACGTGGAATAAAACAACTTTTCATTTACTATATTTAGACTAACTAAGTAGTAAACTACCATCATTATGACCTAATAATTCATTTCTGTGGTTTCATAAGTGCTTTTCAAAGTTCTTAATAGGATTTCAATGCACACTGAGTACCAGAGTCATTCCGGTCATCGCCGTCGTTGCAAGTTTTCCGCAGCAGACTGAAAACCGAACTTTTTGCCCGGTCTTACAGCTATGACTAAGAACGTCTCATTGCACTGACTACTATTACGTGACTTCACTGTTTAGGCTTATTGTTACGTGTTCTTGTAGTCTTAGGACTTAACGCCACACTAAAGTTAATTCATCCTTCATCATCATCATCATCATAACCGACCCACTAAGAGGTACCGTTTAGCCACAATACACAACGTTACAGACAACAGGCTGACGACAAATTGCACTGTAGTCGTGATCGTCAGTTTACTTTTTACACGCGACAGCAGAATGCTTCGCACGTCTTAGCTATAGCCTAGGCGTCTGTACGTCCGTCCGTGTGTCTGTCACACCCTGTAGCCCTATCAAAACGGTACAAGCTAAGATCACGAAATCTTCACTGTGGGCTGCCCCAGAATTCTGTTTTTTTGTGACGAAATTTCGTGCTCCTGGGTAAGTGGATTCCGCTCCAACGAAAGCGATAAAAAGGGACACCCCTTTAAAAAGTTCGTACTTTACCGCTAGTGGCTCATCTAGTGTGAAAACGGTTGCAGTTAGGCACAGACATGCTGCTCATCGTATCAAGCACTAGGAACCAGCTTTTTAGTGGTGTCAACATTGAAGACCGCATCAACATCGTAGACCGCAATGAACCCCCAAAATAGGGAGTTTTAGTGTTTTTTAAACAATTTTTGGCTGCGGCGCACATTTCAAAAGCAGATAGACGTGCACATCCTGCACATAGAATTTTCAGCATATATAAACGTATATTTTTAACCATCTAAGTTTCGACCTCCTAGGTTCAAGGAGTCTTCGGTACAGAGGCCTCAAATGTGGGTACCTCGAGACGCACTATTATGTTATTACAAGCTGTAGACTGCTTGCTCGGGTGGCAGAACCGATGCCGTCACACGTCACATGAGCTTTGCTCAAATTACTAGCTCATTTTAAAATGGCACAACGGTTACTCCAGCTGTTGAAAATGTTCATACCAATGTTAGTTTTTCTACGCCTTTTCGTTGCAGAGTTATAACCCACTTGGAACAAACAAGCAGACAGACAAATGGACGAACAGGCAATACCCGTAATGCAGCCAATTGTAGGACAGAGGAATAATAAAAAAAAAGCTGAGGGCTGCGTTTTATTCTCGGCTGCCTTGCCTGGCGACAGGGATCAAACTAGAAATTACTGCAAAAAATCCCGGATAAAAAAACCTAGTCTGCATGATCATAATCTTGTGATAGGCTATTTCTGACGCCGGTTAACAGAGCGTGGGAGGCGGGCGGCTGTGCCTGTCTAGGTGGGTGGGTGGTCAATAGATCAATACTGCATGTGGGTGGGAGGGCATGTGAGTGAGATCTGATCATTCCACTCAATCCCGACCGGGAAGCCTTCACTTCCCGGCAGCGCGATCACGCAGGTGCTTGCTGTCAGCGCCATCTGGTGGTGAATGTGGAAACGGCACGACACTATGCAATATCCATGTAGTGTGAACTCGGAATTGTGGTCGTATCACTGGCGTGTGCTAATTATAGTTTAGTCAGCTCAGACAGACAGACAGACCATAGTCACTAATACGCTATACATCTAGAAGTCTACAGTACAAGAATGAAACTATCACTGTCCACCACTGTATGCTAGCCGTTCACCAGCTGACAGCAACGTTAAAATAAACGAGACCAAAATCTCAAAATCAAGGCCAAGGCCAAGGCCAAAGATGAACCGATATGAACAAAGTACGAAATGACGACTGGCAACATATGGAGCTGCATTTATATACGACCAACCACATTCTATATACACAGTTGAATTTCTCATTCTCTCTCATACAGCAACTAATTGTCTTTCGTCCATCTGCCCGTTTAGCCGGCCCTCTGTAAGATCTGTCATAAGTCAAATGTCTTAAGTGTCACTTAAGATCTCCAGAAACAGCTCAGTGATTCTTGAAACCAGGCCGAGGCCTGAGGCCAAAGCTCAGAGTGTCTTAACATCACTGGAAAAACACTCAAAAACCTCACCACGCACAGACGTACATATTTTACATCAGCCAAAATAGAAAGTTATGTGACATGGTCAGTCTGTTTGCCTATACTGCCAGCAGAATGCCATAATTCAAAAGTACAACTGGATTTCACGATGAAATTCTGTGGAGTGACTGGGCATAGTCCAAGCACAGACTGCCTAGATTCTACTAGCAATCCAAAGCCTTTTGTGGCCTTTTTATCATTTCGTATCCTTCACCGTTCTGAGGCCAAATTTAAATCAACACTCCTTTCTGTTTGTCAGGTGGCAGCACATTGTCATGATTCTCAACAAAGGTTCAAAAGCTATGATCGTTTCTAACTGAATATTCCGTTCTCAGGCAGATTTTGCATTAAATAATACCCTGTGACCAACTTCTGTGACCTGTGCAAATGCCTTTGCTTGCTGACTGCACTCAATGACAAAATAGCCTGGGTGCTAGCAGGTCGTTTCCCATCATCCCATGCGATGTAGTAATTAAACCAGCCCAAGAATACTCTAATCAAATTGTAAACGAACAACATAAAATGAACACAATTAGCAACGACTGCATCATAATTATGCACTGTAAACCATACAAGTAATTTGAGCAAAGCTCATGTGACGCGCGATAGCAGTGGTCCTGCCACTTCGGCAATCAGTGTAGGCCTACAGCAATAAGATATTAATGCATCTTGAAAGAGTACTTAAATTCGAGGCCTTTGTATGGAAGACTCCTTGAATTTAAAAGATTGAAACGTAGACTCTTAAAAATGTACGTTCTATGCTAAAAATGTCATACGAAGGTTGTCCAGGTCCATCTCCAGCCACATTGGCGCAATTCACTCTAACAACGCGTGCTGCAGCTGGAAATCGCCAAAAATTCACAAAAAACTCCTATTTTGAGGGTTCAAGGTCATCAACGTTGACACAAATAAAAAGCTTGTCACTATTGCTTGTTATAATAAGCAGCATGTCTGTGCCTATCTGCAACCGTTTTCATGCTACACGAGATAATTGTGGTAAAATAGCCACTTTTAGAAGGGTAGCTGTCTTTGACGCCCACCTGCGCTGGCCTCCTTGAATCTAGGGGGCTGAGACTTGGACTGCTAAAGTATACGTTTAATGCTGAAAATTTCATATGCAGGTTGTCTTGGTCTATCTCCAGCCATTTCGTCGCAATTCAGTGTTGAAATGTGCTCTGCATCCAAAAATTGCGAAAAATTCACTAATAACCCTTTTTGGGGTTCAAGATCGTTCCAGGTCATTGATGTTGATAAATCTAAAAAGCCTGTCACCAGTGCTTCTTATGATAAGCAGCATGTATGTACCTATCTGCAACCGTTTTCACACTATATGAGCCAATAACAGCAAAGTAACGTCTTTTTAGGAGTTCGAGGGGAACCCCCGCACCCACAGGTACGAAATTTTGTCACGATTAGAGTCCTTGGGGCAGCCCACAGTTTAGATCTCACGATCCTAGCTTGTGTACAGATGGATGCCTAGACGATGGCTAAGACGCGCAAAGCATTCTGCTCTCGCGTAATAAGAGCTACTTTTATTTAAGGAAAACTGAACGTTATCGTCATAGCAACAGTATTCTGGAAAATTTGATTCGTTCTGGTTAAGCCGTGGCAACTTTACCACAATGTGAATTAATTTTTCCTACCACAGTGTCTGTACAACTTCAACATAATGTCGGCACTGTCATCATCAGCACCATCACTACCACGTTATCATTACATGCTTCATCGTTTGTAAATCACTACAAAACAGCGAATAAATAATTTAACTAGAAGTGATCAGAGATCTCAAACTTTCATTGCAAATGGCGATGACACCTGGTGAATACAACAGCATAATAAAGTATCAGATTATGCACTACCTCATACGTCTAAAGAATCCAGAATTAGCCAGAATCCACAGAATAATCCTTACTACAATGACCAACACCTTCACAGAACTTCATTAACGTCTATTCCTTAACATTTTGAGTTAACACGCACAGACTGCATATAAATGGACAGACCCAAAAACATAAGTCTCTTCATTGGAGGTAACAATTATAGAAACTCACCTATTGCCACTGCTGCAAGAAGACGCACAGCTATATCAGGCTGTGGACACGTTGGAAACAGTGGCTCAACGACATAGTTGGCAAATGTAAGAGCCACAATAGCTGCGGCACATGGTCGTACTATCATACACTCGACCCAGAGCCGTAGGAAAGCCAGGAATGGACCAAAAGCCTCGAAGATGTATGCGTAGTCAGCTCCAGAGCGAACAATCAATGTTCCAAGCTCTGTGTAGCAATAAGCACCAACCATTGAGAACAGTCCACAGGCAAGCCAGATAATGAGTGACATTCCAACCGACCCGACTTCCTGCAGGACACCTTTTGGACTGACAAAGATGCCCGAGCCAATGATACTGCCCACAATCACTGTTATGCCATTGAGCAGAGTTATCTTGGGCTTCAGCTTCACTATGTTGTCATCGTCAACGTCAACAGAACCAGCAGCAGCTGGTTTAGCATTGGTGTTTAGCGATCGTTTCTCAGCAGCAGCGTCATTGGCTGGTGCGGGGTTTTCCACAGTGTCCTTCTGCATTATGCTGCAAAGCAATGCACACAATAAATCTATCGATCAAAATCAATAAAAGCACATTCACATAGCACAACATGTCGCAAGCGAATAAAAGATGACTTATACGGTGGTGTTGTTGGATCATGGGAACAATGGAAAATTCTCTCCACATAAGAAAATATTTGTTAACTTTTTTTCCAAAAATGCAAAATTTGGAGATGAAAAACCCATTTTAAGTCAAAACTAAAATTTTGAGCTCCTCGGTTAGAAATTTGCAGCTCTTCATCAGAAAATTGGAACTTACTGCCCCGCCCACTTTTTAAAAAAATTGAGAATGATCGGACAGTGGTCCAATTCGGAAGTCTTTCCAAGGTAAGTGCCAAGGCCACAGTAAAAATGCGTAGGCTCATCGGTAACTGCAACATTCGTACCCAAGAACTTTCGTTCCCACGAACGAAAGTAGTATGGAACTTTCGTTCCTTAAAACTTTCGTTCCCTGGAACTTTCGTTCCCTAACATTGATTATTAGACCTATACTGTACACAACTTTTGACGCGCTTTTTTAATTACAGCTACGCTGTATAGGCGTCAATGGTACCATTGTCGTCTGTCTCTCGTCCGTCCATCTGCCTGTAACGGATGTAGGCCTATTGTGAATAAACGTTGGGTCATAGAGGAAAACTTCGGATAATTAGTTCTATGTAAATGCTTTCTGCATTCAAAATTTCGGGGCTGCAGTGCAAGGAAAGCATTTTCAAATTTGGGGTTGAATAAACAAGAGTAGAAAAATGTGCGAGATATGGCTAGGAAAACTAGCCATATCTCGCCCTTTCAGATGAGATAAAAATCATCGAACTTAGATGACCTTGTAGGTCAGTACTGCAGCAGGAACTGTATAAGCTGTAGTGCGTCTACTGTGGCAACAGCTGGGCTTCCTAGTTAGGCCTATTATATCCTGTTGAAACTCTAGCTATATACGTCTAGCGAGTGACACAAAATTAGAGCTATTTTCGCTTAACTTACTACGTGGGTCCAGTAATTATCAGTGTCTGGGAACGAAAGTTCTCGGTTACGAAAGTTCCATGAATCGGCTCATACACGCTGTATGAAAAGTTTGCACTTGAATCAAACAATCATGTGTCACACTATATACATTAGTTTCATTTCATAACATGATTCTAGTTCAACTGCATTACCTGACTAATAAACTCCGCCGGTGGTCTCCTCGTGGACTCAATTGGCCTAGCAATCTCAATCAATACTTTCACACGCACCTTGCTGGCAAGGGCGTGTACTCAATTCAAGGCATCCTTGCGTCAGAGAACCTGTAGTGTCTGGCCTAGCACACTCGTGTATCGGCACAGTTTCGCTTGTTCACTACGTGTCGACTCAACCGTATTTCTTTGTGCTTAATGACTAATCAGTGATTTTTGACTTTGTGTTACGCGTGGTTAAAACATGGTGTTACGGTAACTACCGACGATACTAGTTATTAAAACTCATTAACTGTCACGTGCAGCATATTTTATTTCGAAGGAAACGCCGGACTGAATCGAGGCTCAAGTTGTAGCTGATTACATACTGGTAACGGGCTGCGGTAATTACCAGTAAACGTTTTTATGCATAAAGAATATCCCATCGACAAGCGCCCAAAATATGTTTAAAACACTGTAAAATAACAGGTTGCTTTGAAGACAGACAATCGCAAATAGCCGGCACACAAACATACCATAATTGCGCCTTGGTGTGTTATAGACATAGTTTGTAAGATTTTAAGCTAATAGCCTAGGCTCCTTTTTCTTTTTTTCGTAAAATCTGTGTCTGGTTTCGTTTGAAGCCGTCAACATTTGAAAGCACGAGAGCGGACTGGGAGTGAATGTGCAGACTGAGTGACTGACAATCGACTCGATTGTATTAATTTTGTTGTTGCACATTGGCCTGGCACGAGTCGACACTATTTGAGTCTATACATCGAAGACACAGCCAAAGACACAGGCACGACACAGTGTCGTTAGTGGGCGTGGCAGTGAGTGTGCGTAGGTTGAATGTTGTTGTCATCGTTGTCAAGTGTTTTGTGCATTAAATTCTCAGCGACTCTCTTTGTCGTATATAGTGCTTTAAACTGTACTGTAAAGTTCAGCATATTTCTCGCTGTGCCGGAAGGTAACTAACCATGAGGTTTGTAATTTACACGGGATGTTTGTTTGATGAAGCCGGTGTATATAGTCACGTGCGTGCGGTGATCGCAGGGGGCGGTTACGATCACCGATTAGTGAAAATAAGTCAGAAGGTTAGTTCAACCAATCGATGATTTTAACCTTCTAGGCTAAAATCACCAATTGTCGAAGTCAATTGCCAACGCTAAAATTACCGATCTGCTAAAATAAATGACAAACGATCGGCCATGCTTTTATCTGGGACAAAAGTAGCTAGTTAGTCCCAGCTTTTATTGCCTTATACATGTACGCAAAATGTTTCCGTTTGTGGTTAACTGAAGTAAGTAAGTAAAATAAAGTAAGACTTGTCTTAGCGAAAATTGGCTTTTACATTAGTGTTGATTCGATATCAGGATTTCAATTTCGATACGATATCGATACGATATTTTGAAAATATCGCGGTATCAGTATCGTTATCGATATTTTAAAAATAATAAGTAGTAAATCTTATACAAGCACAAGAACAAGAGCTATAATTTGTTTGCTTCAGTTAGTTTGTCGTTTTCTCCGTTTATTCTCGTCATTTTTGTAATGCAGTAAAAAACAAACTTCTGGCATAAAACATCGCGACATATCGAAAATATCATGCCTAAATTGGAATTTGCTTGTTTGCAGCAAAGTGAAACATTTGACATTGTGTCTCAGTCAGGGTTATGATCCAAGCTACATTAAACTTTGCATAGCTTGGTAGAGAAATGTTAATATTTAGGGCATTGGACTTGTGATCATCAGGTTGTGGGTTTGTGCAGATAAATCACAGATCAGAAAATTGACTGACAGAAATGTGTTTTGAACATTGTACAATTTGTCGGACATTTCAGCTGTTTTGCTGTTTGCGTTCTCTGCTACGTTAGCATTTTCGATTGACTGACACATTCATTAATTTATCTGCGTGTTTGTCTATCTTTTGCCGTTCGTGTTTATGATGTATATAGGCCTTGTTGCCTGATAAAATAAATAAATAAATAAAAAATGAATAGATAGAATAAAATTGATTTGTTGCTTGCCCGTTGTATAGTGCAAACTGTGCTGGTAATGTATTTGCATTCTGCTGTATTGATGTTGTTTGCATCTGCAGTGAAATACAGATGGATAATCTGGCAAACCTTCCACCAGCTGATGATGGTGCTGAGAAGCGACCATTAAATGATGACGATAAACCTGCTGCTGCTGCTGCAGCTGCTCAGCTTGATGATGACCACATAGTGAAGCTGAAGCCCAAGATAACTCTACTCAATGGCATAACAGTGATTGTGGGCAGTATCATTGGCTCAGGCATCTTTGTCAGTCCAAAAGGTGTCCTGCAAGAAGTCGGGTCGGTTGGAATGTCACTCATTATCTGGCTTGCCTGTGGACTGTTCTCAATGGTTGGTGCTTATTGCTACACAGAGCTTGGAACATTGATTGTTCGCTCTGGAGCTGACTATGCCTACATCTTTGAGGCTTTCGGGCCATTTCCGGCATTCCTTCGTCTGTGGGTTGAGTGTATGATAGTACGTCCATGCTCCACAGCAATAGTTGCTCTGACGTTTGCCAACTATGTCATAGAGCCGCTCTTTCCAACCTGTCTTCAACCTGAACTGGCTGTACGCCTGCTGGCGGCACTGGCAATAGGTGAGATTCATGTGTTACTCTAAATTCAGCTCTTAGTTGCACTTCATATTGGAGGAATTTTGAAGTCAAAATGCTCTATTGTATTAACTGTCATATGATTTTGCAGAACTTCCTACGAATTCTCCCTTCGTTTTTTGTAGATTTTTAAAGTTTTTTCTAAGTCAGCAATGCAGTTCTGTTTATGCTTAGCCTACCTTTATCGTATGCTTCTATGATTTCTTCTGTAAATCACATTTTGCCTTAGGATTTCTCTAAGTATGTTTGCATTGAGTTGGCTTATGGAATTTTGTGAGTTAGGCCTCTGCTCATGACGGTGGTGGGGGGAAGAATTATTCTGATTTACTGATGCATCATGAATCGTGACTTGCTCTTTTATTCTGCTGTAAAATGTTGTGTCATTGATGGATTTCTAGGATGCTTTGCCATTGTTAGACAATAAGCAGTGCCAAAGTGTACATGCTATGGAGCTGGGAGGGAAGGATCCTCGCAAATTCTCAGTCTACCGTTTTCTGAACAAGTTGATTCCCAGAAATTTTGGAAATCACTGCTACAAACGCCATCAGCATTAGTCTGTGAAAAACGTCTTTTTATTGTAATGTGTAAAATGCATTTTCAAATGTTCTTCCAGATTCCCTAGCTGCATGGGTAATGGGAGGACAGTTGGTGTTGAAGTTCCAGCAGTTAGATGAGAGTGAAATAGCTGATCATTGCTGTCACCTGGACCTGAGAATCATAAGTAGGCAAGTGCATGTTTATGTTGGAGGTTCAAACTCCCACATCTGTCTTTTCGCCGAGGGGTCAGTGCCTGACCCCAATCTAACACAAGGTGTCGTTGGGCCTCTCTCGTATACTTGCCAACTGGCGTGTAAATACGTTGAACTGTTTAAGCAGGATACATGCACGAATATGACAGACGACAGACCACGCTACTGAGAAATGTGTAGCTATAGTCGAAGACTCTAAGTCGCTTGCGCTGCAAGATGTGCCTACCTCTAATATCTACGTGGGTGTCATGGCACCACCCAGTGCCTAGTGTAGCAGTAGGTGGAGGCCTAATAAGCTAGTGGCCGAATATTTGGTATATGGCGCCCGAAAGCGAGAGTCACTAAAGGCGCACACAGCGCCATGTATCTGAACTGAATGGTTTAGCTTTTGACGAACTGACCAATGGGCAAGCAGTAATGCATTACAGTAGGCACCGTCTAACGGCGTCGGTGGCCTACGCGATACGCTGACGTACGCGTCAACCAATGACCAATAGGCTCGCCCTGCTTGCCCATTGGTCGGCTCCTAAAAAAATTTAGTGTGTCAGTTCAGTTACGTCGCTCTGTACAGGCCTTAAGTGTCTGTTCAGGTTATTGGCGGTTGGCGGCAGGTGTCGCTGATGGGTACTGTGTTGATTGAAGTCTGCCGTGCCCCCACGGCTTGCTGTGACCGCTGACAGTCCACTGACCGACGGTGACTGTAGACCCTACAGACTCAATCTCCAAGTCTCTGACTCTTAGTACGGTGGCCGCCCGCCAGCATTCACCAATGCCGCTAGTATTGATTTATAGACCACCCACGTAGAGC
>Ga0209367_1003224_pt1 | contig 22083 bp, 9 predicted proteins | sample WorMetLIZISLAND2_FD_187412 | JGI IMG/M metagenome (GOLD analysis project Ga0209367, IMG submission 187412) | Marine gutless worms symbiont microbial communities from Max Planck institute for Marine Microbiology, Germany - Olavius geniculatus... ... | reverse complement strand
GTTTTTTTTTCTGACACAAAAGATAGATAAGTCCATTTGGTTTTTTTATTTGGTATACGTTGTATTTCTTACCTCTGTAACACTGTAACTCGATTAGGTTATTAAGACACTAATAGGGTGTTTACACGATGAAGCAAACATGAAGCAAACTTAGAACACACGTCGCGCACGTGTATTTTGAATACGTTTGCTTCATGTTTGCTTTATCGTGTAAACGGGAATTAATTATTGCAGCTACACGATGCATAGAATAAATACAACTGGCCTAATGCATAGTCCTCGTAGGCTACGTTTTATATTTCGTTATGTCAACTACGAGGCCTATAACTTCTTGATTGTTATTTTGAAAGCCCAAGTTTCCATTACGTAAGGATAATATTTATACTCGTATTATTGTTGCAGCTGATGGCGTACAATCGGATGAAGATGGCGTCAGTATGAACTCTGTCTCTGCAACATCCAACTTACAAGAACTGAGCAACTGCGTAGACCTACATGACTTGCTAACAACTGACTATCGCCAATCCAGCTCAAATAGCAGATTATATGCTCGGCCTAGTTTACGTCAGGTAGAATCGAACGTATTTCGCGGTTTTAGTGACGACTTATTTACACGGAACGAAGGAGACAACGGGTATTCTCCGGAGATGATGGACGTGTTTGAAGCAGCAGTTGCTGGCCTCCAGCAACAGAACCAAACGAACGATTCAAACGCGACTGAAACTAGAAATGAACCGTTGGCGGTGCATCAGATGAACAACGTCATCCACGTTACTGATAGTTTATCGTCGAATGACGAAAAGTTCGTGACAGAAAAACATCCAACCAGGTGTAAGTTTTTTGAAGGCATTGGACCGACCGATGAAGACACAGGAATTCCAATCGCATCAAGAACTGTTAGTAAGACTTTGATTTTTATTACTTTTGCTGTCGATTTTTTATTAACATTTTGGCGTTAAATTAATCAATTAAATTAATTAATTGTTAAGCAATGTCCTTTTTATTTTTTCATTGACAGCATTAAAGCATTTAAACTGACTTCCATTATGTGTTTTGAATTTTATGTAGTTAATTATTAACTGTAGATAAATGTACAAAACATCAGTTTATAGTACACTTGTTAACGGCGACATGCAGTGACTGGCACATCGAAAACAGCAAAATCATAAAAGGGTGATATCACTCACCATCACATTGCCTAACTGTCAATGTGCTGTTGAATAATATCACCTTTTTATGAATTTTGCTGTTTTCGATGCGTCAGCCATTGCATGTCGCCACTAACAAGTGTATAGACTGGTGTTTTGCACATTTATATTTGCTGTTTTATTACAAAAATAATGTTTTCCTGTCGGTTGTCTATTATAATCCATCTCTTTTCTATTGCTATGAAGACATAGAGCCTTAAATAGTTCGAGGTCACGACGTTGACTGTATGGGGTCACGTGACTTATGGGTCACGTGACCATCGGACTCGGCGTGAGTACTTTCCTATTGGTGGTCAGTGATGACCATGCGTTTATCTTGCACGGTTACGGAGATACGGGGCCTCAAAGATTTTGGAAGTCACGACCTTGACCTTGTGGGGTCACGTGACGTCATCGGTCACGCGACCATTGGACTCGGCATGTGTCATTTTTTATTGGTGGTCCATTGGAACCATGCGTTTATTTTGCACTGTTACGGAGATGTAAAGCCTCAAACGCGTTTAGCCCATGTTATAGGCCATAAGTTCACTACGCATGCTCCGTGTCACGTGACCTGTGAGTAGGGGGTCCAAAACGACCACATATTTGGAATTCCCGAGGCCATATTGCTTATTCACTATGCAACTTTTATAGGGCTACGGCGACGATTGAGGGCCGTTTATATGTGAAAATTTTATACAGGAGCGTTTTTGGCCGAAAATTTTTTGTCCGTTTTTGGACCCAATTTTCGAATTTAAGGAGATTTTTCAGAGGTTAGATATTAACTTCAAATTTTAAGTTTTCCAAAAAAATACACCCTTGGGTGAGGCAGCGTCGTGTGAGCCATCGTGCGTGAAAATCTGTCCGGCGGTATGACCCGTAGGCTGTAGGTGCGTCAAGAAAAAAAGTATATGTAACTAGACAAATTTTCGTTATATTTCACCCATTTGCCGAAAAGCCCCCAATTGATAGATTTGCACAAAATTTTGCACAGGGGTTGTCTTGCGGACATTATCACCTGTTTTAAATTTTGTGTCGATCGGTTGAGGGGTTTCGGATCTGCGAGAGGTCGAATTTTGCCATTCTCCCTTTACTTAGCCGGTCGCCATTAACACAGGGCTGCGCTACCTCGCGCCTGTGATAATAAACGCTGTTCCTATTGTTCTCACTGACATGTTTCTGAAAACTTGAATTAGCCAACTCGACAGTTTTATTAAAGCACATGTACTTTGCATTCATTACTGTATTTTACGTGCACTACAAATTGCTGTTGTGTAAAGATGGTGGAGAAGAGCTATCAAAAGGAATGGTATCGGCAAATGTACCTTGCGCTACAGAAACTTACAGGTAGCTTATATGCTGTTTCCATTGTATGGCGAAAATTTTGAATGCAGGATTGAAACAGGGCTTATTTAAAATAATCATGCACGTATGCCATAAAAATGAAATGAATTTTTTTACAGTTTGATAGGCTGTCTACATTTTTTTTATCTTTGTCTGCTAACAAAAGAAAACAATGTAAATGGTTTGGTGTTTTTAGGTTTGAAATGTCCTCCGATGTTCGTATTTGCAGGAAAAGATCCTGACCCACGCCTTGCAGGTAAAGAACTAAACATCAATTAACTTTGCCTTAAATTTGTTATAAACAAGAATATTTCATACTATATTTAATGTTTATTATGAGTATTAGTGTTCAAATTGCGTTCCGACGACTTACTAGGTAAACAAATAGGCTATTAGGCTATTGCGTCGTAATTCACAGTTTAGGCAAAATTTGCTTTGCTGGCAAGCTTGGGATTTTTATGGCATTTTTAGTTATTTAATTATTTACTGAATAAAGTTGGTTAGGATTTTAACAATAAGTATTTTTTGACTGAATGTTGCAGTGGCTTGTCGACTTAGTCCGTCATCAGTTACCAACGAATCTCCAATAAATGCTGCTCGTACGTCGTCAAATTGTTTTGCTTATTATTTAGTAACATAACTGCAAAGTGCAAGTGAAAAATTAATTCATCTCGCTCGCAAAACGTGGGTTTTATTACAAATAAGACGTTTAGTTGACTTTTGTTTTGCTGCTGAGTTTTGGTTTTAGTGCACTAACTCATTGCGGTCTTTAGAAACAAATGGTTGTTTTAACTTTCCTATGTAGCCAAAAATGATTAGTAAAACTGTGGTCCAAGCATTAACGTGCTTTCAAACGGCCCGCGTTTTTATCGTTTGTAAGAAAAATAGCAAACTGTGTGCATGTGTTGACCCTTTAGCGCATTAGAAACTTTCTTTGAGTATGCGCTATATAAATTTACACTTTATTTACTTATTTACTCACTATGCAACGTTGGTGATAACGACATATTCGTGAGTTATTGACTGAGTTCTGTAAAGAAACCATGATATCCGGCCACATACGATAAACTGGCGTGATCTGTTGTGCTGTTGGCGTGTCAGTTGTAAGAAATGTCGGACGTCAGACGTCCGTTGACAGCGTCAGTCCTCGACGTCAGTCGCATAGCCGCGCTAACAGTACCTGCTGCAGCAGTCCACGCATTTCACCGCAACCAACGTCTACTCATCACACCAAGAACAGGTACGGTCATAGTGCATGTAGAAATTAACTTACTCAGATGAAACACACTGCGAATAACGGGTGCTATGTTTATCTTTATTTCGACGTCTGTGCCTAATGATTATGAACTCAGTCGTCGTCGTTATCATCACTATCACTGATACGAGTTCCGGATTTTTCATCTTTTTTTCTATTTTAAGAATTAATGGAAACGCATTTATCGAACGACCTTTTACATTTATGTAACTAGAGATGAACAGGTTTTGATTTGCGTTTTTAATTTGTTGCAGGTTCGGACTGAACAGTGATATGACGTATAATACACAAAATCCACAAAAACCCACAGCGGTAACTATTAAAATATTGTTTTGATTGAATTTTAATAAAAAAAATATTAACAGTGAATACCGGTGGCTAGCATAATTATGTATCTCTCAGTGTTTTTATATGTTAGAACTTTTTGGTCGTGTCATTTAAACGTCTGAAGTTAAAGCTTGTCATTTTTTATGTAAGATTTGGTCAAAATACTAGCATAACTTATAGTTTAGACTTTAGAGTCAGTTACCAGTTCTTATAATTGCTGTTATTTTTATTAGTGGCGGTGGTTATGTGGTTGAGGTAATGACAACAGTAAATAGTTACATTTTCTGTTATCAAACGATTAATCTAATCAATTAATTAATTGAGTGAGTGGTTTTTGTATGCATAAATTATAAACAGATCGCAGAATCTCGCGTCGCGGCTTACGACAACAGCTTTGCTCATGACGGTTAGTAACTGACGCGTAATTTGCTATTTTTAGAACTGACGTAAGCTAAGCCTACACAATAAAAAATCGCTATTACGGTAGTTAAAATAATGGCGTTACTTGAAAATTTTATTAATATTGTAGTAGCTCCGTTTACTTCCAGCTAATGCGCAACCGACAGAATGCACCTGTATGCAAAATGTTACTGATGATAATTATGAGGACGACGATGATGACGATGATGATAAATGAGCAAGCAACATGCGTGCGCGTGGCTTGCAACATCTGGCGTGGTGCGTCACATGTGTGGTGGTCAAACGATGGACATCAGTGCAGTGCGTGGTCATCGCTTGTCGTCTTCATCACCTGCGCTGCAGCACGTGCCGCCCGCGTCTTAGTCACATCTGCGCCACGGCAAGCATACTGCGTTACGTTACGTTACAAGTCAAGGCGGACTAGCATGAGAGCGTTTCCTCTCCGTCTCTGATTCTATGCGATCGTTGACAAAGATCCGCGATGTTGGCGTCAACTGAACGGAGTCTGGAGATCGAGAGACAGCGACGAAGTCAACTTCAACGCGTGGATCCGTTGCTTTATAGCCGGCCTTCGGGACATCGCGCTGAAGCCTCCACCGGGTTCTGTCGACCACGAAGTTCTGAGAAGTTCGCAGGATGTAGAACCCCGCACCTGACTTTTACAGCAGTGGCCCGTGATGTCTGCCAGTCGGTGGTGGCAGGTTTAAACAACGCACAACAGCCGACGAAGAATGACTCTACAAGCTGCACTGCTGGTGACACTCGGCGTACTGACGAGAGGAAGTTAAAGAATGCAGACAGACCGACGAAGCGCGTCCGCGTCAGACATCATGACTCGGTGATCAACGACTCGTCAGCCACCAAGGGCATTCCAGACGTAGTTGCCAAAGTTGGAGCCGCGTCTCCCAACTGCGACGCGCCCAAGCGTCAGGCCAATCAGGATATGAGGATGACTGAAGATCATTCACGGTTTCTATCGCGACGTTGGTCATCGCTCAAAGAACTGTCGTCCAACCAGTCGGCCGGCGTTGATCGAAGTGACAGCAGCAACATGCCAGGTGGTAGACGTACATCGCGACTGGATCGTCATGTTTACCAGTGCTACTTCGCCGGCATTCTGCACTCGTCGCGTCGCTCTGAGCGCTTTGTGCGCCTTCAGCAGCTGTACGCCGCACTCGAGCACGCCGTCGAGATAGAGACGGAGATGTTGTCACTTCGCCAGCGAGCAACGTCAGAAGCAACGACCGACCAGGATGAGTATCGGTTGCCGGATTCCACTGACGTCACGGATCCCTTTCTCCGAAAACACTGGCGTCAGCGATCACAGGAACTGCAAAAATTATACGCCCAACTCGACGCCGCACAAGGAGACAAGGAGTTCTTTTATGACAATGGACACTTGAACGCTTTCCAATGGAAATCGTGGAGGGATTTGGGTTTGAGTAAAAAGAGCAGCACTTTGGCCAAACTAAAAGCCTTGTACGAGGAAGCAGTTGCTGACGGTCGCTCTGCGACCGCGTCCAGGTCGACGCAGTTGCAGCGTGTTGAACGTGGACTCTCGTACAGAAAGCTTCTTGGAACATTTCGACGTTTGGAGAATAGGTCAAGAAAGGAAGCGGAAGCTTGGCTGCGGTGGCAGTCGACAAGCCAGCATTCCATGGCTAGCGAACGGAAACTGGATGGAACGTACATGAAGATGATGGAAAGTGCGGCGAGGAATGCGAAGGCTCTAGCACTGCACGGTTATCACATGCACGAGCATCGCAACCGTTACGACGCCTACGTTCAGAGTCGTCGAATTTATCGGCCGAAGTCAGCGCCCAACATCTTCGAGCAACCGAGCAGCGACGAACAGCTGGAAACGGAAGACGTTGATTCTAGCGATCAGACGACGTCGACTAGAAGTTTTTATGACAATAGTTGTTATTGCACCGAGCGTGGTGAGGAACCGCCGGCAAAACCAAAATCCAGTCTGACAGATTCTTCACAGATACTTTCACCGATGACATCTGTCGACTCAGTGACAAAATACGCGGTATCAGGAAAGCGCGTGGACACTTGTACCGAAGCTAGTTGTGCGCCAGAGAAAGAAACTGTTTCCGTCGAAGTTGCTGCAGCTGTTAAGCAGTTTTTACCCGAGGCAATTAGCTTCGACGAGAAATTAACTCAACGGCGAGTCTCAAGGGATAGTGATCCAGATGCCGGCGTCAACGAACCAGACAAAATCGGCAGCAGGTCGAAACAGAAGTCAAGGAGACGCGAAAGGCAGCGACCTCGCTGCAGAAATGAAAACGCAGCGGAGACGGAGAAGCGTACGGACATTCGCGGAGCGGCCACTTTAGACAGTGTGGGTCGTCGTCACATCGAGGCTTGGCGCAGAACCTCGCGCCCTCTGTCAGGTACGCTCAACCAGGCGCTCGCTTACTTTAACTCACTCTGCATCAATGACAGCAACGACAAAACCAATAGCCAGTCAATTCGTTGTGACGACAATAGCGACTCGGCAGTGTCACAGAACAAAAGTCGGGAGACACGCGGCCAAACTATTTCAACCGAAACTTCTAGTCAGTTTACGTCGGCGTCGACGGATAACGAGGATGTTCCGGTTAAGCAGCTTGCTGAACATAAAGAGAAGTTATCGATCGTTAATAGCGACGAGTCAGTCGCAGTGCCTGATCGCGGCAAAGTAATGCTGCCTCAGTTCCATCCTTGTCGCGATGAAGTCAACGCAGCAGAATTTCCATCATCCAATGTATCCAGTCGTTCGCTGGCGATGTGTTTCAGAGCTGTGAACATAGATAAACATTGCTCACAGTCCAAAGTCGACACGACGGAACGCAGCAGTCAGGAATACGCGAAGAAAACGGAAGGTCAGACTACCGATACACAGCCGACAAAATGGCAGAATGACGTCACAATCAGACCGGAAATCTGTCCGACGTACGTGAGGTCAGCACCGATTGTGCACATGCGTAGTGAGTCGCAGCCGATCCAAACGACTTCCGTGTCGTCGCCAGTGTTTGTCGACTGGAAGCAGGCCGATGTATGCAAATTACCGACGCTCATTGGCCAGCGATCAGCTGATCGTCGTAACCTAAAGCTTAACGACTGGATTGTGTCACCAGCGTCGAACTCACCTGCTTGTGTAGACGAAAGATTGTCCAGAAACTTGTTATATTCTGACTGGTCGACATTGGACGAAGTAGTAAAACAAACGGCAAACAAAAGTCGATGTGCAAAGGACAAAAATGGTACGTCTGCTGAGTCTGCTACTCAGACAAAGAGTTTGCCCGAAGACACGCCACGAGCTGAAAACAACGCTATGTACGTGACGACCATTGACTCGTCGAGTATCATCTGCAGGCGTTGTTGTCGATCTTTGGCGGCTTGCAGCTGCGTCTCGACTGCTGAAACTGGTGCCAGGCGTAGATATGAGAGCAAGCCGGATATTGTGAATCACGCTGATCTTTATCGACTAGACGATGATTATGGTATTAAATCTGCGTCACTAAGGTTTGCCGATAGCTTGGTGCCAAGTGCTTCGCGTCATCATGGGCCGATGGCAGGAACCTTTCACGTATCGCAGCGTCGGCCGAGGCCTGAACAAAGTCAACAGGACGTGGAGATGCGGCGGATGATGACAAGCCTGGAAACGATCGACAGCGAGTGGACTAACTGCAGGCCGACAAGACGCAGTCAACAGCCAGTTCACTCGACCTTAAATATGAACAACAACGACAACATCAGCCGCAGCAGCAGCAGCAGCAACAACAACAACAACAGTCCGCCGCTGCAGTGGAAGACCGGCAGCAGCAACGTCGATCAACGCCAATTAGCGTCTTCTGGAAATTTCGATCAACGTGAGATTTACAAGCTCACTCTTATGCACACATTTGCCAGAAATATGTCTTTATTAACACTGGTATTTACAGGGTAGTGCAAAGAAGCATTTATAGATGACGCGAGTATTTTTAACTCATACTTTATTAATAATTTATCGTTGAGTGTGCCAATGGAAGAATGTGGAAATTCGTCAGTATTTCATAAATTTGTGACAGAAATTGGTGGCGGCCCATCTTGTATACCTCCATAACGACAGTGTATTCTGTCTCATAGGCCAAGTCAGACTGCGGCCAACATTTTCTAGTGTATGGCAATATTTTATTGCGGTCTTTTGTGTTGCAATTATTGGGCGGACAAACGAAGTTCGTACGTAAGAATGATTTCTTCTGTGTAACGTTGGTAGCCTATTTTCGTGCCGTGAACGTGAATCGTCCGTTAAACAGTGGGATTATGGCATTATTGCAGACCGTGAGCAAGTATCGGTGACAATGTCAGCAACAGTCAATGGTAACGATGTTGACTATCGTGCACGGACGTTCAACAGTGAGCGTCGACATGACAATGGGTGTGGGACTTTCAGCAATGGCAACGACGCGGCATTTATGAACGGCAGGACCGACCGTGAGTCAAACAATGCACCTCGGTTCCATGTTACCGGCAGCACAGCTAGCGGCCACAATAACTCGGTTCAACGGTAAACCGTTTTTTATTTCTAACATCCCAAACGTAAACAAGAAGCTCAGCTGTCGCTAGGATAGCCGACCGTACTGGTTGTCAGTGAGCTTCAAGGTTATTCAAGGTCGATGATTTTTATTTTATTTGAAAGCCAATATGCGACTTCCTATCAATGATCAATAGCAACCTAGGCCCTATCTCGCACCGTTTAGCCACAATAGCGCGTAACAGCTTTTAAGGTCATCCAAGGTCAGTGATTTCTATTTAATTTGACAGGGCGTATGCCATGTCCTGAGTGAATAATAGTACTCTAGGCCGTATCTCTTACCGTTTCTGAGATATGGCCAGTTTTCCGTTAGAAAACGCACCTTTTTCCTCCCCCCGTCCATTCACCGCCCAATTTGAAAATGTTACCCGTGGAGTAGATGGCTAAAATTTTGCATGCTCGAGTTTAACACCCATGGCTAATTATTCATGGAAAAAGTTTTTACGCCTCAACCGTTAGCCACAATACAGCCGATGCGGTCGACAGCCATACGGACGGACAGAAGGACAACAACTATGACAAGAGCTCGACCGTTACTTAAATAGGGTCGGCTAAAAACGTTAAGTCCTTCCGAAGTCATAAGGCCCATAGGGCGGCGCTGATCTCGGTTTCTTTAGTTTTCACCCAGACACCAGTTTACATTGCGAGACCGTAGATACGTGGCTGGTGCATCGTGCGGTGTGCCTGTTTACGTCCCAGCTTTCGCTGGTACTCATTGTGCTTACCCACATAGGGATGGCCAGGCTGAGTTGACCTGGGTGGCTGGTTACATACTCAAAAGGCCAAACCATATTAAATCAGTTATTGTTAATTCGGCAAATTTAGCATACACTACATCGCATAGTAGCTTACTGGTGATGTTTCTCGCTTACTGGTGATGATTCAGCTAGTCTTGTTAAATTGCCACTGTAATGAGCTGGTCTGGTCGCCAATGAACACTGTTGGCTTGCGGATGATACTTACGTCCAATGCGCCCACTGCCACTGCGATTTCATTAATCATCCGTCGGAATTTGTCGTTGCCGTTGATTAGAGACAAACATAATGATGCGTGTTCCAAGCGTGCACACGTACAGGCCTACGTCTTTACGCGCGACAGCATGTAATGCTTCGCGCGTCTTAGCCATCGTCAAAGCGTCCGTCCGCCTGTCCGTCTGTCACACTCTAGTATTGTCTCAACACAACGCAAGCTAGAATCACACAATCTTCACCACGGACTGCCAGGGAGACTCTAGTTTTAGGATCCGTAATGGGTGGAGATAGTCCAGGACAACCTGCGAACAGGAATTGCTATAGGCAGTCGCGCGTCTCATGAGCTTTGCTCAAATTACTTGTTGAAAGTTGGCACTAGTCTAAAAATCAAACTCACTTAAGCTTCGGAAAAACAATGACATTGTTAAGGCGCGTACAGAGCGACGTAACTGAACTGAACTGACGTGGTTGAGTTTTTGACGAATTGACCAATGGGCAAGCACTAAGGCATTACAGTAGGCACCGTCCAACGGCGTCGGTGGCCTGCGTGACTACGCTCACATATGCGTCAACAATGACCAATAGGCTCGCTCTGCTTGCCCATTGGTTAATTAGTCAAAAATTAAAACGTGTGAGTTCAGTTCTGATCAGTATATGCCTATACATTCGAGGTTGGAGTTTGTAAAGATGAACTAACATTGGATTGACTGATCGGCATTGCGCATACGAGTAAGCTTTAATGCCAACAAGAAGCCCAGTTGTCGCTAGGATAGCCGAGCGTACAGGTTGTCCGAGACCTTCAAGGTCAACCAAGGTCAATGATTTTCATGTTATTTGTAAGAGCGTATAGCGCTTCCTATAAGTGATTAATAGTAACCATGGCCCTATTTCTCGATGGTTTCCGAGATATGGCCACTTACAGCTTGAAACTTTCCATTGAAAATTGCGGCCAAACCGCCGCAGATGGAGACATGTTTACCATTGACAATCTATAGGAAGTCGCCAGCGCCTTATTCGATGGTGTCATCGCCGACCCCTTATGACTTACCGTTTAGCCATAATACCGCACGATTGGCATACCATAGTGAGTTATGACCCTTCAAGGTCATCCAAGGTCAATGATTTTCATGTCATTTGAAAGCCAATATGCGACTTCCTATTAGTGATCAATAGCAACCTAGGCCCTATCTCGCACCATTGAGCCACAATACATCCGTTACGGACGATGACGACAGACGGACGACAACCGTGCCATAAATTCGACCGTTATTTATTTATGGTCGGCTAAAAATTATCGAGATAAAAAAAGATAGTTTAGTTGTGTAACTTGTGTTTTGTTGCAATACGGTAAATGAATTGCACTGGAAAACTGCCCTAGAAAAGTTGCCAGTTTAATCTAATTTTGTTAGTACCATGCTTGTTGAAGTGTCATTTCGGCCGCTGAGACAGCATCAAGTATCTGTTTGCGTAGACTGCGTGCACTGTACGACTACAAGCCGCGACATGCTGACGAGCTGCAGCTCTCCAAAGACGACATCATCCACCTAGTCCAAGTCTGTGATGATGGCTGGTTCCTGGGAACATCAGAACGAACCAAACAGTTCGGAACATTTCCCGGCAATTATGTTCGGCCAATCACATGACGATGTCATTGTCAATGTCATGCTCTGTATCTGCTTACGTTTTATGGACAGCAAATGACAAATCCATTTAGAAATACACTAATTTTATGTTACTCTTTGAGATACTGTGTAGTTGTAAGTATGAGTGAGTGAGTGAGCGAGTGAGTAGGGTTTAACGTCCCACCCGACACAGTATAGGTCATTTCGGGGATGGCCTTCTCAGGCAGAATGCACACAAACACAATAATGAAACGGTAAGTTTAAACTTTACAATAAACAGAAAGTTAAACCTTTACAGAAACACAAAACACAAAAATACAAAAAATGAGGTTAACCTAAAATTGTAAGAACTCCATCATATGCATGTATATGTAATTAACATAATGGTAGTTCTAATATTCTTCCCTGTTATCCTCCAGACAGTCATCAATGTGAGTATGACATAACTGCAATAATATTACAATGAAAGTAGGCTACAGGTTGTCCAACAGTTCAAACAGCGTGGCGACATTAAGAAACTCTGTCGGTCGTCATGGGAAAACAAGCCAATCGGCAGCTCACACACAGCAGAAGATTTCGTGAAATTCGTCACAGATAAGACTGTCGCAATGCAAGCTGATATTGAAGTTATGCTCGTTGAGTATACTGACGGGTTGAAGCGGCAACTAATCAGTTATGGAAATTCACCAAAATACAACCTTTATTAGTTACTTTGTTGACATTTCAGCAATCACTCCTGCCTTCACTGGAATGACATCTGGTGGACGGTTGTTCTGACGAAGGCAGCAGCGGTTGCCAGAACATCAACAAACTAACTAATAAAGGTTGCAATTTTGTATTAACTTATTTGACAACGAAGCTGCTAGTCAACCAGATATCAAATTGACCTCTTCTGATTGGCTCTTGTACACTGACTTCACTATGGTATGTGTGTGATCTTGACAAACTGACCGGAAGTTCTGTTAATAAACAGTGCTACCTCAATCCTGCACTTAGATGGTATATAGACTTATTTATTAAACGCTGTCAAAAGATGTTGAATATGCTCTGTCAAACATTGCCACTGAAGAATTACTACGGTCAAAAATAAACAATTTCTAGTACGTTTGGCACAGACTACAGCGCATTATGAACACCAGCAAATTTTCAATACAGTTTCTAAAAAATGATGTTTGCAATACAAATATTAGGGACAGCTCAAAGTCAGAAACACTGATTCACTGAAGCAACATAACCAATAAAACTGTTTATTGATCCCTCGTCAGCATATCACCATAAAATTAATCCACTGTTGTGCTTATTATAACAGTGACAAATATCTCAAAACCTTAACTAACATATACATAAAAACTATGACAAACTCAATGACAACAAGATAAAAATGCACACACTCGGAAATGTTTTACCCAGGTGCTTGCTAAGCCAAAGCCTCCAAGACTTGTGGGATTATACAGCACGGCTGTTGACTCAACCCAACCAAATCCCAAAGTACTGAAGTCATAATACATAAAATATTACACACTTACACGGAACAGTAAATTCAGCAAATTTGCAAAAACAAATTACCTCAACATCTATAATACGTGGAATGATAGATTAATCAAACACAAAACATTCATAAACGTATTAAACAAATGCAAAAATTGGAAGCATTGGATTGCTAAGTAGCTGACACCAATGAAAGCACTCACCTACACAGTTATTACTGAAGCAGATTGAGACATTAAAATGCAGATTTCATCAACAACTCAATGAGACTTGACAGCTGGTTCACGAAATAAATAGTGATCATAATAAGCTAGATTTTGTTAGAAAAATTTAGGTTAAAGATAATGTAAAATAGCACATGAGCCATATAATTGAGAATAATAAATATTCCAAACCATTATATTAAGTGTAAAACTCAACATCAAAAAAAATCTTTTTCAAAGTTAAACAGATATTCAAACAAATCCAGTTTAACCAGAAGCAAAGTATCTACAATACAAAAACCTGGTTAAGGTGCTACAGAAATATTCTACACTCGAGTCAACATTGAAAATGATGTTACAATGAATGACATCCGCAGCGTCATGGCAAAGGATGATGAAGCAATTGTCCCGTCCTCATAAATTTCAGCCCATCAGAAAAATTTATCTTCAAGGAATATTTTCTTCCAAAAATACAAAATTTGTGGCTGGAAATCGCTCTTTTAGAGGAACTGAAAGTCAAAATTGAAATTTTGATCAGCCGTAATCTGCTGTCGCAAATTTGCAGATGTCTGTAAAAAATGCAACTTTCTGTAACTCCCGAACCTTTAAACGACTCAAGATGACACTGAATGAAATCAAACTACACTGCATCGCAAACTATTCAGAACGTTACACAAAACAAGAGCAGCTGCAGTACAATGGCCTTTCAATGCTATTACTGTCTTCCAAGAACAGGAATTAAAACCAAACACTATTTACCAACCTCTGTATAAGTTATATTACACTTCAGTGGAATTCTTGGATCAGGCCACTGCACAAACGAGAGTAAAAACACTCAACAGTGAAACACGAAAAAAATAAACTACAAACTTATGCAACAAGCATGAACGCGGGACACAAAGTCCAAACACAACAAATAGGGCTGTGGAAATTAATGATCAATTAATCGATTAATCATTACAAAATGTATTTATTTTAAGTAAGTAAAATTTTGGACTTCTTGACAGCTTAAAACGACTGATGATGAACGCTTGTAATCTGACTTATATTTCGCACAAACATGTCATCAGAATTTGTAATTGTATAGTGATAGTTTAACAGTCTGCACTTTGTGAGATGTGTACTGCATCATCATCACTTCTCCAGTTTCGCTTTGTCTGTGAAAGATGACCACAACCAGTAGTTGAATTCTGATTGACTACAAAAATTGATATTAATGTATTAATTTTGATTAACTTTTGAAGATTAATCAACGAAAAAAATTAATCAGCAACAGCCCTAAAAACACTAAAACAACTCCACTACACTGTCAACACAGCTGGCTGCAGCATCTAAAAGCACATCTATACAGCTTTCTTCACATACAATAACGCAAACACACTCGATGTCAAATCAGACAATGAGCAACAGCTTACCTTCACGCATACACTTGTGAGTTACGAATGCATTCAAACACCAAAAAATTACTAATACAGAAATGTCAAAAAAATCCATAAAATAACGGCACTTACATGCTCTAGTACTTGATGATGATGATGAAGGACGAATTAACTTTAGCGTGGCGTTAAGTCCTAAGACTACTTGGCTTCAATGTATGTTTTCTAAACACTCTTTATTGCTGGAATATAGATAATTGCAAGTTGTTCTGCATAATGCAGTCCACATGTTATAATTTTCACACTGTATACTACTGTTCCACAAACTGCACAGAAATCTCTGAAAAACCACACATAGTCATTTATGTTCTGTAGTTTGCCAGCTATAACTAAATGTTAAACCCGACTAGCAAAGGACAACAAACAATTGCGTTACTTTACATGAAAAACAATTCGTATTTGATCCAACTTGCACAGATTTCACACAAAATACATATTCTCATATCACGATGATACTAAGCTAGCACACAAACAAAATTAGGAAAAATACATGTACACGTAAGAATACTAACAGCTGCAAACAAAACTGGGAGAGATCTCACAGGAAATAGAAACACAACTTGCTAGTGGAACAAACATTATTTACAGCCACATTCTGCTAACTGTGGCAAAGGTCTATCTATCTGCGTAGAAATGTTACTAGTGGTCACATCACAGCTGTTAGTTTACCAGCACATTTGATAACTTGTTGCACTGACTAGTGAAATGCAACACTGCAACAAAACCATCATATTTTGCACACAGATTTATGCATATATTCTATATATAGTACAGCAAAAACATTACACAATTCATTATTTACAAATACTTGCTTACAGCACTTAACAGCGATAACACAAAATAATGCATTCTTTCTGCAAGCTTCCTTTATTATAAAAAAATATTATTAACATAAAGGACAGAGCCTTCCCCTCACCAACCCTTTCCATTCCATGCCTCCCTCAATTCCACAGAACACAACATATATCGGCCATTCTCCTGGCATAGCTGATCATAGAATTAGGTGCATGAGTATCTGTGTAAGTCATTGTTTCATGTAAACAAGATATCTCAGATAAATTTCAACAAAATTTTGGGGGAGAAGAACTGGAAGAGATGTGAGAGTAACTGGATTTTCATGGCAATCTGGATGTAAATCCAGGTTTACAGAATATAAATACAAAACCAGAAATTTTATAAATGACCAATACACATAAGTTATGCTGTCAAGAATATTCCCACTTATGACAACATTATCTGTTAGCAGCAAATTCTTGAAATCTTATTTATACTAAAATTAGAAAAAAGTTGCTTAAATATCAACGATATTAATGCAGATCTGAAATAATGATGCACAATATCAACATATGCAAAAAGTTCACTATTTCTACATTCATGTGAGTAATAATGCACTTGGAATTTGATAGATAAACAAAAATTGTAACAAAAACAGTCAGTATCAAATACCTGACTATGACACGAAAATTTTTTAACACCTAAGTTTCTTACTCGTATGTTATGGTTGAAAAAATCTTAACAACAGTAAACACAAGTAAACAGTAAAAAAATTAACTTGCAAAATTCCGGGTTCATTTCACCTGAATATCCCAGAACACTACTTACCATTTTTTTACACATATATAAGCTATAAAAAGATAACGACAATATTTAGCAAGTACAAAAATTTTTTAAAAATACTTTCTATGCAAAATTTCAACTTATAATGTCACAATTTATTTCACTTATAATGTCAGTTTGAACTGTTTAGCAACAAAATGCACCAGTAGCAGCAATCAGTTGACATTTCTAAGAGACTTGATCGAAGCTGAGACCAAATTTCTTTGCAAACTCAAGCAGACTGCTTCTCACAAATGTCTGAACTTCGTCGCTGTCAAGTGGCTCCTTTGCAATAAAAGGATGCTCCAGCAGTCGGGTGTAGTTTGGCCGCTCAGCTACGTTCTTCTTCAAACTATCATAGGCACAAAGAAACAGCCATTATGCACATCTAGTAAGGTCAACTTTCACTTACACTTTGGTCTAAGACCAAAGTCTTCAACCAAAGTTTGGAAATTCCCAGCCAAGTATGGTTAGTATGGCGTACTTCAATCTAAGACTAGCCTTAGTCTTAACTAAAGTCTTAGCAAAACTTGACCTCACCCATCACCCATCATCTTTATGTGTGCAAGACCTTCCATCTGAGCAGAAAACAGTGACATCAACAGAAAGCATTGCAAATGAGGCCTAAAGACATAACTTTTCGAGAATTTTCTGCAAGGGGTGACCTACAAATTTACTTACTGACTCGTTGCTTTATTAAGACTCATACACTCATTCTCATTGTCTGTTCATCTCCATGACAACCAATCAACAGCACTGAAAAATACACATGATTAGCCAACTAATGTAAATTAAACATAATTGCACTGCAATGAAAGTTTCCAGCGAGTGACAATGCAGCATAAACTAGGACTACAGCAAATAGTCAAGACTTGAAGCTACTGGTTTTTATAATCTAATTTTACACTGATAGTTCATTTAACATGTGCTGAGATTAGCAGACAGCAAAAATGCCTGCTGTACATGCATCTCTTATATCAGCAGAAACATTACCACTGTGTAAGAACATAACAGAATATAAATACACATATATATTGAAACTAGTGTTTTTAAAAACAAATCTGAAAAACGTAACAAAGAAAGCAGACCTATATCCACTTATATGAAAGCCACTAATTACATATGTTTAATATTTAAAAAGCATATGATTTGAAAGCTGTGGTGACTCCAGATTAAGATCAACTTGAGGGTCCATTTCAAGTTCATGAAGTAAGCTAATTTTACTTTTTTGACATAAGAAAAACTAGCACATGAATTCTCTCAGCAGACAGACAACATAATCAACAATATAGCTCATGCATGATATGGTAAACAAATACTGTTGCAGCTTTAGCGTGTGTACTTACCAACAGTTGACAAAGTCGTTAAAGTCGTCGCTGAACTGATCGGCCGGCAGCTGTGGCGAGTCACCTTCAATAACTTCCTGCATCTGAAGGAAAACGGTTTTCCACTGAGAGTAGGGATGCTTTCCAGTCGCAAGTTCTATCTGTTAACAATTAAACAAATTAACAGTGCACGTGAAAAAAGACACATAGAGAGATACACATTTACTAATGAAAAGTAAATAACCAGATAATTCAAACAGGAAATCATCAGAAATGCCTCAAATGTGGTGCATACTCAAAAGCATACTCATGTTAAGACATAGATAAGTTAGTGCAAAATCGTTAAGACCCAATAAATTTTTTTCACAAAATTTGAAACAGTCATGGAGACAATTATTTAAAGTTTGAGCTCAAAGTGGCCACCTTTGGCCTTGATGCAAGCTCTCAGTTTAAGGCAGGTATTCTGCTGCTTAAGCCCATTGTTAATAACGATGTACTGAATCTAACGCTAATGCAGACAAACTCTGACGTCATAATGTCGTTACACAGAGCATACATGGTAAGGTGCATGCATCATAATGGGTGTAACCATAAGTACTGTTAAGCTAGTAGTGTATGATATTTCGTTAAAATCCATTAACTACAAACTAAATTAAGTGTGTTTGAAGCAAAGGGAGTCACTAATTATGGGACACAGTGTACTCATATCAATTTCAATAACAGTTTCAAAATGTCCTTGTTAAGATTCAAAAGATCGCAAGCTGCTGGGAGAGATTTCTGGCTACAGAAAAAAACAACAAAAAGATCTGCTGAACATTTGATGCAGTTTGACCAACAGACAATGCAAAGCAACTGCATAAAAATAAAATTAACAAAGAAACTATTAAACCACTTTGTTTAAGCACTATTAAATATATGTGTGATTGTGTGTGGACAATAAATAACAGTTTCTTGCAAACAGACCATCTTGAAAAAAATGCATAGTTGTTGCAAAACATTTACCAGAGTAATGCCGAGACTCCACACATCTGACTTGACATTGTACCCAGGATTATCCTGATCTGCCTTTATCCGTTCTGGCTGCAACACAGGATTACAGCCAACATGAAAATTTATAAGTATAAAACTGACATTTTAGAATAATAATTTTTTACAGAAAGAATTTCACATACTTAACCTGTTGTTCAATTTCAGCATAGGCATATGACAAAAACATGAACTGGACAAATGAGCAATACACTTACTGCCATATACGGATAGAAGCCCACACCCATTGACAGTGCCAGGGAGTTGACAAGGTATCCTGAGATGCTGTAGTCACAGAGCTTGATGTCACCGGCTCGATTCAACAGAATGTTGGACGGCTTCACGTCCCGATGAATGACACGCATCTCACGATGCAAATACTCCAAGGCATGGACCACCTACGCCAATGCACAGCAACTTACCAGCACCACAAACTGATGCTGGCGACAGCAGCGAACTTTTGTTTAGTCTATCTGATGGACTTCATATCACATGAGGTCAAGCAAATGTGATGAATAACAGACACTGCAACAGAAAATGAGACAAATAATCCTATTAGCAACTGCAGAATTTGGACGAGTTAAGTATCACTTTCAGTAATGCACACACATTGAAAAAAAAATTTTTTTTCATATATACTGTTATCAGCGAGCCACAATTAACATTATATTGACCAAATTATTACTGGTATGCTATTAGCAATGGATTTCACAGTTACAAAAGTCAAATAATACTGTTTTATACAACTTATATGATATCAATTATTGCCAAATGCTTTGTTGTCTTCTGTTTGTTCAATAATAAAAGTAACCTCAACCTCACATGTTATCGACACTTACGTCAACGGTGATTTTCCTCAGAACAATCTCGGGAATTCGCCGATCTTCACCATAAAGAACACGATAAAACTTGTCAAGAGAAACGTCCATTACCTCCATGCATAACCAGACATCACCCTGAAGAAAATACACACACAACGCATGCATTCCATAACAGAACTGAATCTCTTCATTCCACACAGTGGTCAATGTGGGCCATAAATGCACCAGAACTTAGTTCCAGAGCCCACAAAATTCCTAATGGGAGTTGCATGGAGCCCCAAATCAAAGAAATTCCTGCTGGAGCACATATCTGTAAAAGCTTAAGTTAAAAGCAGTCTCAAGTTACTAGAACTCTGGTGGTCAAAAATGTTGCAGTTATAGTGCTGCATCAAAACGGACGACATTATAATTGTTATTATTACGATTCTTATTATGACATAAACCAACCTCTCCAAAGAAAGCTCCATAATAGCTGACCATATAAGGACAACCAGCTGCTTGTTTACAGACTGCAAGTTCTCGAAAGACTGGTTTCCGATCTTCCTCATCCATTGGACAAGGAATCCTCTGCAAAATTTTGATAACAAAACTGCAGTATTCTGGTGACTGAATTTCAAACGGGGAATAATATACAATATGAATGTACAAAACACAAGTTTATACACTTAATAATGGCAACATTTAAAGACTTGCACATCAAAAACAGCAAAAATTACAAAAGGTGATATTGAAAACATAACACTGAATGTGTGTCAATGTGCTGCTAAATAATATCACCTTTAGTAATCTTTGCTGTTTTCGATGTACAAGTCTTTAAATGTTGCCGTTACCAAGTGTATAAACTTATGTTTTGTACATTTATATTTGCTGTTTTATTAGTAAAATAACGTTTTCCTACAGTTGATCAGTTACGGAAATATCTGGCCATAGACATTTTACAATCATGATCTTGACCATTTGGGGTCACGTGACATTCAAATGGCAACAAAGGTCAGTTGTGGTGGAATTAGATTGGCTTCATTCAATAGCCCGTCCCCTAAAACCTCCTATTAGATGCAAAGATCTTAAAGATATCTTTTATATAATCTGAATTATAGCCCTTTTGTCTTAAATTTCGTTGCCATGGCAACAAGGATCAGTCGGGGTGAAATTTCATTGGCAGCATTCGATGGCCCAATGCTGAAAACCCCCTACAGATGCAAAGATCTCGCAAATATCTCTAACAGAAACCGAGTTATAGCCCACTTTGTCCCAAATTTTGTTGTCATGGCATCCAGAGAGAGTCACAACAAAATTTCATTGGCAGCATTCGATGGCACAATTCCGAAAATCCCTATAGATGCAAAGATCTCACAGATATCTCTAGCAGAAACTGAATTATGGCCCATTTTGTCTCAAATTTCGTTGCCATGGCAAACAGGGAGGGTCGAAGGTAAATTTGAATGACACCGTTAGATTCGCTGACCCCGAAAACCACACCCTAGAACCAAAAATTACGACTCTATCTTATGTACAGCCGGAGTTTTGACCATTGAAAAATTGTTTAATTTTCCCGATAGGCGCAATTGTAGTTTTTTTCGAATTTTTCTAATAAATACATTAAATATCAATTTTTTATTTTTTAACCCTGAAAGGTTTGTACTTTGCGTGAGGCTGCGCTTGTTTGAGCTAAAGCGCGTAAAAATCCCCTAACCGGTCTGACCTGTAGGTGTGTTGAAGTAAAAAAGGCATATACAGTGTTTCATTAAAAAAGGACCCCTTTTTTTCATAACTCACTCAAATGATGAGCAATCTGCATGAAATTTTTACCAGTTGTAGCTAAATGAATACTAATTCGAAATGTTTTAACAAAACATGGCAGTTGATTAAATATTCTTTGCTAGTCGTGATGTAGCGCTGACATTATAATGTGTCACGGGTACAAACAGGCTAATCCCAACTGGTGCTGCCAGTTGCTACCCTGCTTCAATGGTAAAAAATCTGGTTCGTTGGTGTCAAATATTTGAAGTTTTACAGTTGCAGCCACAAAAGCGAGCAAAGTGATCGAATTTACGTGTCTGTGGGGATAGTTCGTCTTTCACGTGTTTGAGCAAGACAGTGCACTATCACACCGAGCTTGCAAGATGTTGAGTTTTTGGATCACAAGACGCCCGATTTCATGTTTCCATGTTGCTCAGTGCTGACACGATAAACATTTTTCATTAGGGAACCAGATTAAGTTCACCATCGAAGCAGGGTAGCAACTGACAGCACCAGTTGAGACTAGCAAGTTTGTACCTGTGACACATTATGACGTCGTTACATCACGACTAGCAAAGAATATTTAATTAACTGCCATATTATGTTCTAATGTTTCGTGTTAATATTTCTTCAGCTACAACTGGTAGAAATTTTATGTAAATTGCTCAGAATTTAAGCAAATTACGAAAAAACAAAAAGGGGTCCTTTTTATAAAACACCGTGTATATAGCTATAAAAATTTTTGCGTATATTTAACA
>Ga0209367_1003222_pt1 | contig 22086 bp, 13 predicted proteins | sample WorMetLIZISLAND2_FD_187412 | JGI IMG/M metagenome (GOLD analysis project Ga0209367, IMG submission 187412) | Marine gutless worms symbiont microbial communities from Max Planck institute for Marine Microbiology, Germany - Olavius geniculatus... ... | reverse complement strand
TGTGCTGTATCTTTGCGAATAAGTTGTCGTCCATGTCTCCAACCAATTGAGAAAAAGAAGGATCGTCAGCCGAGTATAAGCCGGAGCGTACCGCACGCCGTAATAATGCTTCTGTAGTAACAATTTCAAAAGACGTTTTGTATTGTAAGACGTATAGGGTCAGGTAAAACGTACCTGGAAAGAGTCATGATAAACTGGCGACTGGTGGCGAAAATCGAGTGAAACGGGGCGGAAGGTGGGGTATCCGGTGCCGAAGTCCGCCAGGTAGACGTCACCGGCGTGCACGAGGTCGCGCACAATGACCAGGCCGTGGTTAATGTCTGGTGCGTCGCCGACCGTACCTCCGGCCAACGCCGTCCTGAAGCCCACCGCTCGCAGAAGTTCGCTGACGAAATAATTCTGAGACGTGCACAAACCTGAACGCGAAAAAAGTTTACCCTTCTTACATTTTTAGTAGCGTCGTTACAAGGGACAGTGGGGTCGAGAGGGATAAAAATTGTCTTTCTTAAATTTTAACCTGTCAAAAAATTTCGTTTCATTTTCTCGGAAAATTGACCTTCTCCAGATATACTAAATTTGAGGTTAGAAATCTACCATTTTTTTTCTTTTGGGAGAGATTTAAAAGAAGAAATGAAATTATGAGCATGCATAATCGCCTTTGTCGGAATTTGCAGCTGTGTGGCAGAAAATTGCAACCTCCTAATCCACAACGCCGCTGTTTTTTTTTCTATCATAATATCTGGCGTAACTAAGGTTAATATACGCATAAAACGTGTAGAGAAGTTCAGTCACAACCGCCAGTTCGACCTTACATGGCTGCATGTAAAACAAACACTTTCAAGACGTGACAAAAGGTTTTGCAGCGTAAAACAACTTACTATTCCATTTAAAGACATTCGCACATGTGAAACATAACAAAATTAAAACAAACATAATACAGAAACGAAACACTTTTGTTTTTGTTTTATTTCTGTTTCGTTTGCAAATGTTTCGTTTCCAAGACAAGTAACTACATTGTTTCAGTTTGTACTAACACAGAACACGACTATTGTTTCAGACTTGATTGCGTGTTGAAATAGAATCCAAGCGGAAAGTTTGCTAAATATTTGCGAAAATGTTTTTCCCTAAAAAAAATAAACAAATCCATCACGTAACCTACTTGTTTACAAAACCAACCTCCAAGTCCGAGGAGCATGTCGTTTTTGACCTGTTGGGAACTGGGCACGCAACGCTCGTGAGGCGGCACAGCCATGTTCGTCAGCGACTGGAACGGCAGATTCTGATGCACGGCAACGACGATTCGCTCAAGAAGGTCAAACGAAGGACGCGTGACGTCATCATCATAGATATGAAGCCGTTCGGGGAGAAATTCCGTCGCTTCATCAAGTGACAGCAGCGGAGGCGTCATTGATTAATGATTTTCTTTTAGCTAGGAGTATCATAGAATCATGTCATAATCATTTAATTTCTCAAAAACACAGACTGTCAGAATGTGAATAGCCTACTAAATAGATAAATAGGCCTACTAAACAGCATGTTTCGACGAAAAGACGAAAACTGCAATTACGTTTGAAACTGCACTGCTATGCATACACCTATCACGAGCGTCTACCGCACTCTCCCCAGCTGACTATGAGGTCTGGGGAGCGTCGTGAGCTCCCCCATCAGGGTCCGGGGTGGAGCCCCGGCGAAAAACGAATTTGGTGAATTTTAAACGTCACAGAACACTTCTGGTTGCAAGATATCGTAAATCATGAGAACAGCATGTTACATGCTGAAATGCAGTATGCCATAAAAACTGGACAGCAAACTTGAGCATTGGTTACAGCAAGAACTAACATTCGTGACATCTCGAGGATCAACCACACAGTAACATCGTCATTAGCAACCTCATCATCATCAGCATCATCATCATTAGCTGTAGCACGTAAACCATATCCTAGAACCAAAAATTACGACTCTATCTTGCACAAAACAGAAGTTATGACAGTTTAAAAAATTTTACATTTCCCCCATAGACGCCATTGTAATTTCTGTTTCTAATTTTTTGAATAAATAAGTCAAAAATTAAATTTTTATTTTTTAACATTAAAAAGGCACTTCCTTGCGCAGAACCGCGTCATTTGTCGCATTAAGCGTAAAAATCGGTCTAACGGACTCGCCTGTAGGCGAGTTGAAGAACCAAAAAAGTGTAGTAAATTTCGAACAGGAGGGGTGTATATTTCACCTACATGGGGAGCAAAAGCCACTGGGCTTATTGAGCCCAATTTTTTTGATGATAGGGGTCCACGACGTAATCACGCCATTCAAATTCAGCGACGATCGGTTAAGGGGTTTTAGGTTGGCTGAGGGTCAAATTTTGTCTTTTCCCATATACTTTAAAGGTCGTCCTTACAACACTCACACTATCGTGTGAGGTGTGATCCAATGTCAAACGACATTTGTCAAAATTACGTATAACAGTAAGCCTTAAACTATTTTTCCAGACTCGCAGTATAGGCCCATACCTACCAGATTAGACAGTAGCGGTTAAAATTTTCAGTAAGCGACGATCGTTTCTTGAACCCTCAAGTAAGTATGTAAGTAAAATGTTAACTTATATAGCGCGTATTGTTAAATTGACCTCTAACGCGCTTGACATTGCCGTAGGTCCTTATATTAATTACATGACATGTACAAGCATGCCGTCACGACTCATATCGCCTCGGGCGCTCAGCAACGTCGTGATTCAAATAGACAATTACATGCATTAAGCTTTTTTATTGCACATATGCGCCTCTGATTTATTCGTCACATACGGCCGCACTATCGACAAATCAATCACGTTTCTTTCAAGCAACAATGGGCCCAGAAGAGTGAGTGAGTGAGTAGGGTTCAACGTCCCACCCGACATAGTTCGGGGACGGCCTTTCCAGGCAGAATGCACACAAACACATAATAACGGAGCAATAAGTTTAACCTTTGCAGAAACACAAAACACAAAAAACAAGCTAAACTAAAAATAGTAAGAACTCCATTATACGTGTGCATATGTAATTAACATAATGGTAGTTCTAATAATCTTCCCTGTTATCCTCCAGACAGACATCAATGTGATAATGCTGTCTATTGGAGGACAGCGGCAGGGCCCAGAACACAGAGAAAGTACAAGAAAAAAGATGTTACAGAAACGCTACTATACACCGTGGAAAAATAAAAACGTGGCACTTTACTTTTGTCTATATCTTTGTCAATTATTGACCGATTTTCAAAATTCTTTCACTGGCACATGTTGCTGACAATTTGGGTATTGAGGCTAAACGGCAAGTAGTGGAGGGATGGCGATGGTACCGGCGATTTCCTACAGGCTGTCAATAGTAACCATAGCCTATCTCCATCTGCAGCGGTTTGGCCGCAATTTTCAATTGAAAAGTTTCACGCTATCTCGGAAACGGTGAGAGATAGGGCCAAGGTTACTATTGATCACTAGGAAGTGGCATACGCCCTTTCTGATGAGATGAAATTCACCCACCTTGGACGACTTTGAAGGTCATGTACAACTAGTACGGTCGGCTATCCTAGCGACAGCTGGGCTTCTTGTTTACATACTATGGCCTACAGTTAACGTTACTTGATAATTATATGATGCAACGATTGGACTTGTAGAGACTTTATACCGTATTTTATCATTGTACTGTATGCAACAAAAATCGCTGCTAGTTTTACAGTGCGAGCATATAAAACGAGATGTGAACTCAGCACACATGCTTGTTTGTTTAAATTTCCTGATATACGTTCCTGCCAAAAAATGGAAAAATCGGATAACATTTGACAAATACATCACAAACATAGGCAAGATAACGTTTTTTTATAGAACATAGTCTGAAACAAAGAAAAGCATTAATTGTCACAAAGTCAGATAATTATCTGAATACAAAACATGCTTTGAGTGCGAAACAGAAAGAAGTCAGTGATTTGGTGAAAACCAACGATCATACTCAGTGGCATCTGAACCTAGGCGGAAATGATGCACATTGCGTCACAGAAAATTGTGAAGAGTTTAAGTTTAGGGTCCATAATTGCACCCCAACTTTAAAACGTTGTAGTCGACCCTGCATCAAAATCTAGTACTTATACACATAGAAATGAAAAAATAAATGACTGGACGAAGACAATTTGCTGTTATTGGATAAGTAATATAAGACTTTTGACATGGAACAACATATTGACTTTTGTTTCTAAAATGCATTAAAAGCATGAAAAAGAGCGAGAGAGAAAGGAAAAAAAAAGAGATGAAAAAATAGGTAAAAACAAAGTTGGTAAAGGGGTGAGGGTGGTATTGCCTCATCGATCTTAGGGGGAATAGACGCCCCTGTTCCTACTCGCTTTACGTCTTGCAGCTTTGCGAAATGAACTAAAATAGAACAAACTGCTAGTTCATATGCTAAGTATAGTCCATGATGCAACTTAACCGAACTAAAATTTCAGATCATATCAGTTGAGTTCTGTCGCAGTTTTGAGCAAGAGAAAAATCTCACAACAGAACTTGGCCTAATCGAGAGTAACTCCTGCTGAAATGCAGAACAGCCAAAAAACAACTAAAAACAGTAGTAGGCCGACGTCAACACAATAATCGAGGATAAAATGGCAAAATGTCATATCTGCAGTTATAGATGGAAAACATCCTAACTACAAACTACAAAGTTCTTCAGTATGCTACTTAAATATTTATTCGATAAAAATATGAAATATAGCAAGCAAATATGGGTGTTACTGATCAAGAAACTTCTCAAATAACGTTGCAAATACTGCGGATAAGTCCGAAAAAATGTGTGGCATAGACAGTTGTTTCCAAATGTCTTGAAATGTCATCAACAGCGAACAGGATGTTTTGCCATTGTACCCTCGTAATGCTGCACCGAAAGACTAGCGTATGGCCTGTGTCAAGTTCCAAGTGTCTATGGACTGTGCCGTCGAAGCCGACGGATCGGTTGTCAATGTCATCATCGGTGCGCAAGTTGGTGAGAGTACAGCCTGATTCTGGAGTGGCAGATCCTTGAGCAGCTGTCACATGGCCAGGCACAATGTCGACTACAATCCACTAAGAAGCGGGGTTATCTTGATCGACGGTGTCGGCGACGTCAGTGTCGGACGACATAATCTGGATCATATCTCCGTTGTCGGTGGTTACGATGCTGACAGCATCATCGGCCGACAACGTCACTCCTTGCACGAGTCCATCGCCCGACCCCAGACTCAGTCCAGACTGAAACAGCACACGCACAGAAATAAACATTCTACAAGGTCCATCAGTCACTGACAATCTCCGAGTAACCACTATTGACGCTGACAATGGCGTAGCCAAATATGACAATTTGATGGCCTCAACCCCTTTCCTTATCTTCACCCTTTTCCTCCCCTCCCTTCCTTTTACCCATCCAATCCCTTTACCCTTTCTCCCCTTCCCTCTGTCTCATCAGAAGTAGGACCCTTAAAATCCAGCTAGAGGGCCTAGTGGAGCGCTGTGAGCTCCTCCAGTGGGATGTGAGACAGATCCCAGCTGGAACCGAATTTGGTGCATTATATCTGTAAAATGCGAGATCTGGTGGCAACAATTTTACGTACCGGGTATTTTCCTCATAATCAACTGACCAAATTTAGTGCATTTTAAATGTGTGCTTGTCTTGTCTGGAGGATTTGCAGAGAGGGGGGGAAGAGGGCTGGACACCCTGCCTCCCTCGTATAGACAATTGACCAGTCTATCATCAATAATAAAAAGGAGAAAAGGGGGGAGCAAAAGTCAAGCACTGTAAGTGCTGACAACACTCTTAAGCGTTGGGGAATGGGGAATGCCTACTGCCTACTCCAGCTAACCAGGGGCCTGCAAGAACACCGTAAATTCCCCTAGTGAGTGTCAACCAAGACGAAAACAAATTTGGCAGATTTTTTAACTTCAGAGGTTCAGAGAAAACTCTGGTGGAATGACAGCGCAGCCAGCAACCGAGAAAATGCTTGGATTTTCTTCTGCTTCCGTCCGAGATGATTTTAATTGAAAGAATTAGGACTGCGATTCTGGCTATCTTGGCTACATTACAGGACGTGTCCAAATGTTGGGAGATTGCCCCGGACTCTGGAGAGTTGACAGAAAGATAACACAAAGTTAAAAATAGACCATACTAACAAAAAGTGTCACATTTGATATGGTAGAATATCACAAAACAAAAAAATGCCTTAAAATGTACACATTACACGCATAATCTGTAACAAACCAACTAATTCACTTGTGAAACCACGATTAATGCAGTAAACACATGCATACGTACAATATACTGTCCATCCTGTAGAAGCTGAAAGCGAGGTTTTAGCCTTGCAACTTGCTCAGGTGTTGCTGTTATCACTTGAAACTGATTACTTGCTAGCAGTTGAACCGTTTGTGCCATATCAGCTCCCTACACATTAGGAAAGATAACGATAACTACTTCAGTTTTGACTTTCGTTTAAATGTCATATTTCTTGCATTTCTTAAGCCTTTAATGTCTAGACCACTGATATTTGAAGACCTTATATCCAAACAATTCAATTACTGCACACACAAACACGCAACGACACAAACTAACCACAGTGGCATAGCACTTGAGTACAGCAGTGAGTCCTTATTTCTTGTGATTTAGACTCAAACCCTAGTGACTCAGACTCGAACAAAGAGGACTCAGATACATCACTAAGGGCCGGTTTCTGGATCTTCTAGTTAACTGATCAGTTAGTAAACCGTCAGTTAACTTAAACTCATCAGTTGACTGCATGCACGTTTCTGAATCGCTCCATTATGTAACTGATTAGTTAACTGCTTGACCTCATTAATATTCATGATGACCTTCTGAACTGCTTGTAACGATGACTGTGATTGGACCATGATGATCACGTGATCGCCCACTGCTGTCGTTTGGTGAATGGCGGCAACAGATAGGATATTATGAGGTAAAAAATTCCGCTATTTTGCAAACAGATAACTGCTGGGTTAAATTTTAACTGGCTGATTTTTTGTCCAGTTAATTTGACGGCCATTTTGACCATTGGTTAGTGCAACGGGAAACGCACATTATGCAAATCTGCCAGTTAATGCTAACTTGACCGGCCAGTTAAGATCCAGAAACCCGCCCTAAGGGTCGACTGTTCCATGCACGGGTTAGAGTTAAAAAACAAAGTTAACTCGAAAAATTACCTGGGTTAACTCGTGGGGTGTTGTTCCATGAAAAAATTAGGCACGAAGCAATGTGCACGAGATTAACGTGAGAGTTAAAGTTAACCTCCGGTCAGCAAACCTGTGAGTTAACCTAGGCATGAAACAATTAGCCCTAAAACTAGCAATCCCAAAACACAATGCCGCATCGTCTGTTGGTGAAAACCATAATCATACCTCAGTGATCTGAAGCACAGAGTTGGTGGCTCCGTGCATAGAATTTGTGTCCTCGTCACTGTCGACCCGCTCCGGATGAGCTACGTTGATGTACATCGAGTTTGTTTTACCGCGGAATGCTTTAACTGTCAGCGACTGTCCGCGCATTTTGCGTCGGAATGCCGTCCGACACTTGGAGTCAATGTTTAGCTTGATCCGATGCCAGTCACGCTCCGTAATGCCGAACCGATGAATCAAGTGACCTACAGTAATTACCAGATCAATGGTGCATATGGCCTTACCTTACCTTACCTTACTCTCGGGGTAAGCTATTTGCTCAGCTCTGAGGCTATTATGCTGGGAGCAATGTGCATCCCCGATGAGCCAGGTGGCTAAAACTATTTCTTACTAACCTCGATAAACTTAAGAGAGTGAGTGCGTGAGTAGGGTTTAACGTCCCGCCCGACACAGTACAGGTCATTTCGGGGGACGGCCTTTCCAGGCGGAATGCACACAAACACATAATAACGGAACAGTAAGTTTAACCTTTACGATAAAAAAACGGAAAGTTTAACCTTTATAGAAACACAACACATGAGCTAAACCAAAAATTGTAAAAACTCCATTTTACGCGTGCATATGTAATTAACATAATGGTAGTTCTAATAATCTTCCCTGTATTCCTCCAGACAGTCATCAATCTCATAACGCTGTCTATTGGAGGACAGGGAGAAAACTTAAAGAGAGGCCAATGTAATTTGCTTAGGTCACTGTAATCCATTACATGAGAACGAGGGGCCAAATTCGCAAAACATCTTATAACAATTTTGGGACAATTTTATGACATTTTGCACACATACGCCAATGTGCTAATTCACAGAACATCTTACGACAAAAATCTTACAATCACTTTTTAGGTGTCTTATGACATTCCAAATTATACGATTCCAACATCATCCAACAAGAAAAACTTCTTTGTATCGATTTATAAGACCTTGTAAACACATATCTTGACAAAGGACACAGAATACAAAATAATACAGTGTGGTGCGACAAATGAAATAATGATAATGACTCAAATATCGTGATACTTGATAGTACCACAATACCAAAATATAACTGCATAGTCTACTGCTGTCTGTCGGTAATTGGTGCAGGCTGCTTTCTTTCGTTGTAGGCTCTATAGAACTATTTACGTTAGTAGGTAAATAGCTAATGCGTATAAAAAACGCATTTATCTCTACTATTTGCTAGTAGCCAATCGTTACCATGCGCTGTCTAGACAGTGCAGCAGAGTGTGCCATGGCCAAGAAATGCTTCAAATACTTCACCTCTCCCACCCTTGTACAGCTTTTAACAGGCCTACTGTCTCTAAAAACTGCAAATACTAATAAACTATAAAAATAAAATAAATTCAAAACATGCAATAAATAAAAAAAATCTAAACAAATGAAAAAATCAACCCCTGTATAACACTATGTACTCGGAATTGTGTAGTTAAAATATTAGAAATTTCTAAATTAAAATTTTACAAATTTAACTCTAAACGACCGCTTTTACTTACTGACTAGTCAGCGGCTCACAGATGACCATATTTACCATGACAACAAAATGCCTTCGGGAAAAAGTTACGATCATTAAAGATAAATTATGTGAATTCATTTACGACATGTCGTAAGATAATCTTATGACATCTTAAATATTGAGTTATGATAATTTTGTCACATATCTTACGACATGTCCTACGACAATGTTTGTGAATCGAGCTCCTGGAATGGTGCGTATGGCTCTTAATGGGAACTCCAGGGTGGCCACAGTTTTGGAAAAAAGACAAGAACATTTCAAAGACACCCAAATACTTTTTACAGACCTATTCCCACAATATTCACCACATCAGATGTTTCTGGTATTTAAAATTCACATCGCAGTCAAGATAATTTTGAGAAAAAAAATTAATTCAAGAACTTTCGAGACCTTCTTCCATCAAATTCCAGAATTTCCAAGGCCTACATGGTTTTGAAGAACTTTCCAGGTCCTGGAAAAATGGAAGAATCTTTTCAAGTACTTCTGAAGACCTGAGACCATCCAGTACCATAGTTCCTACTACTCTGCAGAATTCATTTACCCTAACTTTTTCAGAACAAAATAAGTCGTTTTCCCTGACTAATTTGTTCACATGAAATACTAATGTTGATTTCCAATTGCTTGCAATCATGCTAGAAAAAAGGGTGGCGAAACAAATTTAACAGTGGAGGTACAAATAATCTGCGAGCGAAGTGTCTGCATCTTTGTTAACTTTTGCACCCTGGTACTTTTGAATTCTCCGACTTATTGAGTTTTCCCTGACTTTGGAATGGAAAAAAATTCCCTGACTTTTCCTGATTCTTTAATTTTTCCCTGACTTTGCCTGACTTCTTAAAATTCCCCGACTTTCCCTGACCGTCGGAACCATGCGTACTCATTTCAAAGCCACAAAGAGTAACCAGCCATAGTGTTAGCTAACACCAAACACTGGGGGAATGCAACTGGCTAAGTCTCAGCCAAACAATAACTGAATCAGCACACAGCAACTTCAAGAACCTGTTTACGACTACACCAGTGCCATCACATAACTAAGTCTAGTCATACATAACTGTCCTGTCAAGCAACAAAAATCAGTGCACCATGACATTATGTAGCATCATCACAAACCCATCATTTTTAAAAAATAGTAAACTACTGAAACCCCTGTATCTAAAGCAAAAAAAATGCACGTACTAAGTACAGTAAGAATTAGAAACAGCTAAGCTAAAAATAGCTAAAAAACAGACAAGTTTGACAGGATTAAAAGTAGGATGCTAAAATTTGAGAATAAATACAAAACAGCCGGTTTTTTAATACACGTACATCTTAAGCCATAAATAAAAAGTGGATCCAGTCTTTTCTTGCCGTGCTTGCCAAGTCCGCTGAGGTTAGAGCAGGCCTGAGTGTCACGATCGAATAGATAGTCCAGCAACGCTAGCGCCATCTTCTCAGGTGTCTGGCAGTTGGACTCTATGTGCAGCAGATCACTGCGCAAACATAACACCAGATCAGGACTAACATAGAGTCACAAACACTGCTTTCCAAAACGCTCTAGGAAAAAATGCCACAGCTTTCAAGGACCAAAATACTTATTTATTAAAAAACTTTGTAAGTAAAGCGTCCGCTATCAGTCAACCAACAAGGCCAACTCAGCCTGCCATCCCTCCGGGGTTGGTTAAATGAGTATTAACCCATTTATATGGGTTACGGAAGGTGGGGACCTTGGTACAGCTGACTGGGGTTGCGTACCTGGCCACTGCGCCAGCCTGTGTCTGCAGGATGCATGCGGTGGCTGTGCGACCGGCGGCTCTGGTCAGTGACAAAAAAGCACATTAGAGGCATGCACACGAGAGGCGCTATACAAATTGACACCTTTACTTTTTTATGATTATTTATCGATTATCAATAAAGCTTATAAAATGACTCTAATACGCTATAGGCTAGTAACAGAGTCTGTCTGAACATGTTTTGCATAATGAACTAATCGTATCACAACAATAGTTCATAGTCCAAACAGCCTAAACCACATTTGTGTAATATAACAATGCACTTCTGATTTCCTTGCCACATGAAAATTAATGCACAGACAAACGTGTTTTGACTCACGGAGAGCAGTAAAGCATCATTCACCTCTGTGATATAGGAACTCTGACACGCTGATCAGGAATTTCCTCGTTGCCGAGCCAGCATCCGTTTGGATAATCATCTGTAATCAAACAATGTCATCAACTGAAACACACAGCATTGGCTTGGTGGTGTCGAACTTGTGACTGAAAATTGTGAGTTTGACTCGCAGTTGGGTCACTATCAAGTGGTCACTACTTAAACGGGTATGAATGAATGAATGAATGCATCAATTTGTACAGCACCCAATTAGAGAAAACCTCAGGAGCGCTCGCAGCCAAATAAACGAGTTTTTCGCAAATGTATCTCTGGACAGTGACTGTAACTGTCGGCAGACATGTAAACAATCTCGGTATATAACCACCACCAAGGTCAACTCAGCCTTCCATCCCTCTGGGGTAGGTAAATCGAGTACTGGCCTCTCTGACAGGGCATGTTCACCCGTGTCAGGTGGTAGCTGACACTGTGCAATCCCATATGGCAAGCAATGCTCTGTAGACGGGTTTCCTATTAAGAGCTATAACCATCTTTACCTTTTTTACATTTACAATTATGCAGACGTTTTTCTGATGCATTCTTGAGAAAATAGCAAAACTATTAGTATTGCATTTTGTCTCAGCAACTGCCTTTCACCATCAATAATAAATATTAAACATCATAATGCATACAAAATGGTAAAATGAAAATAAGCATTTTGGCTAAGTAAACTTAGATTGCTCTCAGACAGAATATACTTATTACTGTTATTATTACTGAACAGTGAATACCAGATGCATCACACAGTTTGGGCAAAGCATTGTTAATCACTACGCTGTGTGTGATCAAAATGGTCACAGAAACACAAAGACAAACAAACTTACAAAATCATCGACATAATTTATGCTGAGTTAATCCATAGAATGTCATCTTAGGCATCCTTCAAGTGATGATAAAGTTATTGCAGTGCTACATATTTCATATATATGTGATATAACCCATCCCCACCATGGTCGGCCACCTTGACATGGTGGTGGGGCTTACTGCTCCGATGACCTGTAAGATTTTAAAAATCCGCAGAGTAGAAGCCAACAAAATGCAGTCTAAAATTTGATACGATGAAAGTACTGTACTTTACCAGTGGATAGTGCTCATGCACTGGTTAACTTTTGGCTTCACAGCTGTCTGTGGCTTCACAGCCATTTATCTATGGCTTCACAGCCATCCACGATTTCATAGCAGTTTTCTGTAACCTTATGGTTACGTTCGGGGATGCGCATTGGACCGAACTGATATGGCCTCAGCACTGGGCAGGTGTAACAGCTTGACCACCCCGGAGGTAAGGTAAAAAAGGTAAAAATATCACACACTGACATAGCAGCATACCTGCTGTATTGAGAGTGATGAGGGTGACATTAGGGCTTAGTGAAGACAGATCAAGTGCACTGCCTGAAAATGAGTTGCCAGCAATTTTGTCACATGCACCATCTACACATACACATCACAGACCTATCAGCTCAGCTTCCACTTAAGCCATGACTTCGGTAGGTCCAACATGGGTTGGTGGCTTGGCGTAGCACTAACACATTTCGTCCGATCAACGAAGTTACTGTACACCGAGCTGGGTTAGTACATGGATGGTGACTGCCTGCAGGCAGGTAAACAATCTCTGTATGTAACCAGCCGCCTAGGTCAACTAAGCCTTCCATCCCTCCGGGGTAGGTAAATCAAGTACCAGCCTATCTGGCTGGGGTTAAGGCGGGTGCGTTCACCTGTGCCGAGTGGCAGGTAACACTGTGTGATCCCATATGGCAGCTGACGCTCTGTAGCTCTGAGATGGACTTCTCATTAAAGCTAAATCCCCACCTTTAACCTTTTAACCTTTTACAGTCAGCAAACATTCGAGACTTCACAAAGCTGTTTAAGCTAACCAACAAATGCTGCTTGTCGAATAAGTCAACAGAGACTAGTCGCTGTCTATGCTTTTCTGTTTTGGCTAAGGTTATTAATAAAACATCGCCAACGCAAGCCGGTTATGACAGGAAATTCCAGAGTTACTAGCTGGAGCCTGGCATGGGTGTGGCCTGGCTGCATAATGAGCACTTTGTAAACATTTGCGATTTTGAATGGTTGTCGTCTGTTCACGAAACAAGTCAACCACAGTCTATTATGGAAGTTAAACACGTTTATGCTGTTCAACATGTTTGACCTGCCAAAACACACCTTTAGTAACCAGGAGCACATACACCATCACAAATAAGCAGCTCTAGGTGTAAAAAATAATGATAAATCGCACAAATAATTCTTTTAAAAATTCAGTGATTAACAGAAGTGTGATCATTAAAATTTTTGACGACAAAAGTCCCGTTATTGAAAACATTATCAAATAGATACAATGACATAATGACAAGCATTTGAAATCCATCTCCGTGATTTGTTTTTCCAGAAAAAAGAAAAAGTCAGCATATTTTAGTCTCCCTACAAGAAAACACTAAACAATTGTGACAAAAAATATATTACCAAACACAACAGCACATCCTGAGCCAGAATCTTCATCTACAACAATGCATACACTATATATGCATATACATAATATGATTTAACATTTTAAAAATAATAATAATAGTAACAGTAATACAATCACACACACTTGGTTTTCATCTAACCCTGGATGCCTGGTTCCCAGTTTAAATAAACCACAAGAAAAATTACAATTAAAGAACATTTGTAAAAGAATGGACAGCATCGAGAATATGTCAATTACTTAGTTTGGCTGTGCAAGGAAAAGGCACCAGTAAGAACAGAATTCTGCACGACAAGTTTCTCAGGTCATCTGGAGTAGCGTCAGCAATTTAACGCTTTGCAGACACCAATCTAATCAAGCCGCTCAGTCTGCTAGAATCACATTTGAAAATGCATACAGTTAGGGCCAGCTTGTTGTAGATGTAACCAGCATCATAGAAGAAGATTAGTGGCAATTTCTCCCATCCGATTTTTAACATGTTAAAAAATTTCCCTCCTATCCAAAAAATTTTCTTCTGAACATGCAAAGTTCGGCACTAAAAATATCCCATGTCAGAAAAATTAATATCTTGAGGGCCCATAATGTTCTCTGTCAAAAATTTGCAGTTGTCTGTCAAAAATTTTCACCCAGAACTTGGCTAGCAGGTGTCATCGCCAGTCAACAGATATACATGTTCCTGGGAAATCAGCATACAGGCCTAAGCACAAAAAAAATTTTTCAAGACAATTTTTTTCAACATTATTCAGAACAAATAATACTGACAAAATAAGTTTTAAGCAAGTGGTAGGCTTCTAGGGGAACAGCAAGCCCCTCCCGACTGGCTAATATGTCTGTGTAGCGCAATAAGCTCCCCCACTGGGATCCAGAATGGAGCGCCGGCCACAAATGCATTTTTGGCCACAAAAAAACCTTCAGAGTGCATGTAACGAGTACAGATTTAATTAGATTTTACTGCACAAATTATGCATTTAGAAGTGTAACTTAATCGAGTATGCTTCCAAATTTCAGGACAAATGAATGTTCAATTTTCAAGACAGCTTGTGGATTTCAGGACATTTAACGACAGTTTGTATAATTTCACAAATTTCAGGACCATGATCAGGCCTGAGCATAAGTGAGCATTACAGACCACTTCCTGTGGCAGATCTATCCTGAGGCAGACCAATGACAATTGCTCCAGAACTTGTCATTACTGATGGATAGCTTCTGTACACAGCAACAAAACAACATAAAATACTCAGTCACACAATGAAAACTATCATAACAAAACCTAAAGCTGAATTTAACTCCTAGCTCATCAACAATAAAGACTTTAAAAGAGCTCCTATAAGGCTGTGTGTTCACATAGACACGAGTATGAGTCTGGGTTTAGTTTACGAGTGAATTTTTTTTGTGAATAAAACAACAATATTTTCACTTCTTGTTAATATTTTTACTACTCGTGCATCTCTAAAAATCAACAATTCAACATTGATGCAAGTTTTGACGATATGTGTCACTGCTTGTATAAATTGAAATACTGCTATTTACATGTAGTCTACTTCACAGGTAACCCATACTCGTACCAATGCGAATGACCACGATTGGAATACATGCAAATTTGTGTCTGGTGGAACGCATTGCATATACGAATATCCGGATTCAGACCCGTGTCTATGACACAACAACATGATGCAGCCATTCTATAGGTCACATTACAGATCTTGCCAGTACATACAGATACGATACAGGCTCAAAATTCAAAAAGCAAAAAGATGCAAATAAACCGAACTTGGTGTTAATGCTCCAGGAGCTGCACATGCGACCAGTACACTAAGTTTTAGTTCTAAAGACTGGGGTCTCATCAAAAGCCTCACAGATATAACGCAGGCCTATTACCGTCTCACTCACAGCTTGTGTGCAGCCTCCTTAATAGAAATATACTAAGAGAAACTAAAAGAATTCACTGCTAGGTTTTCCAATGTTAGGTATATATTAAATGCTTAACATGATGATAAAGTCTCATGAAATACTGGAAAGTCCATATCACACTAGCACTTGGCCTCTTTTCGTAATAACACTAACATTAGTGTATGAACATTAATATCGTCATTAATACTGATATCACTGTTATAACTCACGTCAGACTGATAAAAAAGTCCAACACTGTGCAGACTGCATGCACAGGTACTTTTATCTACCATGTTAAATCTTAGTATTAGTAATATTATTGCTGTTAAAACTAATTACTAATAAATACCATTATTAAACTATCATCACTACATTACTGCGCTGTCGCTTATTTACTCGGCCTTCGAGGAATGTGCACACTGTTTCTGAAGTATCTCTCCCATCTGACTCTCGAGGAATTTTGTTCTCTCATCCAATGTTTTCAGTTTGCTCTCGATAGAGTCAAGGCGTAGGCACATCGACTTGTTCAAATCCGACAATACTTCCTGCACAACAAACATACAAAACACTCGCAATTAAAAATTTTCTGATGGATTATTCTACAAAAATGAATCGACTAGTTACGATTAATTTTTGTAGTTTCGTTGAGAAGACCAAAAACTGCAAAATTCAATACTGGTTGATGTTATCTTTCACGAACTGAAACAAAAGTGATGACAACGATGACGCAGTACACAAACTGTGTAGTCAAAAATGACAAAGTGCCGACTGTTAAACTAACAGTATACAAGTACAAATCTTGATTATACGTATTATGTGAATTTAGCACCTGCCATTAAAAAACTGGAAATCGGTTGATAACGGTTATGAGTTATCTAGGCAGACCCACAACCAAATGGAGAAACCCATTTAAACATAACCGCGTAAAAATCAGACCAAACACTACCGGCACAATTCGAAGTAGGCTACATCAGCAACCTGGAGAGATGGTAAAGTTTCGCCTGTGTCATCCAATGTATCGGGTCTCGGGCGTTTCCTACTGGGAATTTCCGCCTCAGTTTCCTCCTCCGCATCATTTTCATCCACAGTATCTGCAACACAAAGAGACAAACAAATGATGAGCCAAAAATTCAACATTATCAAAGTAGTTTTTTTTGCATATATGATCTGCTATAAAACTGTAACAGCTGTGCTAAAATATAAGTTCCAAGTAAATTACAATTCTGTTCTGGCCATAAAGAATTTAGAAGACAAATCAATATACTGCAATGTAAGGCTCCATGCTATCCAGGTTTGTTGTTGACTGTTGCAGCTTAAGTGCCCGACTATCTTGCACATGTGCAATCCTAAGATCTGCGATTAAGAAATTTGTAATCAGCATCCAAAGATCCTGTTTTCGAGATTAGACTTACGGATAGATCGTAATTTTGGTATTGCTAATAGATTTACTTCATGCATAAAATGTAACAGGCCCTTAAAGAGTATCCGAACATTATTTTATAATGACTGTGACAGTGTGACTGTCAAAATACAAACTTACACGAGAGAACACTGTCCCCTGAGTACACAAGTCGCAAATGCTCTTCTGCCTTCGCAACATTGTTCAGCAAGCTACTCATCTGAAACATAAGCAATGTCATGCATTCTAAAATAAACAAAACTTCGAAGTTTAAGTCATATCCGTCGACAAGTGAACTGAAATTTTACGTAAAATCTTCAGAAAATAAAACAGATATGAACAAACAGATATTGATAGAAAACGTAAACAGTGGCCTCATTAAAGCTTAGGCTGACAGGTGAAACCAAATCCACATGATGTTTTGCCTGATCAAGAAAAATATCGGTCTGGTCACATTTTTGAATAAAGCATATACATTCTGCAGTTTTGTTCTGCGCCAAATGTCTCAGAATTTGTGCCAGTCACTAACCAGGTCTGGGCTGCTCCAAGTCGATTTTTATTGTTTTCGGAACAAAAGTTTTGTGTTTTTTTAATAGCTCTGGAAGGGCCCGTGTCAATCCAAAAACATTCCAGGTTAGAAGTGTGTAAAGCTGGTGCAGCGCAGGAGGGTGACTGACGTCACACCATGTCAGCCAATCAAACACATTGTTTACACTTCTGTTTCGCACCAGATTATGGAACTTATATGTGGTTACGTATCGATTAATTTAGTTTTGTGCACTTTACTGTGCGTAAAGCTAATCATACAGGTGTGTGCATTCACCGGCTTGTTAGCTAGCACTTTTGTTTATTGAGAAAATAAATTTGTAGGGCACAAAGCACTTGTTTAGAACTTTATTTACACTATAGACAATTCGAATTGTGGGCGTGGCGACATCTGTTCCGGGTCAACGTAGCCTAATGTTTAAGCCTTTCAATCTGACTGACATCTGAGCCGTGTATCACAAGGCTAGGGTCAACGGCGTTCTTTTTTGCGGTCAATCCGGAACGGTCCAGGTCAAGACTGCAACAAATCACTGCACCTTTCCGGAAAGCCGAAAAAACACAACCACTATATACGTCTCTGATCTGAAATTATATGAACACAGCTGACTATTGGGCAAGCCGGACACCGGCTCACACAGAAACCTGGGCTGGAAATGAGTGACAACTCCACTGCTGTAGATGACATGATGCTAATTGGCAATTTTATTCGATTTACGTTGCACTGACAATAAGCAAAGGTTACAAGAATGAGAAAACATGAATTATATCTCAAACTTAACACACTTTTCGCGGTGTAAACAAACAAACTTCGATGAAATCACGCCTTATCTCGAAGCACTTCGCGATCACGCAAAAGGCAAATGGCGACCAAACATAGAGTTGGGTCGGTTGTTTAACGTTATGTTAGGTTTCAATTTCATGTGCAAGTCAGCTTTTTCTCTGTTGTTTTGCTTGTGACTTTCGTTCAGTACTTTGTGGTTGATACGAGCATTTTATATTTACTGTTGTTTGTCAGTGAATGTCATGGATGATTGGCAACTAAATATAACACCGGCGGTTAGACCACAAGGACCGATGTTTGTATACATATTTACAAATTTCTGTTAGGCGTGAAATATTTCTGTACTTTTAGTGTCCCCTGGTCGCGAGAGACAGAGTATTTATTTGCCAAACACATAAACAGTAGTGAAATACAATAGCATAAACTGAAGGTGGGCTGCCAGAAAAGCAAAAGCTTATCAACGCTGGCCACCCATAAAACTATAAGTAATCACTAATCGGATTTTAACAGTGTCCAGTGTGTATTTTACTGTTAAAACTCCGTTCTTAAAATTTTATCGGAGTTTGAGAAATATTGCTTACTGAAAATATCTGGTTTTATTTAGGCTGCTACGGTGCAGCATTTTTGTGCCGACCATTAAGCTGTAAGCTTTGCTATGAGGTGTCTATCTGTCTGTCATCTGGCTATCTGTCGTCTGTTTGTAATGGATGTACCCTGGCTAAGAAAACTTTTTTATGAATAATTAGCTCTCTGTCAAGGCTCTTTGCTTGCAAAATTTTAGCGACACAGTGCAAGGGGAACATTATCAAATTTGGGGTTGAGTGGAGAAGTTAGAAAAATGTGTTTTCAACCAAAAACTAGCCGTATGTTGGAAATGGTGAGAGATTGGGCCAAGATTGCTATTAATGACTAGTAGGAAGTCGCATAGGCCTTTTCACATGACACGAAAATCATTGACCTTGCCATTTGTTTTAGGGTCATTAGGGACTCTGCTATGTCAATTGTGCGGTATTGTGGCTGAGCGGTAAGTCATAGAGAGTTGGCAATGGTGTGATGATGAGTCCCTATAGCCTTTCAATAGTAACCAAGTCTCCACATATGCAGCAGTTTGGCTGCAATTTTTCATGCACATTTTCAACCTATTAGTGGCTGTATCTCAGAAACGGTCAGTTCTTCTTTCTAGCGACAGCTGGGCTTTTTGTTTACTTTAGTTGTTAGGGCTACTAATCAGTGTGTCGCTTTGTTATTTATAAGCTGTTGGGTAATAATACATAGAATGTCATGAAATACAAATTTTTTAAAAATGGTCTCCATTCCTACTTTTTTACCAGAAGGCAACTGGCAGCACAGTCATTTTTCGGCTATTTTCAGAAATGTGTCGTCATGTACAGGATGGCTGCTAATTAGCTTTATTGCCTTGAGGTCAAATGCAGCTGAATTTACGGCCAAATAGCCTCAAAAATGCCTAATTTTTCATTAGTAGTTAGCCCAATAAAATACCACAATATTCCAGCACATCATTAATTTTACAAATTGCACACCTCTAATAGTGAACAGAAAAAAGTGACGTAATTTATGATGTCACCTATGCATCATTACTTGTACTATAAATCGACATTATTCTGAGTAAAACCAACGGATTTGCTATGTTTTCAATGCAAATGTCAGTGTGTCAATAAAGCGTCCTGGACGTGACGTCATCAGTTATTGTGGTACGTTCCGGTGAGTTCAGCTGGCGCAACATATTTCTCTGAAAGTTACTTCAAAGCAATGTTTTCATTGCATTAGATCAGCATATTATTAATTAGTGTTACATTCTACACATATTTAGCCAATATCATTTTTTGTGCAACCTGGCCTTTAAGTGGGGGATTTTTCAGCCACAAATATTGCATTATTTTTACAAAAATTTTCGTTCAAGAAGAAAATTTGTCAACAGATTACAATTTAGGCAGGGATTGCCCCATTCCTTTTTTCCTAATGCAAAGCTACTTATATTGTAATATTACTTTTCTGTGGTTTGTATTATTTGCTTTGTGTTCGCAGTTATTTGTCGATGAACGTCATGGTTGATTGGAAATTAAAGACAACACCGGTGGTTAGAGCACGAAGACCCAGTAAAATGTTTGTATATTTTGTTCATTCTGACTCACCAACTATCTGTTAGTACCAGGGACTCAACAGTATAGTACTGTCACTAGGCAGCTAACTAGTATTCTGCTTAGCTGATGACTAGTTATACTAGAAATACGTTCTGTGGAACAAGGTGTCTGTTTTTTTCTGCACTATCGTGCTAAATTTTATCATAATCAAACACAAATTGTGGCCATAGGATCGCACTCACAGATCACAAGTGATTTTATAGTCTGTCCCATGCTGTGAGAGCATGCTGTGGTAACTTGTAGAACTGGTGTAGTGTAGAACTGGGTCCTGGATAACCGCCTGGTCCCAGGGTCAAGGCAACTTGTACTAATTGAAGCTGAGGGCTTCTTTTCATAGTTTTTACTGTATTTCCTTGCTTATTTATTTCTCTTGTACAAATTTGGCTTCACCTAATTAGTCACAAATTTTGGCAGGCATTTGTGATAAATCATGTCAGGTCATGTTTACGTCAGGTGTCTTTAAGTGAGATGTGCATAATTTTTTGGATGTTTTGATGTCTGGTAAGCTTGATCAGGTAACCTTTACGAATGAAAATTGGCATGCTGGTTACTCTTGAACTAGGAAACGTTTGCACTGATTTTGCATTTTGTGTACTTTTTTGAGTAATGCCGTGGCTACACGCATCGATTTCCTCGTCAGAGGTGTTGCTTGACGTCGCTGAGCTTTCCGAGGTTTAAAAACCTCGTCCAAGGAAATTTGGACGCTCATTCTTTCTGATTTCCTTTGGCCAGGTGTTTTGCCTGTCAGCTGAAAGACGCCCATCAGAACCCAGGACGAGGAAATCGGACGCGTCGTCCGACATGTCGTCCATGTTGTCCGACGTGTTCAGTTTCCTCGTCCGAGAAGCTTGGACAACACCTCGGATGAAAAAGTTGGTGCATGTAGCCACGACATAAGGAGCCCAAGGGTGATAGAGAGACTGACAGATGGATGGGTAGGACTTTAATAGGTAGGACCTGTTAAGACGACTGCATAATCAGATATAAGTACTGAGTTAAGTGTGTTCAAGCTTTTATGCCATATTGAGCTTATCTGAAAGCGTTGTTGCTTATTCTTCATCAGTTAATCACTCCATTCTATCACTGGTCGTGATGTGTATATGTTTTTGTAGGTTGTTGAGTCAGCTTGCTGATGTAAACATTTTGTCAAGTGTTGGTATGTTTACCTTCTATAACATTTTACATCTATTGCTTGTGTTTTTATGGAGTGAAAAACAGTGCAAATGATTAAGGTTTATACTGATTATTTTATAGTTGTTTTGTTTTCAGACATTTACTTCCATTAATGGTTTAATTTTGAACAATTTTTGTAGTTTACCACAAAGATAACGAAAACTAACTGCAGAATGCAACTAGTGATGATTGTTATCAGTTATACACGATGTTTCATAAAAATGGCACCCTTTATCTTTCCTTCACAATTCACTGAAATGATGATCAATTTACATGAAATTTTTATCAGATGTAGCTGAAAAAATACTAATTCAAAATGTTTTGACAAGATGTGGCTCTTAGTTAAATATTCTTTGTTAGTCGTGACGTAATGCTGACGTCATAATAGCTGCATTTTTCATCAGCGAACGGGGCGGGGCTGTTCACTGCTGACGTCATGTTCATTTACATATTCATTACCAAACGATATTGAACGTGGTCTAACGCATAGAAATACCTAATTGAACATTTTAATCCAGGTATTAAACATTGAACTAAATATTATATATAGTTATTACATAATATTTAGGCCTA
>Ga0209367_1003219_pt1 | contig 22090 bp, 16 predicted proteins | sample WorMetLIZISLAND2_FD_187412 | JGI IMG/M metagenome (GOLD analysis project Ga0209367, IMG submission 187412) | Marine gutless worms symbiont microbial communities from Max Planck institute for Marine Microbiology, Germany - Olavius geniculatus... ... | reverse complement strand
GACTGTGTAATAGTAAAATTTGAATCTTTAAATTGTGCTTTGTGCTGTTTTATACTTACAACCACGATGTCACCTTTACACTGTATATAAACTGAACAGTTTTTTACATAAATGTTACATGAATCAGTCAGCTGTTTTGTTATGCTGTTTGTATGTGTTTTAGTTCAGTGATGTCTTCGTTGGCAGTTGGTTCGAAGGTGAATAGAGTTACTGACAGTATTATAAAGTCACCAGAAGATGCACGACTCTATCGAGGTCTGGAACTGAAGAATGGCATGAAGGTTTTGTTGATTAGTGATGCAATGACCGATAAATCTGCTGCAGCACTTGATGTTCACATTGGTACGTATTTTGCCTGCACTCTCAAGCAACACTTGGCCAGCTGACTGTTGACCGTCAGTCAACAGCTTCTCTGTATGAAGTATGAATGCGCAGCAATTAAATCACATTGGTGTTATAGTTGCCATGACATGATTGGTTAGTTGGTTTTTCATAGTTGTTAACTTTTTGTAGGCCTAATATTAATCTGTATTCTATAGCCACAATTTTGATAAGAAAAATGAAGACTGTAGTTAGAGACTTTGTGTATGATTGTTTTGATTAGGTCATATGTTGGACCCGGATGAGCTACCAGGACTGGCGCATTTCTGCGAACACATGCTGTTTTTGGGAACGGAAAAAGTAATGAAGTTTACTTTTGATTTAAACATGTTGTACAACGTGGTTGTGTTGTGATGACAGGCTCGCTATAAGAATAAGCATATCATATGTTGCTTCTGTTTTTTGCTGTTCGGCTACATTTCTTTTTTTACGCGCGAAAGCAGCTACTGCTTTAGCGCATCTTAGCCATCGCAATTCTGTCTGTCTGTCCATCTGTCCATCTGTCTGTCACACGGGTGGATCAGTCAAAAACAATGCAAGCTGGGATCAGCAAATCTTCACCTTTGGCTGCCTGGAAGACTCTAGTTTTAGGTTCTACAGGGTGGTCCAAATAAACCAGACCCGTTTGAGCATTGATAACTCAGCGATGGTTAGCGGTAGAAACACGTGTGATACGTCAAAAGTTTCAGAATGCTGTAAAGAACAAAAGACAAATTTGCATAATGAATCATTTAAATGTTCTTTGCCTAATTTGCGTAAATATTTGTCACCCCCAAAATTCTGTCAAATTTAACTGTAACACGTGGATTTCACATGGATATTTGAGCTTTTATAACCTAGCAATGTTTATTGATGGAAATAGGTGTAATATGCCAAAACTTTTGCAGTTTTGTACAGAAGAAGTGTACAACTTGCATGTCTCAGCATTTAAATATTCTTTGCCTGATTTACAGAAATCTGTCCCACCCCTTAAATCATGCTAAATTGGCAGTAACACATGAATTTAAGTTGATTTTCATTCAGCATACAGTGAAATATCAACAATCGTTAACACAAATATTGAGTTTAGATGAAATTCGACATAGGCAGTTGCCCAGCTTTTGCATTCATAACTGTCATCAGTCCTTTTTAGGCAGCTGATCGATCGCTGGAATCAATGTGTTCATGATCAGCTAAGCCCAGCATTCGATTAGCACGCGTTTTAGCTGGTCAGTTACTGAAATTTTATGACCATGCTAGCTGTTGCAATGCCCCCACACTGAATAATTCACATAATTAAAATGTGAACTTTTTGGCAGTGAGTTTTTGAGTTCAATAAACTCTGGCACATGGGAGTGCAGGCAAATGCCTAATTTCAGAGGTAATGAAGATTTATGCAAATTAGGCAAAGAATATTTAAATGATTTGCTATGCAGGTTTGGCCCTTTTGTCTAAAACATACTAAAACTTTTGACATATCACACGCCTTTCTACGGGTAACCATTGCTAAGTTGTCAACGCTCAAACACATCCAGTTTTTTGGACCACCCTGTATAAAGCTTTTCCATAAATTCAAAGGGGGTCACCCTGAATGAGGACGCTAAATGAGAGGGGGTAGGCTTAGAACAGTACTAGCATTTGGGTATTGGGTATTGCCCAATATTTGCCAGTACTGGGTTGTATTGGGTACTGGGCAATACTTTTCTGGGCTGCAGTATCCAATACCAATACTGCCCAATGAGTTCCAAGTAGAGCAGTGCACAAATTTCTTAAATAAAAATTGGCAGGAAACTATTTAAAATTTTTTTTTGTATTTTAGTAAGTAAGTTTATGCCAGTTCTGCACATTGTTTAACTTGAAGCTTCAGTGAATTCATCAACTAACCAGGATTTTTATTTTCCAGGACTTTCCAGGAGGCGAGGGAACCCTGTATAAACTATATAATTAGTTGATCAGTGAACAGTCACACACCCTCTTGTAGCCAACCACTGTGCTCTCTGGTGGTTGTCACTACTGGCCCAGTCTGGCATGTGAGGCAGACTGTAGGCACCTGTGCTGCATGATGTAATTTGACACCACATTGCCACTGCCACTGCCCTGTAGTGAGGATCAAATGTGGCTCTCTTTTTATTCCTGGTACAGCATGGCCACAGACTTCAATGGACGGAGAATGAAAGCCTTTGAAACGACATTACACCCTTAAATGGTGGGTTAAGTGCAGGTGCTGGCAAAGCCGACCAAACTAATGCTTAGTTAACACCATTTGGCCACAGCAACATGGTTAGCACAACACACTTCACTTCTCATGTCTAGCTCTAGCAGGAAACATGGCAGAAAGCCGATATCGGTATTGGTATTGGGTATTGGTATAGGCAGGAACCAATGCAATTGGGTATTGGGTAGCTTTTTTGGTATCATTCTAACCCTAGAGAGGGGTAGGGAAAATTTGCAATTTTTGGCCAATAAGTTGCTGTATCTTAGTAACGGTGCAAGATAGGGCCTAGGTTACAATTAATCACTAATAGGAAGGCGTACACTGGCTCTTGATTGGCACCAAATTCAATGACCTTGAAGGCCAAAATAGGGTTTTTTTATGGATTTTTTGGCGATTTTGGGCTGTGAAACACATTTCCAGAGCGAATTGCACCAAAGTCAATTGAGATAGACATGGAAAAGCTGCATATGAAATTTTCAGCATTGAATGTGGATTTTGACGGTTTAAGTCTAGATTTTCTAGGTTCAAAGAAACCTGCGCACGAGGGCATCAAAGAGCGGTACCCCCATAAAAATCATTGTTTACCATTGTTGGCCAGTTTTTCGTGAAAACGGTTACAGATCACCATGGGCTTGCTGCCTATCACAACAAGTACTAGTAACGAGCTTCTTAGTCGTATCAACATCAATGACTGAAAAACCTTGAACTTCTAAAATAAGGTGTTTCATTGATTTTTGCTACCTTCGGTTGCAATGCACACTCCAAGAATGAACTGCAACAGATTGCCTGGAGATAGTCTGACAGTTTGCGAACAGGAACTGCTGTAGGCTTTCGCGCGTTTCATGAGCATTAGCTCAAATTTCTTGTTTGGTTATGCATTATTAACATCAAGTTTTCAACCTAAAGGTTAAAAAATATTTAATATTCGATATTAAGCATTAATGCTATTTTTATAACATTAATTTTTTGACATATTGTGTTTAATTGAAACAGTTGTATCATGGATTAGTTGTGGTTAGCCAGGTGTATTTTGTTTCACGTTGTGTCATACATGCTGTTTTACATATTTGTAGCATGTTGTGCATAATTATGTAGTGCATATTTCTGTCATATTAGACAAAATGATTTGTCATTTATTCTGTTGTGGTCTTGTGATAGATGGTAGACATGATTTTTTATGTGATCATTTGCTTGTTTTTTTTCTCATTTAGTGAGATTGAAATAACTGAGATTGTAGCTTGTAATAAGTCGAACATTATGTAGACACACACTATGTTTTACTTCAAAATTTTTCGTCCAATTTGCATAATGACACAATTTTGTTTTTTTTGTGTTTTCTTTCAGTATCCAGAAGAAAATGAGTACAACAAAGTAAGTATGCCATACGCTGTTAATAATAGGTAAAGGCCAAGCCGCACCATTTTAAGTAACTGTTATAAAGCACTAATTGGCTTCATCAAATGTTGATCTGTTAATATTTATTAATCTTCCTGTTGCTAGTATGTAAGTGTGTTGTCATAAACAGAGTAATGTATGTTATATCTAGCTTTCGTGAAAATTTGATACCAGGAGCATCAACGTACGTCATTGGAGCACGTAGTGACCTCGCTTGCATTTCGAGATGTTGCTGTTATACCGGAAGTAGCTTGACTGTATGCCCTTTCCATTGCACGTATCGCCAACAGCATATGACTTTGGTTCGGAAATGCGAGTTCTCTTCGCTTTCCGAAATGTGAGTTTCCTTCTCTGAGCACGCACTTGCCTTGCCTCACTACTGGCATTGAACTTTTTTGCAGACTGTCAACAAGTGTTCTGAGTGTGACATCATCATTTGGGTTTGCAAAAAATATTTTTATTCAGATTAATTCGAAGCAAAAACATCTTTGTTTCAGTCGCTCAGCGTATTATTAATTGTTATTACATTTTACACTTATTTATCCAATATCGTTTTTTTTGTGCGATGTGGCCTTCCACAAAGATGACTATGCCTTGGAAAATGCACCATTTAAATTAGCGATGCAATACGGGGATAAAAAGATTTTTTTATTTCCTACAGTATACCCTGCTATTTGAGGTCATGCCCAGATGTAAGTGGAAATTTTTGTATACTCTGGAGCAGTTTCTGCTGGAAGCCTTCACTGCTGATTCATGGGTCTTGTGAAAGTCATACCCAAGTTTCCCGGGTTTATTGTCGTAATCATAGTCCACTGCTCATCAGTTAATGGACACAAAGTGATTTTTTTGCATTTTGCTGCAGTAACTAGAAAATTATCTATGTGAAATGTGATCAGGTGTATTTCAGTTGTAATCCTGTGGATAGCTGTTTGAATATTTGACCGTAGGTAATAATGTCCTTCGATTTTGTTGTTAAAATAAATCCAGGAAGCTGTACTGCATTGTGACAGATGGTATTACATACTACATATTACATAACTGAGCTGCAAGGACACGGTTTCAGGTAATGTCTGGCTGTAATTACTGTTGAATGTCAAGGCTGCGTATGGATTCATCATATTACAGCCTTTGTTTGGTGTTTGCTGATTCATTGACATTTTTACAGCCGCTGTATTATATTCAGAGCAACTTCTGTTCAGTGGTAGATGTTGTAGGAAAATGGTAGTGATGTGAGGAAGTTACCTTCTCACCTGGGCTAATTTTCTGGTTTTATTTGTTTCTGATTTGTATCGAATCATGTTTTTCTCTCCATTGTTGAATGTGTAGTTTCTGAGTGAGCATGGTGGCAATAGCAATGCCTTCACTTCCAGTGAACACACAAACTACTACTTCGATGTAGATCCAGTCCACCTGTCTGGTGCTTTGGACAGGTACCATGAGAGCTGCGATTATGCAGCCATTTTAATAGGCCATGTAACAGGTCTACAGGTCTATGTATCGTGTAATGATGTACGTTTTTGTTGGTAGTATATTTTGTATATTTTCGGCTTGTTTGAACTCATTTGTTAGCTTTGAAAATCTGCTTCATTTTGATGCGTGACAACTATGCTTCACACGTCTTAGCCATGGCCTGGGCATCTGTCTGTCCGTTCGTTCGTCCGTATGTCTGTCTCACCCTTGAGCCCTATCAAAACGGTGCAAGTAGGATCACAAAAGCTTCACCGTGGGCTGTCCTAAGGACTCTAGTTTTTCATGACAAAATTTCATGCCCCTGGGTCAGGGGGGTCTACTCGAACGAGGGCATGAAAGAGAGGTACCCCCTAGAAAAAATGTTATTTTCTGCTGCTATTGGCTCGCCTAGTGTGGAAACGGTTGCAGATAGGTACAGACAAGTTGCTTACTATATCAACAAGCACTGGACATGGGCTTTTAGTTTTATCAACATAGATCACCTTGAATGATTTTGAACCCCAAAAAGAAGAGTTTTTGGCAAATTTTTCGTATTTTTTGGCTGCAGTGCACACTTCAAAAATGAGTTGCGACGGAATGGCTGGAGATAGACCAAGATAACCTGCATATGAAATTTTTAGCATGAAGCATAGATTTTAGTAGTCTTTAAGTCCCAACCCTTTAGGTTCAAAGAGGCCTGCACACATGAGCGTCAAAGAGGGGTACGCTGTAAAAACTGGTTATTTTATCGTATTGGCTTGTCTAGCGTGAAACAGTTGCAGATAGGCGTAGTGATGCTGCTTATCATAATAAGCACTCATGACAAGCGTTTTTTGGGGGTATCTACCTTGATGACCTTAAGTGACCTTGAACTCCCAAAATAAGGGGTGTTTGTGGGTGTTAGTGATTTCTTTGGCAATTTTCGGCTGCGGTGCACACTTCAAGGGTGAATTGCGACAAAATGACTAAAGATAGACCAAGACAATGTGCGAACAGGAACTGCTATGGCTGTCGCGCATTTCATGAGCTTTGCTCAAATTACTTGTCTATGCAGTTGTCCTTGTGGGCTGCATTACGGATCTTGCCTGTCTGTCTGCCTGCGGGCAAGTAAAACCATCACGCCGGCTTCGCCCTCGCCAGCTCAAAGCACTGTAAAGGGGATGAGCTCCCACGCAACGGACCTAGGTCTATGCAGAATCTTCTTTTTCTTCCTGTCTGTCTGTGTATCTGTTGAGTATGTTTTTGTTGGTAGTGTATTTTCTCAGTCTGTCTGTATGTTTCCATGCAGCTGTCACAACAGGCCACATTGTGAGCCTTGCATGTTTGTCTGTTTATCTGAGCACTGGGCCGGCATATTTTGCTAACTCTCTTGAGGTAAACGTTTGTTGTGACGACTGAAGATTTGCTCAGTTCTTTCTGACACCACTGTTCACGACCAGCGCCACCGAACGTGAGGTGAATGCCGTCAACTCGGAGAATGACAGAAACCTTCAGAATGATTTCTGGCGACTTAATCAGCTCGAGAAGTCCACCTGTAAGGCGGGACATCCGTACACTAAATTTGGGACCGGTTAGTCATCAAACCAAATTTTTCTGTTGTCAGTTAAATTGACAGTTGGAAATAACTCTGGTTCTACCAAGGAATGAAAGGAAAAATGCAGATTTTTCTTAAGTTTTCAGCCACAATGCTAGTATTTCCAGTGTATTTTATTAAATTTGCTGAGATATACTGCTAAAGTATCAAATATTTTCTATCTGCTCTCATCGTGGATGCTGTCCAAAAGCTAATTGGTTTATTTTAGCATGTACGCATTTTTTGTTTTAAGTAACTTTTGCGATAATTTGAACACAGACTGCTACAAAAACGCAACCTCATTGGCCTCAGTGTTTGGTCGTCCAGCTTTTTCTGCTGCGGGTCTGATGGTTTTTAACTTGCTGCCAGACAGCCTTCTGTGACTCATTGTTTACTGTCAGTACTTTCAGATGTGATTTAAAGGCAGCACTCTTCAATGAATACATACTCATGTCCTCATCATGTAAAGATTTTGCATGACATTGCACTATTTACATTGCCATTGACAGAGTTAATTATGTTAATTGTTGCAGGCTTTGTTGTTCATTAATATTAATTATTGACTTGAGCGTTTTACATAACGTAGTTTGCCACCTTAGGTGAATGTGAATTCACAGCCTAGTCTTGGCTACTATGTGCTTCCTGATTCATCTGTAATGTGGTTTTATTTATTTATTTATTTATTCATTCATTTATTTACACATCTGTTCATTAATTTTCTGATTAGTTCTTGAGTAATGACTCATAGACATCCAACTAGATCAGTTCTTTGATTGTGATTCAGGCAACAAGGATACACTGTTGTCAATTCCATTACAGCGCAGTCAGGATATCAGGGAAGAACTGTTGAAGTTTCATAAACAATATTATTCATCAAATGTGATGGCTCTGACTGTGCTTGGCAAAGGTTTCTGTTTTTTTGTACTGTACTATAGCTGTAGGGTCAAAATTGGCTTTTTATTCAGTTCTTTCATGCTTAGTCATTTGTCAATATTATCGGATTTTCTGTGTGTTGCTTTATTCTCTGTTTTTCAGGGTTGCTTAAGAAATTAATATTTGATGGTTAGGAAATTTTTAGGGATGTGACATGGCTTGATCAACATACTATTTAAAGGATACACATAACAGATTGTAATATGTCGGTGTTTTGCTAGGTGACAGCACTTTGTGATGCCCTTCTTTAGTTTTAATTAAGACACATCGGTGAATGTAGCATTTCAATTCAATGCAGCACGGCTAAATGGCATACTGATATTAGAATGAGTTGAACTGAATTAATTCACGCCAGTGGATCATTTGTCTTCATCCATGTTATGTAGGCTTTATTATCTCTAGTCTCAGTATTTTAGGATTATTTTTGACTGTTTTTGTAATACTTAGGCCTAGTTTTTACTCACGAAAGCAGCTACTGCTTTAGCGCATCTTAGCCGTCACATTTCTGTCCGTCCATCCGTCTGTCACACGGGTGGATCAGTCAAAAATGGTGCAAGCTAGGATCGCAAAATCTTCACCATCGGCTGCCTGGAAGACTTTAGTTTTAGGAACCGTAAAGCTTTTCCATAAATTCGGAAAGGGTCACTCTGAACAAGGGTGCTAAATGAGAGAGGGTAGGAAAAATTTGTGATTTTTAGCCAATAAGTCGCTGTATCTCAATAATGGTGCAAGATAGGGCCTAGGTTAGCCTCGTACACTGGCTCTCGATTGCCACCGAATTCAATGACCTCGGATGACCTTGAATGCCAAAATAGGTTTTTTATAGATTTTTTGACGATTTTGGGGTGCGAGACACCTTTCAAAAGCAAATTGCGACGAAATCAGTAGAGATAGACACAGAGAAGCTGCATATGGAATTTTCAGCATTTGAACGTAGATTACGACGGTACAAGACTCGATTTTCTAGGTTCAAGGAAACCTGTGCATGAGGGCATCAAAGAGCGGTACCCCCGTAAAAGTCATTATTTTACCGTTGTTGGCCAGTTTTTTGTGAAAACGGTTGCAGATAGGCATGGGCATGCTGCCTGCCACAACAAGCACTAGTGACAAGCTTTTTAGTCATATCAACATGAATGACTTTAAAAGACCCTGAACTTCCAAAATAAGGGTTTTTATTGATTTTTGCGATCTTCGGCTGCAGCGCACACTCTAAGAATGAACTGTGGCGAAATGGCTGGAGATAGACTGAAACAGTTTGCGAACTGGAACTGCTGTAGACTTTTCGCGCGTCTCGTGAGCATCAGCTCAAATTTCTTGTTTATTGTTAAGTCCTGCTATCCACTTCTGTAAGAGGCACTGTAGAAGATATAGTTGTAATGTGTGATTTCATAGCGCTGTATTTCTGGCTTGTGTGCAGAGTCTCTGGATGAGCTGGCGGATCTCGTAGTGCCATTGTTTGCTGACGTTGAGAATAAGAACGTACAGGTTCCTGAGTGGCTGGATCATCCGTATGGACCAGACCAGGTTAAGGTCAGTATAGATAGCAGTAACACGTCCATTCTGACTAACATCTACCAGATGCATTACGTGATATGTTGTTATGTTGTGCAGTTATGCAGTCGTCTATTCGTGGCGAATTGTGCATCTGTGCAGCGTTTTTACATGATGTTTCTCTAATATCTGCTGTATGCATCGATGGATTTTCACTGGATTTTTATCAGTAGTTTAGTGTGAGACTAAATATGTACTGGTTGGTTTTTCACGTATTCTTGAGAATAAGTTAATGTTGGTGGCGTGGCGTAGTTGGTAACGCATTTCGGCTGAAACGAAGTTACTCTATGCCGGGCCCGGTTAGCACTGCGATGAGTGACTGCCTGCGGGCAGGTAAACCATCTCGGTGCGAAGCCTGCCAGCTAGGTCGACTCAGCCTTCTACCCTCCGTAGGACGGTAAAATGAGCAGTAACTCATTTTTATGGGTTTTGGAAGGTGTTGACCTTAGTACAGCTGATTGGGGCTGCCTAGCCGGCCACTGCGTTAGCCTGTGTCTGCAGGCTGCACGTGGTGGCCATGCGGCTGGCGGCTCAGGTTAGTGACAAAAAGTGCATTAGAGGCGTTGTATGCGAAATGCGCTATACAAATTGACACCTTTACCTTTTTTTTACCTTCACATTGTGTGACGTTGTAGATGAAATTTACTGCTGTACCTATCAAGGACGTAAGAAGCCTCAGCATTACGTGGCCAATACCAGATCTTCATCCGTTCTACAAAGTTAATGTAAGCAGCTCTTCTGCTGTTACCAGTGCATACAGTTAAAGTTTGTCAAAGTTCATTTTTACGTGCGAGAGCCAGCATAGCTGCTAAGCTATAGCACGTATTAGCTATGGTAATTCTGTCTTGTTGTCTGTCTGTCTGTCTGTCTGTCTGTCACGTCCCGGTACCGTTCCAAGCCCAAGTGAGATAGAGACTTCGGGCTTTCACCATACAGTAGCTTAGAGTGTCCAGTATTTCGTGATAAAATTTCATGCCGTTGGGTGAGGGTGGTCCCCATGAACAAGGAGGAGAAAGAGGGTTGCAGATATTGTCCTTTTATTAATTATGCCCTTAATAACTATCAGCTAACTACATAACTACAAATACCTAAAATACCAAATCAGTGGATTAAGATCTAGTAAAGCAGCACTGCGATGAACTGCTTCCACTCAGCTTTTTGTCTGTAAATGTCATTTCAGTAGGGCTGTGGAAATTAGCTGTTAATTGTTCATAACCCCTTCCACCAAAAAAAGACGTTATTTTACAGCTGATGGCTTGTCTAACATGAAAATGGTTGCAGGTAGGCACAGACATGCTGCTTATCATAAGCACTGGTGATGCGCTTTTTAGGGATGTCCACATCAGTGACCTTGAACTCCCAAAATAGAAGGTTTTAGAGAATTTTTGTAATTTTGGGTCTCCACACTCATTTTAAGAGTAAATTGCGCTAAAATGGCTGGAGATAGACCATAGACCATGTCAACCAGCATTGAATGTAGATTTTAGCACTTTAAGTTCCAACTCCCTAGGTTCAACGAGGCATGCCCACGAGGATGTCAAAGAGGGGTACTCCTCTAAAAAGTGGTTATTTTTTCACTATTGGCTTGTTCAGCGTGAAAATGGTTGCAGGTAGGTACAGATATGCTGCTTACCATAACAAGCACGGGTGGTGACGTGCTTGCTTTTTAGTGGTATCAACATTGATGACCTAGAACCCTGAAATGGGGGTTTTTGGTTATTTTTTGCGATTTTTATCTGCAGAAGAGTGAATTGCGATGAAATGGATGGAGTAGACCAAGACAACCGATGAACGGGAACTGCTATAGGCTATCGTGCATCTCATGAGCATTAGCTCAGATTTCTTTTGTTCAGTAGTTAGTTGGCAGCATTAGCTTTCTATTTTTTTAAACTGGAAGATCTCTCTACATCGTTGGCATTCACTTTCGGCAGATTGTACGCATAAATTGCATCCAGTGCAACTTTGCAATAGTTTACCAAATCAGTGGATTAAGATCTAGTAAAGCAGCACTGGGATGAACTGCTCCCACTCAGCTTTTTGTTTGTAAATGTCATTTCAGTAGGGCTGTGGAAATTAGCTGTTAATTGTTCGTAATTTTAACGATTTAGAAATTTGAGTCATAAATCTTCTGTTAAAGTCGTGTCATACAACCTGTGTCCTTGTCTGGCACTATTCTCTCACATAGGATCAGAGTCAACAAATTGAAAGAATACAAAAACGAGCCATCCGCATAATATTTAACTTTACCCGTGGCATGCCTTATATTTCCATTTGTATTTTGCAAACATAGAAACTCTTGCCAGTTGTAGAGATGATCTCTCTCAGGGGTTCTTTCTGGATATTGCGTGGCCTTCCTCTTGCCTTCCTTGTCTCCTCCCAGCTCCAAGAGAACAGTCAGTAATCTCACGAAGTATGAAGGTACTTCTGCTAAATTTCCTAAAGTTTATATTTATACAAAACGCTATTGGTCTTTTATTAATTATGCCCTTGATAACTATCAGCTAACTACATAACTACTAATACCTAAAATACCTACCAAATAGTTTGAGCTGGAGGAGACGTCAAGGGCAGAGGGGGCTGTGTGGTGTCTGGGGGGAGTTTCTGAGAGGGATCATTTCTACGACTACCAAATAGTTTATGCTATTCAACTTCACATAGGCCTGCAGGCCCTACATTACCATACTGGAACTATTGTTGTTGTTGTTTTTTTGTTTGCATTTTTTTCTCTTTAGATTTTGTTTTTTTCCATTTGGACAATTTTGCATACATGTTTTGCATATTTTATTATCCATGTATCACTGTATTATTTGGCTATTCAGCTTTCGAGCTCCAAGAGTGTTCTGATAAACTCAGTTCAGTTCAAAGAAGATAGAGTGACAGGCATTTGAAGGGCAATAATTTTTTTAGAGAATGTGAACATTTTAGTCTATCTCTGGGAGTGGATAAAACAAACTCTGCTGATTAATAAGGTTCACAGTTTTCCGCTTTAAATTTTGCCAAATTCCGCATGCCAGCTTGCCAAATTTCACGGCTTACCATGGCAAAATCATCCAAATTCCGTGACTCACTGCGGCCTTCCATTTGTAAGTTAACTGAGCTCTATCCTGTTCAGAAACTTTAGTTTCTGAAGGGCCAATAGGCATAGTGACATTTTGCTGAGTTACGCTAGCAATGTACAAAAACGTACCTATCTTTTTTCGTTTTAGTAGTGCAATCTGTCAAGTTGTGTTGTGTTTATTTACGATTGTGCCATAATGTGATAGCTATTACACGTAGTAGGGCCCACAGCTTTAGGCAGTTTAGTTTGATTTTTTCCATTATAAAATTACATCATCAAGTCAAAAATGGTACTAATTGCTGGTGAATTTTCAACTTATGCAAAATTTTTACAAAATTTTACGGAAATATAAAAATTCTGCAGCAAAGGGAAAATGCCGTCGCTTGGCTCGAAATTCTATGGCCTGTGGAAAACTGTGGGCCCTACTGATTAAGCAGCAGTGCGTTTCTGACGGCTGTTAGCCAATAGTGTTTCGAGTATTTTTTACAAAAACATTTTTTCCTCTGTTGCCACTGTTACTTTTCAGTCAGAATTAGTGATTAATTAATCATAATTTCCGTACAATGAACTATTAATTTTATACCAGCTTTGCATTTTAATTAGTGGAGTTAAGGCATATGTATTTATGCCTGTGTAGCCTGGTCACTATCTGGGTCATCTGATTGGTCATGAGGGTCATGGCAGCCTGCTATCAGAGCTCAAGCGTAAAGGTGAATGGTGCCACTCATTACGCTTACTCTCACAGTGACACAGCTTACTGCTTGCTAATTTCTAAAAAGGTAAAAAAGGTAAAGGTCGTCAGTTTGTATAGCGCTGTCGTCACTAACCAGAGCCGCCTGCCGCACGGCCATCGTGTGCAGCCTGCAGACACAGGCTGGCGCAGCAGCCGGCTAGGCAACCCCAGTCAGCTGTACCAAGGTCCCCACCTTTTGTAACTCATGTAAATGAGTTACTACTCATTTTACCGTCCCACGGAGGGTAGAAGCCTGAGTCGACTTAGCTGGCAGGCTTCGCACCGAGATGGTTTACCTGCCCGCAGGCAGTCACCCATCGCAGTACTAACCGGGCCCGGCATAAAGTAACTTAGTTTCAGCCGAAACACGCTACCAACTACGCCACACCACCAACTACTACTACTACTACTGCATGAACATATCGCCACTTGCGCTACTTGTCTGTATCTGATGAAGTGTAATCAACAACATTTTACTGCCAGTATGTCTGCGCATCTCTTACATGGAGCATGTGACGAACAAGGAGGTTTTACGAAGGGTGGGCCAAGACAGGGGCCTGTTGGGGCAAGTGAAATCACGCAAACTGAAATACTTCGGTCATACAACGCGACACAAGAGTTTAGGGAAGGATATCATGCTGGACATCATGCCTAGAAAACGTCGTCAAGGTGGACAAAAGAAACAATGGATCGATGATATCGTTCAATGGGGCGACATGAGCGTGGTCGAAATGGTAAGACAGGCTGAAAACAGAAAGAGTTACCGGTGCTTAGTTCATGAAACCGCCTATGCTCGTACATCGGGCACGGTAAGCTGATGATGTCTGTGTCAGCATGGCTTTTGCTGTTTTCACCGTGGTATATACACAGTAATGTGTCTAGTGGCCATTTAGCAGATATGAGTGTTATTAGAGCAACTTCAGTTCATGTTCTTGACTGTCTTGCATACTCATTTGTTTCTCTGCAGAAAGGAGGTCGTGGCTGCACTTGTTTTTCTTCGTCTGTTATGAACCGATTTTGCTAATTGTTTTTCTGTGGGTGTGGATAATAAGTGCAAGCAATAAATGATTAGATTTCATTGATGATCTGAACTATGTAATTCAGGTCACGGAATGATTTACAGGATAAATATAGTATATCACACTCTATTAAGTCATTTTTTCACCAAGTGTAGCACCGTTCTTTTGCAGAAGTTTGCAGTTTACTGTCACAGTTTTTCTATCGTTATTGTTTGTGCACAGGCTGGCCCCAAAAGTTAGCTTTTGAGAATCATTGGAGCTGGGTGTTTCATTTACAAAACCAGTACCGTCAGATATTCAAACAGCGGTTAGCCCTGGGTTTTAATTTTTTTGGTTTGATAATGTGTTTTTTTCTATATTTTTTATGACAAGAGTTTATGTAGTAATTTGTTGAGTGTTTGTTGTGTGCATGAAATATGTTTAGAAGTAATTATTTCGGTGAATTTTTCAGGCTGGGTGAATGAACTGGTTGGCGGACAGCATGCCGGTGCAAAGGGTTTCATGTTCTTTAGCGTCAACGTTGATCTTACTGAAAGCGGCATAGGTAGTGCTTGCTTTCGGCCACACATTCTTATGCGATGTTTTGACCGTAATTTTGGGAGAAAACATTAGTTAGCCACTTGCTGCTATAATTCTGATTTCTAAGTTATCCCTAAGTGTCTCATCAGCTTAGGACAGGCCAGAATCCTGTTGTATTCTCTTTGACACATTTTTCACCAAGTTTCATTCAGATGTCTCATTTTTTAAAATGAGTAGGAAAAAGTTTAGAAAAATGAGACATTTTTACATTTTTTTTATTTCCATCGTCATACTTACATTGTTGCCACACTGCTTTTCTTGTTAATGGGACTTCATAGTGTGGCTTAATATGGTCGTATTTGTATTATCGAGTCCATTAGCAGTTAAGATATTTTGGAGTGGACACACTCAAGGACGTTTTTGAAAATGTTGCATCTCGCAACATCATCGCTTATGTCAAAGATATCGGCTTTTACAATCGTATATATTGTTGTTTTTACATTAGCTTAATAGCCTTGATCTTAACAAGTATTTTAACTTTGCTTTTAATACATATATTAACTGCTTTTAACTAATTTTAACCGTGTATGGCACTAAATGGTCTATTTTGTGGTGATGTGCTGTTAAGAAACTACTCGCTCACTCACTAGCAGTTAAGAGTCACAGCTGTTCATTTGCTGTTACTTCGTTGCTACTTTTGTTTTATTGTTTCTTTAGTGTTACACTATATTTTTTCATTCAAACATAATTTTGTGACAGTTTTTGGACTGCATTATTACTTTTTTAAATGTGCATATTTATGCATCATTTGTTTGACTTGAATGATTTCTTCTCGTATCAGGAGTTGTTCACAAAACAAAATGCAGTGCTCGGTTTTTGTTTGGTTTCAGAGCATGTTGATGACATCATTACGCATATTTTTCAGTACATAAATTTGCTGCAGAAAGAGCGCCCTCAGTTGTGGATTTTCCGAGAATGTCAGGTTTGTTTGTCAACTGCACATACCAGTGGCTAAGAACTGCATGGAGACTTATGAATGTTACTACGTCTGAAACACTGAAACACAGTGAATATTAGTTTGCAAGAATTTGGTGGTTAATCTCGATCCATAGCTTCTTACGTGCGAAAGCAGGTACTGCTGTAGCATGTCTTTGCCATCGCAGTTCTGTCCGTCCGTCCATCCGTTCGTCACATGGATCAGTCAAAAATGGTGCAAGCTAGGATCACCAAATCTTCACCATCGGCTGCCTGGATGACTCTAGTTTCAGGATCTGTAAAGCTTTTCTAGAAATTTCACTGAGATTACTTCGAGTGATGGCACTGAATGAGAGGGGGTAGGGAAAATTTGCGATATTTAGCAATAAGTCGCTGTATCTCAGAAACAGTGCGAGGTTACTTTTAATAACTAATAGGAAGTCATACATGGGCTTTCGATCTGTACTGAGAGCAGTGACTTTGGATGACCCTAGAAGTAGAGGTTTTTTATGGATTTTTTGGCAATTTTGGGCTATGAGACATATTTCAAGAGTGAATTGCACCAAAATCGATTGAGATAGACCTAGACAAGCTGCATATGAAATTTTTAGCATTGAATGTAGATTTCAACGGTCCAAGTCTCTATTTTCTACGTTCAAGGGAATTTGCGCTCGAGGGCATCAAAGAGCGGTACCCCCGTAAAAGTTGTTATTTTACCGTTGTTGGCCAGTTTTCGTGAAAACGGTTGCAAATAGGCATGTGCATGCTGCCTATCACAACAAGCATTAGTGACAAGTTTTTTAGTCCTATCAACAACGACTTTGAAAGATCGTGAACTCCCAAAATAAAGGGTTTTATTGATTTTTGCGACTTTCAGCTTTTGAGCACACTTCAAAAGTTAATTGCGCCAAAATGGCTGGAAATAGTCCAAAACAATTTGCAAACAGGAAGTGCTATAGGCTTTCGCACGTCTTGTGAGCATTAGCTCAAATTTCTTGTTTTATTCGTTTTGCATACGTGATTGAACATATGGAACATTAGCAGTAGTAAATGTACAATTTTTTTGTTGGTGATTCGACAATCGTTGCTGCCTTTTTCGGAATGATTGTCCATCAGGTGTCGCTGCAGTGGACAGTAAGTAATTATAGATGTGTGGAATTTGGTAGGACCCCTCTTCTTTTTTTATTGCTTATTTCTGCTTATAATTCATATGCTGTTTCAACCTATGAATCTATTCAAATTCACGAACATTTGCAGCAGTCACTTGCTAATTTTCTTGCATATGGATTGTATAAGTTGTCATCATGATTGCTAGCAGGGTTGCACCCCCTGTTCTCCAATAGACAGCATTATGAGATTGATGACTGTCTGGAGGATAACAGGGAAGATTATTAGAACTAATTGCACATGCACGCGTATAATGGAGTTTTTACAATTTTAGGTTTAGCCCATTTTTGTGTTTTGTGTTTTTGTAAAAGTTAAACTTTCTGTTTCTTAATTGTAAAGGTTAAACTTACTGTTCTGTTATTATGTGTTTGTGTGCATTCTGCCTGGAAAAACCATTCCCGATATGACCTATACTGTGTCGGGTGGGACGTTAGACCCTACTTACTTACTCACTCACTAATTATTACTGATGGTGGCTTATGCATCCGACATGTCACAGTTTGGCTGGCAAGCCTTTGCTGTGACTGGTCCACAGCCCTGGGCTGTGCCATGCAAGCTGCCAGCGCCAACATGCCAGACTGCTGTAAACGTAATAAAAATCATAATAATAATAAAGCGGATTTATACACGGCGCCTAAAAGCAGAAGTCACTAGGCGCCGCAGTTTCATTCAGTCAAACAAATGTGTCTTTAGTTGCGCTTTGAACTGTTCGTAGTCCTCTACGACCTGCAGTGCGGCCGGCAGACTCGTGGGCTGGCGACGGCGAATGATCTGTCACTGAGCCGTGTCCTTGTCGTCGGTACAGTACAAGTGACAGAGGCGGCTGAACGTCATTGAAGATGAGTGATGTTGCATATGACAGCACGTCTGAGGAATGTTCTGTGTAGGGCAGGAGGCTGTGGCGAAGCCTGTTACATTAACATTAATGTTATTATATTTTTAGGTTTGTGGAGGTTTGTTCCGTCATTGTGCATTTTAGTTACGTCCACTTCTGTTTGTGTTGTAGGATTTGAGCTCAATGGCCTTTCGTTTCAAAGATAAGGAGCGACCTTCGTCATATGTCTGTCACTGTGCATCTGCACTGCATGTATGTTTCATAATCTATCTTCCAGAAACATGCATGAAACGCAGTTTTAACTGTTTTTTTAGTAATAATCTGCATTTGCTGTTTTATGCCATTGTGGATCTGTGCTGAGTGTTGTCTTGAATTGTAGCCTTTTCTGCAGTTGAAAGGTTCGTGGTCACCAAAATTAACACATACATTTTATCCATTTTCCTGAAAGTGCAGAATTTTATGATAACTTCAACAGTAATATTGGCGCCCAGCGTTCTGTCAACACGGAAAAATTTACCTTTGAAGTTGACAATCTACGAAAACGACGTAGAAAATGCGCTGCCATGATGATCTGCGGTGACGTCATAGAGTTTAGCCTATAGACATCATGAATTAATATTCATGACGTCTATATAGGTTATGGCCTAGCCTAGAATGATGACGTCGTCGGCTAGCCATTAATATTCATGATCAATATGGGCTAGGGTCATGACGTCACTGCGGGCACTGATAGATTAGAATATTTCGCATAACGTAACGTAATGCTGCATTTCGTTTGAATTCACGCATTAATTTTATATATTTATGAAGCTCAAATCGACATATTATATATGCGAGGTTAGATGTCTAATTTAAATCTACAGAAATTGCGCGAGTGAGTTTGACCGTGGCCATGGACCTTTAACTATTGTCAAACTTTTTTATACGTTGTTGAGATATTGACATGCTTTACATTATAGTATTGTGTCACAGTAATTTTGCTGTAATCATATTATGAGAGTTGTGAGAATTTATATGGTATATTTAACATGGCTAATAGAGTTGACTCTAGCAGTGAGCATCTGCTGCTGATTACTTCAAAGTTAAATGATTTGTGAATACTGCATTTTGGGGCACATTATTTTTGTTTGTTGGATGCCGGTAATAGATATTTGAGACATTCTTATGTGGCATGGTGTAGTTGGTAACGCGTCTCGGATGAGACGAAGTTACTCTATGCCGTGCCCGGTTAGTACTTAGATGGGTGACTGTCTACAGTACGGAGCCAGCCAACTAGGTCGACTCAGCCTTCTACCCTCCGTGGGATGGTAAAATGAGTACTGGCGGTGGTCAAGGCCATTGCTAGGGAAGAAACGGCGAGTTCTGCGCAACAGTAGGCCCTGTGGCCAGGACTGCAAGTATACCAATCTAGTCGGTTAAAGGCGCTGGCTATTAACTTGAGCCGGCCATCCGGTCGACCTGGGCTGTATGCTAGCTTAATTGGGCTCCGCCCTCGCTGGCTCAAAGTGCCAGTAGGGATGAGCTCACATGCAACGGGCCTAGTTCAGCTTCGCTGCCTAGTGCCTATGCAAAATCTTCTTTTTCTTCTTATGTTGATATGCTTATGCTGGTAGGACTACCCAATAGCCGAGGTGTTGTCGGGAGGATATCTGTTTGACACCTATGATGCCGACTTGATTCAGAGTGTGCTTGATAAACTGACTCCGCAGTCTGCAAGGTCTGCAACTTATCTGTTGTAGCATTAGACATCATCATCTTTCAGGGTTTTGCACAGCATAATTTTTACTATATCATTATTTTTGATTATTGTCATCCAGATTCTAACTAACATAATGTGTGTCCATGTGAAGCAGTTTTAAGGGATCAAGTCACTTAGTTCTATGATTATTTGTATTCAGTTCTTTGGCTTGTCTGCGCTAAAACATTGTAAGCTGCTGTTAGCAGCAGAATGGAAAGCATGTCTGCAAAACTAGACATGAAGCTTATTATTTTTTATTGTTTTTTTTTGTGGTTGATGATGATGATGATGATGAAGGACGAATTAACTTTGGTGTGGCGTTAAGTCTTAAGACTACAAGGACACGTAACAATAAGCTTAAACAGTGAAGTCACATAATAGTAGTCAGTGCAATGAGACGTTGTTAGTCATGATTTTAAGGCCAGGCAAAAAGTTCGGTTTTCAGTCTGCTGCGGAAAACTTGCAACGACGGAGACGACCGGACTGACTCCGGCAGACTGTTCCAGACTGATGTCGGTTTTATGAGCAGAGGTGGTACTTGTTGTGCAGGATATCTGTGGTGGGTAAGAAGTTTGCTGGTACCACTGACTGCACTGAACAGTGGTATGGCACGGAATATTCTTGTACAAAAATCTCCGACGATTTGCTGCAGGTAGTTTGCACCACGTTTGTTTTTATGTACAAGATCGTTTGAGTCTTTACTTGATGGCTAGTTTGCATTTAGTTTTCAGCTGAAATTCTGGTCTCTTCTGATAACTTGGCTGCAGCAGATTAGTTTCAGTGGAAAAACGTTCTCAGACACAGTTGCCTTACTTGCATGTTATTATGCAGAACATTAATTTTAATCGGCTGCCATGTCTGGGATTGTAAAGGAATGATTTAACCAGTCTGACTTTTTAAGGAAGTATTACTGTAGCAAGTGCTCAGATTTTTATCGTTGTCTTTTTTTCTCATGCTTCTGATTCTTCTGATTCGAGTGTGTTATGTATGTACTGGATTTAATTATTGATGCAGTGAAGAAACTTAGTTTCTAACTCACGGTTTACCAGATCGTCAGCTATTCTGGCATATTGGTTGCATCGTTAGATTGGACTCTGTGAGACTGTTGTGCTGATGTGCGTGACAGAAGTGGAGCTGTTCAGGTCTGAGTGAGAATCTCCACTTGCCTGAAAGGAATGACTTTATTCCGTCTAATTTTGACTTGCAACTTCGCGATGAGACGGTATGCTTGTCTTTTTGTCAGCAGCAAGTTTTTCTATAGTCCGAAATACTAGAAGTTCTTGATACAAAAATATGTGTGTACCGGTAATATTGAAGAAATTTTATTAACACAGCTATTGATTACTTCCATGTCTCACACTTTTGAAGACTTTTGACGATTCTAAGGACATTTATTTATGGAATTTTGTCAGTTATTATAGCTAATCACTGAGTTAATTATTTAGTGCACGTAGTGGATTGATTATGTCTGAGCAAACTGCTTTATTCCACGTCACAGTATGGCAGTCAATCAAGTAGCAGTCCTTTTGGACTTAATGTGGGGCACATTTTCAGGCTGAATCTGTTGGCAAGTAACATAAGTAGTGTAATTCCATATGACAAGTTAAGCTACATAGATAGCTATGACATGGGTTTGCATGAAGAGCTATACTCATCTTAAATTTTTAACATTACTGTATTATGTTGCATGTTGACAGCCATCTTTGGTTCCATCGGTGGTTCGTAACGGCAAGATGTCAAGGGTTTGGTATCGGCAAGATGACGCATTTCTTCTTCCGAAGGCCTGCATCAGCATCATGTTTACCAGGTAGCCAGTTGTGTCAGTTACGTACGTGGATGTTATCAGTTAAATGTTGTATTTGACTTGATTCTTTGTTTGCTTGAAAGAGCTGGCTGATTTGTGCAATTCTTGGTATATGAATCTTCACAGCATTTTCAGTGAAATGCCAGGCATAACATGTTACTAAACAGGCTGCATAATGATGCTGAAAGTGATAGATCTAATGAACGATTATATGTATGCACCACTGTAGATTGTACTGACTATATGCTTTGATATTTAGGATTTCTAGAGACATTTATAATTTTATAATCTATACATGTTAATTCTGGCAGCATGAAGCTCTGAGGGCATTCAGCCTGTAGTAAATGTTACCTTCGGGTTTTAGAATGTGTCCCAGCTAAACAGATGGTGAGTATGGGAAAATCAGCCAGATTGACAAAAGCCAAGAATATCTGTGTGTGAAAGTGGATATACATTAATGTAGTGTATTATTGTTATTATTATTATTAAGTGTACACATCTGTAGTGCACTATCATTATGTAGCAATTGCTACAGAACAATCTCTAATGCGCTCGACGCGCTGTGTCTGTAGGTAGAAACAGAAATAAATTAGGTAACGAACGCTAAAATGTCCAATATAAGCGTCTTGTTTTTAGTTTATTAATATAATAATAATAATAGGGTACGATCTAGTTCCGGTGCGGTCGATTGACATTTTTCCTGAGTCGATTTTGTCGATTCGTTTTGGTTTTAGCACATTTCGTTGTTTTTGTTGTTATTCTACTT
>Ga0209367_1003218_pt1 | contig 22090 bp, 16 predicted proteins | sample WorMetLIZISLAND2_FD_187412 | JGI IMG/M metagenome (GOLD analysis project Ga0209367, IMG submission 187412) | Marine gutless worms symbiont microbial communities from Max Planck institute for Marine Microbiology, Germany - Olavius geniculatus... ... | reverse complement strand
TCGAACAGGCGTCTAAAATCAAGTTTTTAAAAAAGCTTATTGCCTATTATTGCTAGTATTTCTTACACTTATATTTTACAAGGTAATGTAGCGACGCAGTCGATGTGTGGTGGGTCATGTAATAACGACGTTATTGCGAATTTTCCACAAAATGTCACAGTGAAAAAAGTCAAAAATCTGGCAACATTTGACGAAGACATAGGCAAAAGTCGGAGGGCTGCTTTTTTGCCCATGCTGTACAGGTAGGCCCTATCTGGGTTACAACTTGGCGGTGGTCATAGGCGTAGTAGCAAAGGAGTGCATGTGCATTTCGCCAGAGCCCAAGAAATATGCAATTTGTCCAGTAAAACTAACGTTTTCAGAGCTTTTTCACGACCAAAAAATCGTTTGCGGCCGGGGCTCTGCTCCGGACCCCCTGGTCGGTAGAGGATTTGCTGTCCTCTCCCCAAGATCCCCACCCCCGATCTCAGCCTTAGGCATCGATTTCCGGCCTTTCAATGTTCTGGTCTCAAACCGTCTCCCAACCCCAATTTCTGGCTACGCACCTGGCGGTGCATACATGTATGTTGTAGTCTATAACATGCAGCCTTGTTAATAGGCCTATCACTAGCAGTTTAATGGATATTTTTGTAACTAAATCCTTATAGGCTTAATGTTGTTTTCTGTATTACCATAATACAATTTCAGACAGCATCGCTGAAAGCAAAGACGCCGCGGCTATTGCGACAGATTAACAACCGTAGCGCGGTCCGTCTGTCCGTCTGTCGCACTCGTGGATCCTGCTAAAGTTGACGTGATGAGATGGCATTTGATAGCAACACTCTTTTGACTTTAAGTAACAATGTATTAGTCAGAGGCCCTCCGTCCGCGGGAAAGGAAAATTTTAGGAGAGAAACCGCCTGTCATAACAGTTGGCATTGCAAGTTTCCGCCAAAAGGACACGAATCACAGAACGATCGCTGCCTACTGTCAAATGACTTTGAATCTGGCTCTTTTAGTTCTTTTCGCTTTTTTTGCTGTCCTAATCTCAGAGAAAAGTTGCAATAAAATGCCAAGACACTCATCCGACGGAATATCATTTTTCACAAAAGTCACACATTGTGCTGAGGTCTTCGACGCACATTAGTGATTACGCACCTGTTATGCAGCAGTGACAGTAACGGGTCACTCGGTAATCCACCTTTCACCTTTCACAGTGGTTCATATCCGTCCATGTCATGTTGTCCGTGTTTCGGTAGGCCTACAGTGTGTTTACAAGCGCTTGAATCTGCTACGCGCGCGGCATTTTAACCATGACGAAGACGTATCTACCGCTTTCTGGTCGGTACGGGTACGGTGGCGATTATACCCAGCAACAGATTGGCTAGGAGTAATTCATCATCGTTCATCTGTACAAAGCGACACGTTTCGGACAACAGGTCCCGGCGTTGATGACGTCGATTCAAACTCCTCTCTATTCACTCGCTCGTTTGCTCTGCTCGCTCGGCGTTCGCTGCACCCGATCTGCTGCCGACCGACCTCTGTGCGCGGCGATTCGGGGAATAGCAAACGCTGCCAGCATAATAGGCACTGAAGGCTGAGAAAATAAAAGCATCTGTATAAAATTGCTGCTGCTCAAAGCAAGAAAGACAGCAGTACACGACACCAAGCACACTGTGACCCCTAAGATAAAGGGGAATCGGGGGCTCAAACCCCCTGGCCAAACTTGTATTTGCCCACTTGTGATTTACTAGGGGGTAGCACTCATTAACGATTTCGCTTCTTACGAAATTATTTTTGTTTTTGTTCGCATTTTTTACATTTACTAAGTTTTTTCTTGTACTGTAAAACAGTACAGCAGTGGTAGCATATTGGAACAACGTTACAAAAAGCACTCAAACGTCGAGCTAGTGGCTTCTATATCTATACTTGGTGGGCGCAGATGACTGACACAATTTTGTACCATAAGCGCGACCGTTAGTAGGCTACGGTCGGCTAAAAGCCGTTGCTTCTCCCAAATTGAAGCAGTCGTCAGATCGGATAAATCTCAGCAAGACTCACGGACCAGGCGGTCGGTCGGAGGGCCTAACTACACGCTTGGGTACCTGCCGCTCCGTGCCGCCAGGGAGGGAATGCTATCCGGCGCTCAGTACAGAGAGAGGCGCCTCCTGGCGCCAGCAATCGATGGATAGATGTCCGAGTGGTTGGTTGGTCGGGGCGCCGGCTAGCAGTTCCCGGGCGCCGGTCGACCGACCGACGCCCGGAGCTCCGCCTTCTGACGCTTTCGCTCAATTTACCGGGCGCCATGGAAAGGTAAATTGTTTTGCTCTACACCGAGATCACGCGGACTGAATGAAGCCTCTACCGGTCCACCCCTGCATAATCGATCATTTTTACGCGCGCCAACATGTAATGCTTCGTGCGTCTTAGCTATCGTCGAGGCGTCCGTCTGTCCGGCTATCGATCCGTCACATTTTTGAACCCCATCAAAACGAAGTCTTCACTGTTGGCTGTCCCAAGGACTCTACTTTCTTGTGACAAAATTTGGTACCACGGGATGAGGGCCCTTTGAAGAGGATTCGCCTCGAATAAAAGCGTCAGAGAAGGGTACCTCTAAATGTCGTTATTTTGCCGCTATTTGCTCGTCTAGCGTGAAAACAGTTACAAATAGACACGCCGGGTAAAAAACTAACCTCGAACGAGGACGTCAAAAAGGGGTACCCCCTAAGAAGTAGTTATTTTACTGCTATCGACTCGTTTAGCGTGAAAATGGTTGCATATAGGCACAGATTGGCTGCTTATCATAACAAGCACAGCTGACTAGCTTTTCAAAGATACAATCATCGTTTTGATACAGTGGCAGAGTGTGAAATAGTACAGGCGTAGGGACACACAGACGAACGCCTCCACGACAGCTGGGATGCGCTAATTAGCATAGTGCCGCGCGTAAAAATAACTACTAACACACAAGTTGTCGGCGACTTCATCGAATCCGCAGACAAATTTGATGTTTATCTTAATTGATGTTTATCTTAATGTTTATCTTAATTTCTTAATTTTCAATCTTTGAATGGTTATTGCCGCCTAGACCTTAACCGTCGCATTGTTCTGCATCATACCGTAGACAAAACTGCGTCTTTCAGCGTGCCTGGAAAGACAAACGCCTCATAGTCACCGCTAAAGCCCGTCTCTGTTAGACCCTATAGTAAGTTAAGTTAAGTTGAAAACGAACTTATAAAGCGCCATAAAACTAAACGTGTGTAAAGATACAGAGGCGCTGGCTACGAAGCTACAGAAGGTGCAGAACTGTCCAGAACTACACTGTGTCCAATAAAAAAGTAAACAATTAACAACTCAGCTAAAAATAATATTTTTCAACAAAATTTGGTGATCGCTTCAGCAATTCGTTGGGGATTTAGTGTATAAAATTTTATTCAAGTTTGTTCAGATTTGACATTACTATAGTAGTACAACGTCTAGGGGTTTACTTTTTTGGACACTGTGTATGATTATGCGTACTGCTGTGTACGCTGCAGAAACATTGACTCTGCTGGCGGCGTGTATACGAACACTACTAGAAGAAACGGAGAAAAAGATACAAAACAGCGTTGGTTGAAGTTGATTGACGCCAGTTGGTTGGGTCGGGCGGACCGACTGCAGGTAGTTTATAGGTCAGTGCCAAGCCAGGTAGATAAGCTCGACACGCTGCCTACGTATCCATGATATAGCCACGTGCCAAGGGCCGACCGGGTATAGGTCAATTGAATGAACAAGAGGGAGGTCCGAGAACGCCTGCAACTTAAACGCTCTGCCGCTCCTAAATCAAGTTTAACATTTTGCTTTGTTTTAAGACAGCATTTTTGACAGAAAAATGCAATCAAATTAAATAATTATTAGCATACACTAAACATTAAAAATTATTACAAATTATCCGGCTACAAAAATGATTTCAAATAAAATTAAAGAGACAGAAAAGTTAGAACACGCCGATATACCATCACGGCTGGTGTTTTTCACGGACTTCAGCAAAATAGTGCGGAGCGCGTTTCCTCCCTGGAAAAAAATGGGGACGGCGCCTCCCCTTTTCACAGTACGTCGACCTCGCCCCATTGCACACCTGCAGGTGCTCCACAGCTAGCCTACTGGCTACAGCAAGTTCGAGCGTCATCAGGTCAGTATCAGTTGAGGTCTACAAGTGCATGCTGAGCTGCAGACTATAGTCTGTAGACCTGGCTGCTGCTGCTGATGCTGATAGCCTACTGATGCGGTCTGTGCAGATGCAGATGGCGATGGCTGACCATGAGCTGATAAGAGGGTCGGCGAATAGGCCTAGGCGCCAGCATTTAGAAATTCGTGCGAGGCGACCTCCGTTTCCTTTAGCTTCGCTTTCTCCTCCCTTTTCTCCATTCTTTTTTCATCTTCTCTCTCCGTTTTTACGCGCGAAAGTAGCTACTGCTTTAGCGCATTTTAGCCATCGCAATTCTGTATGTCCGTCTGTCCGTCCGTCTGTTTCTCCGTCTGTCACACGGGTGGATAAGTCAAAAAAAGTGCAAGCTAGGATCACCAAATCTTTATCACTGGCTGTCTAAAAGACTAGTTTCAGGATCCGTAAAGCTTTTTTTCATAAATTCGAAAGGGGTCACCCCCAGCGAGGGTGCTAAATGACAGGAGGGTGGGAAAAATTTGCGATTTTTAGGCAATAAGTTGCTGTATCTCAGAAACGGTGCGAGATATAGGGCTTAGGTTACTATTAATTACTAATAGGAGATCGTACAATGGCTCTCTATTGGCACCGAAATCAATGACCTTGAACATCAAAATGGCGGTTTTGTGGATTTTTCCGGCGATTTTGGGCTGCGAGACACATTTCAGAAGCGAATTGCGCCGAAATCAATCGAGATAGACAAGGACAAACTGCATATAAAAAGTCATAGGAAGGAAGATGAGGCATCACGAAATTGGTGTAAAAGGAGAGAAAAGGGAAAATGACAAGAAGAAAGGAAGGAAGACCGTGGAAGCGAAGGCTGATTGGACCCGGGCAGCTTCACGTTTGGAGGAGCGGCCCATATCGCAGATTTCTCTCTTTTCGTGCTTTTCAGTGTTATGATCGTAATTTATTTTAGGTTATATTTTTAAAATATCATTACACTCTCCTGAATCGCCAGGAGGGAGCCGTCTCACCAAGGCCGGCATTAGGCATGTTCGTGGTGTTTGGTCGTCGATTTTAGGAAAGCGCTATTTGGACCATACAAAAGGCCTATTAGGTCCTATAGGCCTAAAGGCTATTCGACCTAAACGTGGATTCGTTTTCATTTTGCCACTTATTGATTAATGACCAAAGAACTAAAATGCTGCAATTAGATGCGCTTTTTAAGTAGGTCGATACAGTGCAGCAAATTCCACTAACGCGTGGTTGGCAATGGCGAGACAAGGGGGAGGAGGACAGAAGGCCCACCCCTCAATTCTCCCGGCGAAACTAGCACATTTTTAAACTGCGTAAGATTTTGTCAGTTGATTCTCAGTAAAATAATTAAAAATTTTGTTACCACCGCCCACAAATTCTCATATTTTAAAAGATATAATGTGCTTACTTTGATTTAGACTGGGGCTTCGCCACAGACCCATTGAGCCCAGTAGACACGTACACGTCCTAGGAGTTACTACGTCGTCTGATTTGAGTCTTGAGAAACATGTCTCAGCCGTCAGTGCTACCTGCTTCTTTCATCTCAGACAGATTCGTCGTGTCCGGCAGTCGTTGGATGTCGGGTCGGCTAAAACCCTCGTGCAAGCGTTTGTGACATTTCGTGTCGACTACTGTAACGCTGTGCTGGCTAAGTCGCCGAGAGTCATAACAGACAAGTTGCAGAGAGTGATGAATTCAGCTGCCCGCGTCGTCACTAACACTCGGAAGTATGACAGTGGTTTGTCGCGACTAATGCATGATGAGCTCCACTGGCTTGATGTCACCGATCGAGTACGATTTAAGCTCGCAGTGCTCATCGATGTCTCCGTGGCACTGCTCCGCCGTACTTGATTGGACAGTTGTACACTCACAGCAGAAGTCACTGGCCGTCAACATCTGCGTTCTGCCACTCAGCAGAAGTTGGTCGTACCGCGCTATCGATTGAACAGTTTCGGTCGTCGGCGCTTTTCTGTGGCGGGCCCGTCGACTTGTAATTCGCTGCCAGACAGTCTTCGTGATCCAGAACTGAGTCTCGATGCTTTCAAACGTCATTTATTTCTAAATAAATGTGTTTTTTATAAGACATACATTTTTGCGAAATATTGATGACAAAATGTATTCAGCGCATTAGAGATCTTTTTGTGTATGCGCTATATAAATTTACACTTTACTTACTTACTTACCCGGCTGGGTAAGCTTACAGCGCTGCCCCAGACCTCCTATGCTAAATTTTAAAAGGTTCTATTTTTAAGGGAAAGGCGGAAAAGGAGAAAGAGAAAAAAAGAAAAACGGGAAAAAAGAAAAAGGGCGAAGGAAAATGAAGGAAGTAAAAGGGAAAGAAAGGGAAGAGAAAAAGAAGGGATCGAGCCCGATCTTTAATTCACATTTTTGGCTGTGCCATTGTTGGCTGGTTTTAAGGAATATTAAGGCGCTTCAGGTGGTGAGGATAGAGAGGAAAAAGAAAAAAATGAAAAGGAAAAGGATCAGAAGTTGTCTATAATGTGCAGTTGGAACAGGGCCGCCTGATTGGCTATGACCGACCCTGCGTCTCACTCAGCTGCTATTTAATCATCCCATTTCTCCAGTCTTGGAAAGAGAAGTAGGCTATTTGGAATTCTGTTCAACGTAGCAGAGACGTCAAAAACACTCATTGTGGCAGATCTATGCAGTGAACCGGGCCATTTTTTTGCATTTTCGTCGGACGCTGAATAGATTAAAGGCTTTCAGCTTCAAGGGGGCTTCACCCCCTGTTTTCCTAACAGGGCAGAGCCCCTGGATCTCGCTGGGATCTCGCCTTTAGACCCCCTTTATAGGTTCGCGCTCCGCGCGCTATAGCCATAGATATGGCGCGTCAAACGTTGGACAGACGCACGGACGGACACCAGATAGACGGCTCAAGTGATTCTATACTCTGTTCAGTGCTATACATAGCATTGGACAGACAATAAGGTTTTTGTCAGACCAATTTTCCAGCCTTGGACGCAGCAGCACAGCATATTTTGCCCGCAGATGGACTACAGGCCTGGTGTAGAATTTACATATTTACACTGTGGTCACGTGATTTAAAAAATCTGTGTTGCCGGTTTGTTTGTAAACAAGCTAGCGCGACGTTAAATACGTTCCTGCGATAAGTTTAATATTTTAAGTAATTAGAGCGAAGATCTAGTTGAACCGCATGAGATTAGGGCTAGAGTGAACAATACGGGACAGCGTATGTTCAAGAAGAATGGAAATTGGCAAATGTCACGCCCATATTTAAAAAGGGTAAAAGAAGTGGCTCTGCTAATTATAGACCTGTAAGTCTAACGGTAATTATATGTAAAAACTGGAATCTTTAATACGGGATAAAGTTATGGAGCATTTGGATCTTTATAAATTAATTAAGGATACACAACATTGTTTTGTCAAAAATAGGTCTTGCATAACGAATCTATTAGTTTTCTTGGAAGAGGTTACTAATTACGGTACGTAGATTAGGTATTGGTAATTTGCGGAAATGCGGAATGCGGAAAGTAATTAATGAAATCAGAATGAAATCTGCGGAAGTAGGCTGCGGAACGGTGGGTAATATGCGAAATGACCGACCGACCGATCGATAACGCCCCCTGCCGCACTCGGCATTTATTGCCACTAATTACCGAGCAACGTAGGCTACATAATGCTTGCATTTTCTGTCACTGCAAATATTGTATTTTTACAATTCACTGCTGCAGATAAACAAATATTAGTTTAACTTTTTTGCTATGACGGATCACGTGGCATGGAATTGCCTTACTATTTTGTGTTGTGCTTAGATTGGAAGTATGGCTGGCAGAAGTAATGCTTCAATAGCTGTTCAACTGATGTCTGGACTTGTATCGGATACTGACGCAGCTTGTGCAGTACTGAATCATACCTCTGCTGCAGTCTTGCAACATATCACTGATAATGACATTTCGCTGTTTGATGATGAGTGGCTTGGAAGTCAGCTGGATATATTGCTGCACTGTCTCAGAGTTCTATCATGTGATTGTCAGATGTTGGACAGTAGCGTTGGGTCCGGTGGTGGCTTCACAGCGGGACAGATTATTTCACGTATTTCAGACATTTTTTTGAATTTGTTGGATCATTTGTGTTATCCGGTACTGGATCACATAAGGGCTTCAGGGATTTCCTCTGACTGCTGTGGCAAAGTATTGGAAGGTATTCTGTCGCTTGTGGTTTCGTGTTTTCCATTTGTCACGTGTGATGCACAGGCAAAAGTATTCCGCATTCTCATTAGTCTGCTACATTATGGAGAGGCTGCTGCGTCATTTCATTTGTCTGTTCTTAAAGTTTTCTCACAGTTATACGAATGCCAAGAGTATGTGGCAGCTTTTGAGCAGTCAAAGTGTACCGATGACTTGCTGGCTGTAATTGAAGAGCTGATGTGTCTTACTGCCAGCGAGTCTTTCATTGGGCACGTTCTTGTGTACCTGGTACCAAGCATTCTCACACATAGTGCCAGTCGAGAAGCAGTTATTGCAAGATTTTGGTCCATGGTAGAAAGATGTTACAATGATGATGATGTTTCACGCTGCTGTTTTTTAGTCTGTGGTCTTGCTGATGTATTCTTTACACCAGGTAGTGCATCGACATTATTTTTATCAAGTCTGCTCGCTAGTTCATTTTTGTGGAACTGCGTGCAGAAAGGCTTGTATCACAGTTCATCTCTGACAAGGAAGCGTGCCATTTTTATTCTTCGCCGAGCTCTTGACTTTGTTACAATGATCGCAGGCAGTGATGCAGAATGTTCAGCTGCAGTTGCAGATTCAACTGAGCTGCTCAACTCGGTCAAATGTCTGTCCCAGCAGACATCTATCTGGCAGGAATTTATTGTCTTGTTTGAGACGTTGGAAGAGAAACAAGTCAGTTTCTGTATGATTTGTTTTTATTTATCTTTTGTTTTGTTTTTGTATTAGTATATTTTGCATATGTGCTGCATTTTTATGCACACATACTTTGGTGTATGGGTATGGCATGTACTACCGTGTGGACAAATCTAGCTGCATAACAATGTAAAGGACAGTGTAAAATCCGTTCATGCTGTGGAACATAAAGACTATTTTATGCTGCTTTTGCACTTGGTACACAATTTGTCTCTGAGAAGCTGAGAGTAAAATGATCTGTATACACAGATGTAACAGCAGAACACTTTTAGGATGTTTTTAAGAAGTTTTATTGAGAGAATGCTTCACAATAGACAATTTAGCTTTTTTTTAAATTTTATATTTTCGAAGTTTGTTGGCAGCATGTATGATCATTATATTTAAAAAATATTTTTGTTTGCACAGTATTTTTATTGTAATTGACATATTAGAAACAGCTTGGGGTAATGCAATGAAGCTTCATATGTTTCATTTATTTCTGTTTTTTTTATATTACAGACTCATGTCATCTTTCCGGTTCTGAATCGATTTGGTTTGCTGCTAGAAAGTGTGAAGACCAGAGGTAAATTATGTCATGCCACAAATAACACCGTTTCATTGCTATATCAGAAAATGCTTTTACTGGCATCTTTACTTTGGTCTGTTGTGAGGCAGCATGTAAAAATTGTCTTGCAGTTTGTTCACTGTTGTTGTTTTTCCACTGAGCATCTTTTAAGACTTTGGGATATTTGATAAAAGCGCAGAACATGTTTCAAATGACATTGAAAAACTTACTACTTAACTCTTTCATTTAGCAGCTGCTGTTTCATCAAGGTCTTTAAATGGTGTTGCGAGCAAATTTATGGTATCTACAGAGTCATTTGTTATTAATCTTGTTTGTGTTATGTTTACCTCCGCCAAGGAGGTAATGTTTTTGCCAGACTTTGTTTGTTTGTTTGTCTGTGAGTCCACAAGATAACTCGAAAAGTTATGGATGGATCTTTCTGAAATTTTGAGGGTATGTTGAGCATGGAATAAACTACCAGTGATTCGATTTTGGGCGTGATCCGGCAGGAATCCTGGATTCTGGATCACTTTGAAATTTTCGTTACCATTGCGTTAAAGGGGGCATAAGGGAACCACTGGCAAAGCGAAGATAGTGACGCCACTTGGCGAATAGCTTTGCCTTGGCGGAGTTACCTGCGGGCTACGACTGCTTTCTAGTTATCATTATTGTGATATTATTATTATTGCCTATTGTAACAGATATTTGTGCACTATAAAACTAAAAAAAATAAAGGTCTGATATTTGCTATAGTGCTTCTTACATGAATCAGACGTGTGACCAGAAATGCTTTACAATCTCGGAATTGGCAGCTGATTGGCATGAGGTAATGACACTGCACACTGCAGTGTGCTATGTGGCTATTTATTGCCTTCATCAGCGAACAATTGGACCCATGGTCTGCAGTCAGCAAACATACCACAACCCTAATCAGCCACACTAGGCTTTCAACCCACAGCATGTAAGCTACTGCTTGTTTTCTATCCATTGGTCAACATTTGCATCACCATACCATTACGTTAATCAGATTTCAGAAATGCTGTATGCAATGGTACCATTGCTGACCATGGCCACATATAACTTTTCTTTTCCTCCTTTCCGAAATGGTTGGCAGCGATAGCTCTTAGTGCCAAATTACTTTTGCTGTTGCTGCTATTATTAATATTATTTGTTATACCTCTGCTACAGAATCAGTGATTGGGTTGCACACAACGTGGTTAGTGGCAGTGTTTCAACGCCTGTCAGTACATGAGAGTTTGCTGGTGCGTCGCTGGGCTGTGCTCACGGTTCTTAGCATGGATTACTACAACTACCATGACTTTCTTCTACACAATGGAGCCAAGGTTGTAGTAGTAGTAGTAGTAGTAGTAGCAGTTTCGAATAATTACTGTACTGTAGCCAAAAACTAGATATCATGCAAATTAAATTAATCTCAAGTTGCACAATTTGTATGAGTCTGCAATTGACTAACTGTACAGAATCTACCAGTACCTTTTTTGTAATTTTAGGTTTTTGTAGTTTCTGCTTTGTTATAAAATTAATTTGAAAAGTTTATTTACAAATTTGTTCTGTAAATATTTGTAACATTTCAAATGTAGGTGCTTGAATGAACTGTTGATAATTGGTTTGTTGTGTTTGGCTATTGTTGTGCAGTTTTTATCAAATTCATTTGTTGAAATGCTGGTGGAGCCTGCCATTTATCATCGGTCAGTTATTCACAGTGGCTTGAAATTTTTAACATTATACCTTATTTAACATTTTACCTCAGTTAGACAAATTGAATATCATTTTATTAGTATTTATTTGGCATTTTGTTAGTTGTTATTGGTTAGTTAACACGGTGGAAGGATATAGAGAAACAGACTTTCCATGATGAAGGCCTACAGTGTGGTTAATGAGATGTATTGTGTGTTCAGCCAGTCGTTTTAGCCCACCATACTTAAGTAACGGTCAAGCTGTTGATATGAGTTTTCATCTATCCGTTCGTCCATCTGTAATGGATGTACTGTGGCTAAGCTTTAAGTCATGGGGGATAACTTTTTACATGAATAATTAGCCATGTGTGTTAAACTCAGGTGTGCAAAATTTCAGCCATCTAGTGCATGGGGAACATTTTCATATTGGAGGTTGAACAGAGGGGGTAAGAAATTCAATGGAGAACCGGCCATATCTTGGAAACTGTGAGAGATAGGGCTAAGGTTACTATTAATCACTAATAGAAGGTGGCATACATCCTTTCAGATTACATGAGAATCATTGACCTTGGATGACCTTGAAGGGTCACAATGTATCATGGTGTGCCAATTGTGCGGTATTGTGACTAAACGGTAAGTTGTAGAAGGTCGGCGATGGTACCATCGGATAAGGCACTGGCGACTCCCTATAGGCTGTCAGTAGTAACCTTGTCTCCATCTGCAGCGGTTTGATTGCAGTTTTTAATGGAAAGTTTCAAGCTATAAGCGGCTGTATCTCAGAAACTGGTGAGAGATGGGACAAAGGTTACTATTAATCACTAATAGGAAATGGCATACGCCACGTCAAACGACATGGAAATCATTGACCTTGGATGACCTTGAAGGTCACTACTGCAACAGGAACTGTATGGGTTGTTGCACATCTTCCCTAACAAAGCGTTTTTATTGAGAGAAAAATTTGCAAAACCTGCGTCCGTTCGTCCAATATTTCTGTTGGTTATCTACAACTGTAGCTGTTTACATTGCCCCTTGAGAAAAACGCATGTCATTGCATTCAACATGTGTTATGCTAGCATTAATTGTAGCTTTTGCCAGCAGCGTTCCATTAACATAGTGTGCATGGATTGGAACTGTGTCGCCTCTGAGAAATCACTTTCTCTCCGTGATTGGAAGTCCAACGCTGGGCTTTGAATGTAGGCAGTATGGTCGGCTTTTCCTAGCAGCAGTTGGGTTTCTTGTTATTCATTTATTGCTATCGTATTGAATTACACAGCATTAAGCTGGGTTTCTTTAATATAAACTTTTGGAAATTATTACCTCTGCCAAGGAGGTTATGTTTTTGCCAGAGTTTGTTTGTTTGTTTGTCTGTGTGTCAGCAAGATAACTCAAAAATTTATAGAAGGATCTTTTTGAAATGTTCAGGGAATGTCAGGAATAGCAAAATCTACACGTGATTCAATTTTGGGGGTGATCCAGAAGGAATCCTGGATTCTGGATCACTTTGAAATTTTTGTTAACATTGCCTTAATGGGCATAAGGGAAACCGCTGCCAAACCGAATATGTTGATGCCACCTGGCGAACAGCATGGCGTTGGCGGAGGTCTGGGGTCTCTGACTGCTTTTCTAGTTGTAGCATGATATTAATGGGCTGGTTACCCCTTCTGTCAACCAATTAGCTGTGCCAAGTACTAGTATCTAGTAGTTCATGATATGGTACTGGTAATAGTTGTAAAGTTGTAGCCAGCAGTGTTTACAGTGCTGTCATTGTGGTAGTTCTGCTGCAAGAGTATCTAGTCAGTCATCACATTTAAGGAATGTAAAACGAGCGCCAAGTGACCACCAACCGTAGGATTAAGCCGATCAGCTTGAGCCACTGATCCACCTAAATTGGCAAGCTATAGTAACATTCGTCGTCGCTATTTGCGTTTACACTTTTTTTAGCTTTTCGTTATGTTTGAAGCATAATAATAGGTGTAACATGCATTGTTAATATTATGTTATAGTTATAATTGTGTGAAGGCCGGCTGAAGACAGTGAATCGACCAGTCCAGTTGTGTCTGCTCTTCTTCCTTTCTTCACAAGCATCAACAACAACCTACCATCGCAGGACAGACGTCAGTGAAACTTCCAATGTTATCAGTTGAATAGCATTTTTTTTACTATTGTTAGCAAACTGTGTCTGGCTAGACTTGTTGGCAATGTCAGCCTTTTCAGTTTTATTTAAATTATTACGCACAACAGCAGCTACTGCTATAGTGCGTCCGTCCGTCCGTCTGTCTATTCGTCTGTCTGTCACACGAGTGGATCAGTCAAAATCGATGCAAGCTATGATCAACAAATCTTCACCATCGACTGCCTGGAAGACTCTAGTTTTAGGATCCATAAAGCTTTTTTTATAAATTCGAAAGGGGTCACTCCCAGCAAGGGCGATAAATAAGAGGGGGTGGGAAAAATTTGCGATTTTCAGCCAGTAAGTCACTGTATCTCAAAAACGGTGCGAGATAGGGCTTAGGTTACTATTAATCATTAATAGGAAGTCTTACACTGGCTTTTGATTGGCACCGAAAGCAATGACTCTGGATGATCTTGAATGCCTAAAAAGAGGTTTTAATGGATTTTTCAGTGATTTTTGGCTGTGACACACATTTCAAGAGCGAATTGTTTCGAAATCACTTCAGATAGACCGTATAGCCTGTATGAAACTTTCAGCATTAAATGTATTTTTTACTAGTTTACATTTCACTCTCCTGCATTTAAGGAATTCTCCGTACATGGGCATCAGACTTGTGTACCCCCTTCAAAATACTTGCATTCAGCCACTCAAACGGCAGCAGCCACACGAGACGGTGGCGCCATCTGGCGTACGTGAATGCATCGTACCCAATGTCATTTGCTGGGATAAGTGAGCTTAGATTTTGTTTGCAGTGGACCTTCAAACATGCACCACTGTCGCGCGTTCCCCTTTGCGTTAGCTAGGCTTTCTGGTTATGATATTTTGTTCACATGCTTTATAGTGGTAAATGTTTCAAAGTTTCTTGTATCTTAGTGTCATTGTGTTTTTTTAGTAGAAGCCTATTGTTCAACCGGAAACAAGCTGTGAGTGAGTATGTTAGTTTGTGTCATGTTCAGAGATGTTCTGGGATGATTTCTTCAAGTCACTGACCAATCAGAGCCGTGATGGAGCTCCTCTGGTTTACATCACAGCAGCATTGGCACAACTCAGTCCAGTCAGACTGCTTGATAGCGTCGACGCTTTTAGGTTCCTTCAATAATTTTAGTTATTTTTTATATCTTTTTTTATATCAATCATCATATATCATGTATTTCTGTGGCCAGACCAACCTGCATGACTGTAACATTGGCACAACTTACCAGGGATGTGGTCTCGGTCAAGACGTCTCAGTCTCGAGACGTAGTAACGTCTCCGTCTCGGACAAAATCCTCAACGTCTCGGTCTCGGAGCAATATGTCTCGGTCTCGGGCCAGTAGGTCTGTCTCGGGTCTCGGGCCATTGCGTCTCGTCAAGACGTTTTATGCAGGTGCACGCCATGCATACTGTAGCTGCATTTAGAGCGATATTAACCAGCATGACATTTGAGGCTTAAAAATATTCGTTTACAGTGTTTTTTGTCTTTTATATACTTATTTATCATAAAGCAGAATTATGTCATGTCAGTCTTTTTTCATCATAAAATGATCTAGTCGCAATGAAGATAAAGTGCATGATGTCAGAATGAATACTATCAGCCAAATGTAGTCGACGTATAAGGCTATAGGCTAATCAGCTGTAGTTTACTAATTTTAGTTTCTTGCAAATTGTGATAAACATAATGGCTCATGTCTACAGCCCTGCAGTTGCAATTCTTTATGGTGCAAGCTGTTAATTATTCAGCGATAATGTCAAAATAAAGGGCAATATCGCAAATGGAAAGCGGTTACGATGGTGCGAGTTAATTAATCCATATAATTTTTTTTCATTGTTAATGTGTTTCCACATACGTCATGGAAAACGTCTTGGCGAGACGTTGAAGCTCCCGAGACTCTCGAAAGAATCGGGAACTTCGAGGTCTCGACCAGCGTCTTGGAAGCTGCAGCATCTCATCTCGGTCTCATCTCCGACAAAATTTTGAACGTCTCGGTATTGGAGACATGGGTCTCATCTCGGTCTCAGCTCAGAAGGTCTTGTGCACATCCCTGCAACTTTCTACTGTGAGTGTAGTTTAACAAGAAATTTGAGCTAATGCTCACCAGATGCATGAAAGCCTATAGCACTTCCTAATCGCAAATTGTCTTAGTCTATCTGCAGTCATTTTGTTGAAATTCACTTTTGAAGTGTGCACCGCAGCTGAAGATTGCAAAAATAATAAAACCCCTTATTTTGGGAGTTCGTGGTCATTTAAAGTCGTTAACATTGATACGACTAAAAAGCTCATCACTAGTGCTTGTTGCAACAAACAGCATGCCCATGTTTATCTGCAACCGTTTTTATGAAAATATATGTACAAAACTTACCAGTTTACAACTGTATGTAAGGAGGATGTGATGATATCAGTCCTCTAAAGCAGCAAAAATCATTTGGGTAACTTTAGATGGGGCTATGCATATGGCGTCCTTACAAGCTGACTTTTTCGAAAATTAAGACTTGGATCGTTGAAATCCATTGTTCAATGCTGAAAATTTCATGTGCAACTTGTCCTTGTCTATTTTTATTAATTTTGGCGCAATTCGCTCTTGAGATGTGTCTTGCAGCCCAAAATCACCAAAAAATCCATAAAACCTCTATTTTTGTGTTCAAGGTCATTTAAAGTCATTGCTGTCGGTACCAATCAAAAGCCAGTGTATGACTTCCTATTAGTGATTAATAGTAACCTAGGTCCTATTTTGCACCATTTCTGAGATAGGTCTACAGCAACTTATTGGCTAAAAATTGCAAATTTTTTTCACGCCTTTCTCATTTAGCGCTGTCGCTGGGGGTGACCCTTTTCGATTTTATGGAAAAGTTTTACGTATTCGTAAACTAGAGTCTTTTAGGCAGCCGACGGTAAAAATTTGGTATTCCTTGCTTGAGCCGTTTTTGACTGATCCTGATTGACTGATCACACGGATGTGTGACACAGGCGGACAGAGGGACGAACGGACGGACAATATTGCAATGGCTAAGACGCGCTAGAGCAGTGTTTCACGCATAAAAATGCATGCTATAAGGTATGACAACCAACATTTGTTTCAAACATTTGTTTGTGACTGAGGATAATTATAGTTTTTATTTTATGCCATGTAGGCGTCAGGTGTTACCTGGAGCCAGTTTAATTGACATGACAGCTGCGTTGGCACAATTGTCACCACTTCAGATCCAGTATTTTCTAAATTTTTTTGTGATAGAAAAGTAGTGCAGTTGCTCCACATCTCAAATAAAGGTCTTAGCAATTTTTTTGTAGTGTGAAAATACATCACATCTTATGGATCATGAAAGATGCGTGAACGTCATGTGCAGGTTTTTGCTGTCATTCAGTACGCAAACTGTTCACCGGCTCTACCACTCAGCAATTCACTGCTTCACTCTGAGATGCTTTACTACATTCGCAGATCCTGTAAGCAGTTTTCACATTTGTAATCTAATTATAACTAGAAAAGCACTCGGAGAGCGCAGACCTCCGCCAAGCATTTTATGCTCCATTTAAAGCAATGTTAACAAAAATTTCAAAGTGATCCAGAATCCAGGATTCCTACTGGATCACCCCCAAAATTGAACCACTTGTAGTTTTTGCCATTTCCGACATTCCCTGAAAATTTCAGAAAGATCGTTCCATAATTTTTTGAGTTATCTTGCTAACACACAGACAGACAAACAAACTCTGGCAAAAACATAACCTTCTTGGCGGAGGTAATTAAAGTCCTCTGATGCCATCGATCAGGTGAGATTTTCGAGAGATAGGATATCAAGTCTGCAATGAAATTTTTCTCGCCAACAATGAGTGTTTCTTTACAGAAGCCTTTAGTAAGTGTACAGAACATCAGAACTGAACTGAACTGAACGCCTATTTGAGTTTAGGTATCGAAAGTGAGTTCAGTGTACAGTTCTGTGGTATTTACACCGCTGTAGTGGACTCGTAACATTGAACTACACACGACCACAGTCAGGATATCTAGCGTGCGTAGACAACTGCTGCATTTCTGCAAATAGTTCTTTCTTTCGGCAGCTGAAGCATAATGGCGAAATGATAAAAAGGCAGCTGAACATTTACATTTACTTTTACTTCTCTTTTGCCCAAAGTGGGCTCTAGAACGTGAGCAGTACTTCAGTGAGTCCATTAATATATCAGATGTGTTTAAGAATGGTGACAACTTGGTGGAGTTCTCATCTCTTCAGGGCATCTGCCTTCTATCTTCCTATACCAATATATCAAAGCAAAAAACAGTCTGGAATTCGGCACGCGACAATATGGCCCCAAAACAGTTTTTGCCGTTTTCAAGTTTTTGACTCATATCGCAATTACATATCTTTGTAAACTGTTAAAGTTTTTTGCTCTGATTTTTGCTGTTTTTTAGTCGACTTTTGTCAAAATTTTTGGTATTTGATTTTATGACGATAAATTTATTCACTGTTTTCAGAGTACCTCCGTATGGGTGAAGGAAGTTGGTGCAAGTAAAAAATTATGTGTGATGTAACAATGTCTGAGACATTTTAATACATGCTGTGCTGCAGCCAATTTTGTCTGTGAATAAGAACGGTTGGTTGCCATGGCAACAGTGGTCGGCAGGGGAGAAATTTACTTGACTCCATCGGATAGTCCAGCCCCGAAAATAGGGGTAGATGCAAACAGAGCACAATTATCTTTCACAGGTGCCGAGTTATAGTCAGTTTTGTCCTAAAATTCGTTGCCATGGCATCAGGGGTCGCCAGGGGAGGAATTTAAATGACACCATCGGATAGCTAGGGCCCGAAAATATGGGGGTAGGTGCATACAGTGTGCAATTATCTTTTACGGGGACTGAGTTATACTGCTTTGAAATCTCCATTGGCTGTAATGCAAAATTTTGCAACTTTTGAATGGTTGCTGTGGCAACAGGGGTCGTTGGGGGTACATTTAAATGACACCATCGTATAACCCGGGCCCGAATATAGGGGGTAGATAAAACAGCGTGCAGTTATCTTTCTCGGGGACCGAGTTATACCGCTTTGAAGTCCCCATAGGCCGTAATGCAAATTTTTAAAAATTGGGGCACAGAAGGGGGAAATTTTAAAAATTTTAATTGAAACCATATAAGGAATGTATCCGGCGTCAGGACGCTTCGTTTAAGCCATTAGCGGCGGTGGTCGTCTGTAGCCATGCGCAAGAAAAAAAAAATAGACGCTTAACGGCGAATTTCGTGCATGCGCAGCCACGCCCCCCTTGAACCGATTGTAACCAAATTTTGCATGTGGGGGTTGGGTTGTTGATGTGATCACCGATGCCAAGTTTTATGGAAATCGGTTAAGGGGTTTTGGAGTTACAGGACCCCCCCCAAACGCCATTTCCTATACTTAACGTTCATCGCCCTTACAACAGTGTCAGCTCTACCGTGCTGCACTGTGATAAGCACCATCTGATGAGCTTGTCATGACAACAGCAACAAGCTGGCAGAATTCAGAGTCAGTCGGAATAATGAGGCTTTTTGACCATGCATACAGTTTTGCCTCTGCACATTGGTAGGCCTGTTAAGCGAGAAAAAACAATTGAATGAAGTCTGTGCATATTAGTCTTGGTACAGTTTAAAAAGTCAAAAATCAAACTTACTGGCTGCCGGAAAGCTCAAGTGAATGATGTTTATCATATTGGCATGTGGTGCTTTGTTCAGAGATCGGTCGGTGTCGGTGGTTTACTGACAGTGCTTGGTTCGCTACCACACCGTGATGGCATCAACTTGCGGCGTGGTTCGGCGTTGTGGCGACACCTGGCGAGCTGGCTTCGAGACGTCACCGCCGATTCACTTATAGAACAGTCAGGAACCAGCTTCAGTGAAATTCTTTGCGATGTTATGTCGTCGTGGTTACACGGTGCTACAGACTGTTGTCGGGGTGAGACTGCACAGTACTGTAGTTTACTGGATGATGTTGTATTGCAGTTTGATTTGGCACTGATTTAAGTGTTGTAAATTTAATCTCGTGATCAATTGAAAGCACAGACAGAGTTAACCCCATCTGTTCATAGTTTACTTGTAGCATACATTTAGTTCATACTGGAGACATTCTCGACCAGTGATCTTGCAGCTAATGATTAGGCGCAAAAAAAGAAAATGCTACACGAGTGCCACACTACAGTTTGATTGCCACAGTCCTATCTGCACACTTGGTCTCTCTACAAGTCGATTTTGTTGCCCAACTTGTGCGCCGTCTGTGACAGCAGTCGTGTTTTTACTGCTCGTATTATATTACAGTTTTTATCTGGTTATACTTAAAAAAATTGCCAATCCAGCCACTAGCTGCCATACACAATAAACCGCATTATTATTAAATGGCTTACTTACTTGGTTGTATCAAAGAAATTTCTCAGCATTGATCTGGGTTAGTATTGAGATGGGTGACCGTTCTTGGGTATACCACCTATGTATTTGACTAGGCCACCAGTGCCAATTCGGTTTGGCCACGCCCATCCCTCTTTGAGTAGGTAAAATGAGTACTGGTGATGGTTAAGGCCACTGCCAGGGAAGAAATGGCAAGTTCTGAGTAACAGCCGGACCCTGTTTTCAGGACTGCTGGCATACTGGTGTCGTCACATGTTATACATGTCATACATATGTGTTTGTTGATCTTGCAGCCATATTGGCTGGATTGTGGTGCACAGTATTCGTTAACTAGAAAGCAGTCAGAGCCTGCACACCTCCGCCAAGGCAATGTTGTTCGCTAGGTGGCAGCACCATCTTCGGTTTTGCAGCGGTTTCCATTATGCCCCATTGAAAGCAATGGTAACGAAAATTTCAAAGTGATCCAGAATCCAGGATTCCTTCCGGATCACCCCCAGAATTGAATCACTGGTAGTTTGTGCCATTACCGACATACTCTCAAAATTTCAGAAAGATCCGTCCATAACTTTTTGAGTTGTCTTGCTAACACACAGACAGACAAACAGACAGACAAACAGACAGACAAACAAACAAAATCTGGCAAAAACATTACCTCCTTGGGCGGAGGTAAAAATATAGTGTATGTAGAAATAGAATATAACTGGAAGGCGCTCGTAAGAGTGCATATCTCCGCCAAGTGAAGTAATTTAAACATTGCAACTACAGCTACAGCTACACACACACAGAATGACATGGACAGAACGACCAATCTTTTAATCTCCTCCAATTTTCACTACGTTCATCTTGGCGGAGATAAATATCAGAGTTTAATATGAATGACATATTGAAACCTAATGTAAAATATTACTGGAAATTTGTAATATAATATGGGATAAACAAGTTTAAAAATCTGTTGGTGTTTACTTTGCTTTTCTCATGCTATGAGTGTTTGATAGATGCTGCATCCTGTGCTGAGCCAAGTTCGGAATGCTTGGCAGCAGTTCGTCTGCTACTGTTGGCTGCTGATGCTGCTGCTGCTGATGGTGATGATTCTACCGACAATGTATCATCAGTGCTGGCCAGTAGTGGTGGTACTGGCAGTGCTGGTGTCGTGAGAACATGCAGCGTGCTATGTCAGAGTCTGTTGCCACTAGCCGATGTCCTCCAGTCTGCCGGGTCACATGTCTACCTCAGTACCAACAAACTACACCGAGCCATGATGATGATGACTGCACTTATTAACCAACTCAACATAGGTTACTACTACTGGCAATACTAATAGTAGTAGTTGCAGAGTACTGCTACAGTTAGAAGATGGTGAGTTCCAGACAAAAGGATAACAGAGTAGTTACTATCGACATCCTATAGGAATGCAGCAGCTCCCTATCTAATGGCACCACTGTTGACGCCACACAACACGTTTGCAGCGGTGCTGCTTAGTGTCGAATGACTTGAAATAGGTTTTGTTGTTATTGCTGTAGTGGATGTGTGAATGAATTGTCATTGCTGAACGGTTGTAGGTGATGATGCTGTCCGTCAGACAGTCTGGACTCTGCTGGCGGAGTCTAAAGATTCTCTACTTCAGTACATCTTACGCAGTGTTACGTTGGTGGTGAGCTGTAATTGATGATTCTCGTAGACGGCTGTGAATCCGTAAATAGACGGCTGTAAAGCCGTAGTCGGCTGTGAAGCCGAAACCAGCACAAAAGCACTGGTAACGTGTAGCAATCTGCTCTCACGGGTTTGGTCAGCTCTTAGTTAGCTCCTCACCTCCAGATTTTAGAAATTTTTTAGGTCATTGGTGCAAAGCCCCACCACCACGACAAGGTGGCTGACCACGGTGGGGGATTCTCACTTTCTTATGTACTTAATTGTTTGGAGTTAGTCCGAGTTTGGCAGAGTTTTTGAAGGTAATTTTAGCGATTTGTTGGAGCAGCACTTTCTACAGGATCCATTTACTATCAGCCATTTGACAGCATCAAAGCACTAGAGATCAAATGCTGGATGGCCAGACAAAGTGTCAGCTATAGTCCAAAAAAACTGCACAAAGTTAATGACACCATAATTTTGCAACTGTACGTCATAGAGTCATGCGGTTTTCAGCAAATTGTTCCGAAAGAAATTCTTTACTTGACTAAAGTCAGTATTTGAATACAGCAGTTAAATATTCTTTGTTATTGCCGCTGGCAGTTGAACTATGCAAAAACACTATTACCCACAACACCGCGGTCCATAAAAA
>Ga0209367_1003216_pt1 | contig 22107 bp, 15 predicted proteins | sample WorMetLIZISLAND2_FD_187412 | JGI IMG/M metagenome (GOLD analysis project Ga0209367, IMG submission 187412) | Marine gutless worms symbiont microbial communities from Max Planck institute for Marine Microbiology, Germany - Olavius geniculatus... ... | reverse complement strand
CCTCTTCCCTTCCGTTTCCCTTCCCCTTCCTTTCCCCTTCTCCTTCCCCTTCCGTTTTCCCTTGCCCTTTCCCTTTCTCCTTTCCCTTCCGCTTTTCCTCCCCTTTACCTTTCCTTCCTTCTTCCTTTCTCTTCCTCTTTCTCTTTCCCTTCTTCCTTTTTTCTTTCCGTGTCCACGTCCGTGCGTCCAACATTTGAGGCGCCATATCTCCGTAACGGTGCAAGATAGACACATGGTGACGATTTACTATTTATAGTAAAGCGCTGGTGACGAATCGAATGGTCTGGTGACTGACAACGTTAATTGTCCAGTTAGAATAATAGCAAAGGATGACAGCTGCTGCTGTAGCCTACAATTTAAAATTAAACTTCGTGATTTTTTTCTACCAGTCTAAACAGCTCACTGATTATATTTATACAGACATATACTGTAAACTATCGAAATGCATTGCACAGACTCCATGTTCGTATGAACATTATCTTGTTTCAAAACAAAATTTTCTATGAAACGTATATTTCAAATTTTTTGTATTAAAAACTAACAAAATTACGCCGTTTTGTAATTTATTTATGGAATGACTTTCGTATAACAAAGAATTGTGCAGATTATGGCGTGTAACAGTAACATAGCGTAAAGGGTATCTTTATATATACTAACCTTTTTCATCAACGTATTTGGCTGCGAAACACACTCCTTGGGCCGCTATACAGGCGTGACTTTTGCCCCAAGCACAATTCTTGTCGTAGTCTTCCACAAACGTTTTACAATAGTCGCACACGATATCGTGTTTCACGTCCCATTCCCACGAGCCGCCAATCAGTACTGCTAGAGTCAGCAGAGCGACGACTGTAGCAGTCTCCACGTACATGTTGTTGTTGTCGCTGTTGTTTGCTTGTTTCTGCAGGTCAACACCAACAACAATCATACTTTGTACGCCCATAACGGGCGGATTACCTCGGATTCGTAACGGTCGGCCCAGGGGGTTAGAGTTAGTGCTTGCATAAATAGCGTTAACAAGAACAATTCGGGTGCGGGTGAATAAACGGACAATTACCAAGTTCTAAGTTATTAGCATATATATGTTGTTTTTTAATCGAAAAAGAGTAAACATGCAGTTTAGCCGCCTAAACAAAATACACAGTCAACTTACCGCCTATATGCAGGCGAAGCTTAGGGTTAGGCTTAGGTTTAGAGTTAGGGTTAGGTTAGGGTTAACTGACCGCATGCACGCTTTGGCCCGTATAGGCAGTAAGCTGACTGTGTATTTTGTTTAGGCCGCTAAACTGCATGTTTACCCGAAAAAGATCGTTAGACTCAACAAACTGCATATTTTGAGCTGTCGGTGGATGCATCGTATTCGTATCTTATCTCCTCGCATCTTATTTATCCAGCGTAATGCACGCGTGTTTTGCCTTGAGTAAAACATGACGTCATTGTTTTGTTTGCGTTTCGTGAAAGATCGTCGGTCGTCCCAAACTCGATCCTTAGCTTTACCAATGGCCAATAACCGACATTTTCCGGAAAAAAACACTATCGTACAATATACAGCAAGGAAGTTCTGACAAATCAAACATGCACAGAAAATGTAGCAAATAAATGGCGAAAAACGTACGATTTGGCGCAAGACGACGTGCTAGCTGATCGACGGCGCGACGTTACCAAGGACGCAAACTGGCAATGTCAGCGTGACGTCATCAATAATACTGTTTGATAAAATAAGTAAGAAATTCGATGGTAAACATTGTTATTTAATATTTTATTTCATTCATTCATTCATTTTATTTGACTCAGGCAGCATGGCCCAAAAACACAAAACACACATATGTAAGAGAGGCCGCTGGTGCCTTCTTACTGAATGTTCCGAGGGAATTAGCTACATCAGGATGTAGGCAGGCTGGTTGTGTCGCTCCAACTGTCAGATTGCTATTGATTCTTCCATATTGTCCAAAGGCGGTTCTAGCCTTCTAGGAGACACAGAGACGACTCAAGATGGTTTCCAGAATAATAACATTTAATGGCGAGGTTCTATAGGTCAGGAACACATAGCTACGACGTCACCCCAGCGATGACGCCGCTATCACATGCGCTACATTGCGACAGCTAGAAGAACTGCGCACAGACCGATGTCTAGAGCTCGTCTGACTAGATAAAGGACCTGCGCTGCTGCTAACGCTTTCGTGGCAGTCAGAAATATTCTAGCTACGGCACAAGTACGTCGCAGACGCAGTCTACAGCCAAATGTGCCTAGTTTTCCTAGCTACACTTACAGCCAACACGAGCCAGTTCTATTCTAAACCTAGCTCGCTTCCTAACACTGCTTCCTACGCTTACCGCGTAAGATAAATGTCTCTAGTCAAGCCAAGCTACCAACAAGCTATCCTCCATATACATACACAAAACACAGAAACGCTAAAATAAAAAAAGGAAAAAACGAAGAAAAGATGCATCTAACCCGCTACACAACAGAAAAGTCAATCAACAATGTTTACAGTATTAAACTAGAAATACTTTCTGTGGAACGAGGTATCTGTCCCATTGCCACGCTATAGGCCTAGCAGCTGCGTTTCAGCGTTTGACGCACTTGTGAGCCTGCAGCCAATTTTGTCTTTGAATAAAAACGGTTGGTTGCCATGACAACAGGAGTCTTCAGGGGAGAGATTTACATGATACCATTGCATAGCCCGGACCCGAAAATAAAGAGTAGGTGAAAACAGCGTGCAATTATTATCTTTGCGGGAGCCGACTTATAGTCAATTTAATTTGTCCCAAATTTCGTTGCAATAGCAACGGGGGTCGGCAGGGGAGAAATTTAAATGACACCATCGGATAGACCGAGCACGAAAATAGGGGTATAGGTGAAAACAGCGCGCAATTATTTCTCACGAAGGTCCAGCTGTAGTCAATTTTTGTCCCAAAATTCCTTGCCATGGCAACAGGGTTCGGCAGGGAAGAAATTTTAACGACACCGTCGGATAGCCCGAGCCCGAAAATAGGGGGATGTGCAAACAGTGCACAATTATCTTTTACGGGGACCGAGTTATACCGCTTTCAAGTCTCTATAGGCCGCAATGCATTTTTTTTAAACAACTGGGGTAAAATAGGGGAAGGAGTTATCAGATTTTTATCCCAAACAAACTCGATCTTACTTTTCGGGCCCCAAATCACTGTGCAAATTTTCATCAAAATCGAATCAAAATTGCGGCCGCATGAGTGTTTACCGTCAGACTGACAGAATGACAGTGTGACATGTAGGAATCAAGGTCGCGCTACTATTACTCGTTGTGGGAAGCGGGACGGTACCCGACGCTGTGGTGGAAATTGGAAGTGAACTTTCATAAGAAACCAAAACAGGAAGTGGACGCTGTCTTAGATTATAACCGTGGTCTTCCATACTGTGGGCCTGAAGGCTGAATAGCCTACTATCAGAGATTCCTGGAGTCCTAGACGGCGAAACACCGGATTCCTACGGGACTCGGTCCGCCCCGGTAAGGGGTAGGTTCCAATTAGCGAAGGGAAACTAAGGGGACCCGAGCCGACGACCCGAAAATTAGATGACGTTAACTGAAAAGCAAATAAAGCCTAAGGGAACTTCGCGAAGCAAAAAAATTTGGCAATGGAGTCCGAAAACGGTAAAGTCCCTATACACGGACAACTAAGAGACAAAACCGGAAATTAATTCGACGGCCGCATCTGGCTACCGGATGTCGGGTGGAAGAAAACAGTAGAAACTCCTCCGACAGTATACAATCTTTCTTCACAGGTAAACAATCAGCCACAGACAAGTCGTCTGCAAAGATGAAACATTCTTTCACAAGTAGGTAGTCGAACACAGTAGTAAGCAAATACAATAAGTAGTTCAGCGATCAACAGTAGCAAGTCAAACTCCGTCAAACAAGATGGCGGACTTCGTCGTCGACTCTTCTAATTAACGACATACTCTACCTTCACACTACTATCTTTATCAAACTCTATCAACTCTAGCATACGTCTTCACTCCACGACGTCCAAACATCAACTGAACAAGCTAGCTAGCTATCATCAGTATATATGGGCCCTAGCCAGCAGTGCACTGCATGCAGCGGACTCCGCTGCATGCATGGAATTTTCCCGACGTTCGACGACCGTATATGGTATCCAATCGTCGTGTGGATGCATCGGACCCTGTGACTAAGGACTAAGTATCCTACCCGACCAGCGACCGTATATAGCATTGTCGGTCGTTGTATATCAGCACCATGGGAGAAGGGAGGGAGGTCCGCCGGTCAACCTTCGTAGGTCGACGCATATATACCATAGGTAGGTACCAGGGGAGAGGGGGTCGACGAAACCGCTTCGTCGACCTGGACCAAATTTAAAGGACAATTTTAAAGGGAACAATTTATAGTCTTTATCTGACAATATATAAAAGCCGAATAAGAACAAATTTGGAAAAGAAAAACTCGTGTGACGAAACTGGCCAGATAAAACAAAATAATTTAACCAATATAAAAGAAAAATGATCCGAAAGAAAATAAAATAACTTAGATAAATGATATCAACCCGGGATCCCTCACATAAGTGTTTTTATAATCTGTCCCATGCTATGCTATAGCAATGGGACAGATAAATATTGCACCAATAAATTCTGGCTGAACGTCACATGCAACTGAATGCACATGCACCACTATGTAGAACTGTATAAAAGAAGGTAAACCAGTTTGCAACAGTGCCTGCGTCATACCAGAACTACGATGATATCCAAAGTATGATTTAATACATTTATTGTAGCAAGATCTTAACTTATTCATATATATAACAGAGTGAACATCCGCCACAAACCAATATCATACAAAGACAAGCAATAGGATCTAAATAATGAGCACTTTACAGTGAATGAACAAGGACAGAACTTTTACGAATTAAAATGTTAGTACGAAAAACATGCTTATAATTTCACGCTGAATATCATCTTTATCACTCAAAGTATTGGTTAGACTATAATGTGTCGTAGATGTCGGTAAAATAAAACAAACTGCAATTGTGAACTTTCCAGTGTAAAAGGGGAAAGAGGCACTAACCATTCTGGATCTAGGCCTACATTGAGGGTTAACGACCATACAGACAGTTTTGCGAGCATTACATGCCATGTCAATGGACTGAGCACACAGTAACAGATTATCAATCACGGCCTGCAGATCTCTCCAAGATGAAGATAAAATCACAATATCATCAGCGTAAGTTAAGATATTTACTGGCATACAGCCAATGTAACAACCAATGCGAAAAGCAGAAATGCAATTAGCGATTGCAATACCGAGATTTAAATTTTCAGTCTCGGAATGCGGAATGTAACAAGATAATGTTTAAACCGAGTCTATCCCATATGCCTCTCTGCCTATTAAAGCCCAAATTCCATTACGCCGACTTTGCGACAAAGTCAAAGTCGCGGACTTCTCGCGGACACAAATCATGAAAGTCCGCGACACAAATCACGTCGCCGACTTTCACGATTTGTGTCCGCGACAAGTTCGCGACAGTCTGCTTTGTCGCGAACTTGTCACGGACTTTGTCGCAAACATCTCAACATGTCGAGATGGTTTGTGTCCGCGACTTTCGTGATTTGTGTCGGCGACTTTCACCGAAACTTCATGGTATCATGATTTGTCACCCTTTGTGTCCACGACTTTCCCCGCGGGGAAGTTTCGGTGAAAGTCAGCGTAATGGAATTTGGGCTTAAGAAGTTAACATGATGCGCGTTTAGGGCGCGTTGCACGAACGTCGTTCAACTTGGAACCCGGGTCAAATCTGAATTTGATCCTATTTCAGCCGTAAATTGCGTTGCACCAAAGCGGTCCAAGCGTTGATCTCCGTTCAATTCTGAACTGCCATCTGACCACCGATCAAATTTTGATCTAGGTTCAACTCGCGGTTATGCATGTGCACTAGGCAATAAATATTTTCCGTGATACTATTGCATTGCTGCAGAAAATTGTTCGATTCGAGTCTTATCCTGTCCAAAAAAACTTCTTCGTATCAAATTATAAGACTTCTATTGCAATTATTCTGATGCTCTGGATATGTTAGATTTCTACTTAGATTTCTACTATATTCGTTTTATGTTCTCTTTGTGCTGGATAAATTAACAAATAGACGAATAAATTGTATTTTTCAATGGTGATGTCTCGCTGCTACAGTAAACGTACGATCGAACCCTAACCACAGCAACAAAAACTCATTCGTATCCATTTATAAAACGTTAAATTCAATTATACTTGTGATCTAGATATGTTACTGGCTGCCCTTACAAACCATGTGACGTGACCCCATTTAACTTTTTCCACTCCAGCATTATCTTGTAAGCTAATAAACGTAATCAATGCAAATGTGATACAAATGTTTTCCAGTTGATTAAATGTACTGCTGGTCCGTAGCTAAAAAGAGTCGAATTGGAAACAAAGTTGAATCTAGTCTTCCAAAAAAGATTCAACTTTGTATCCAAAAAATCAAGTAACAACAAAAAAAATCTAGCCTATTTAATTAATGTGCACAACGGTAGTTGCCTAAAGTGGAACAAAATTTTTTCACGCTCTTAACAGCTGTTAATGTTGAAATAGATGTCAACTGACTCAGTTGCTTGGCATATTTACGCCAAAAGTGGGTTAAATAGAGCTCAACAGCCGTGATTGAGCAGTGTTTCAATAATACGAGCAAGTTTCCTTAAACAGAACATACTCAGCATTTTGTTCCAATTAACTGACCTCAAGCTTAAAGCCATCGAGTCAAACGAATGTTGACTGCTTTTTTTCTGGCTGTAAAATATATGCTGGATCTAGATGGATATATCATCTGCCTGTTAAAATGTTTTCTTTCTAATCGCATATGTGTAAGTATCAAATTTTATAGATGTAATAAACTTTTTTACGTTCTTTCTTGGTATGTTTTTTATGTTTCAGTGTTTTTTCCTTTCAACATTTTTTTAAATTTGTAAAAAAAACTTTCATTGAAAAATTTATCAAGAATTTCGACAGACACTTTTAAAACCACATAAATGAAATAATATACGCCACAGTAGTGGTAGTTTACTTAGTTAGTCTGGTGATAGTTGGTTTTATGAGCACACTTTTTTAGTTATAGCCATTCTGCACTTACAACATTAGACATTAGGTAAAGATTAAACAAATTAAAGCTAACGCTATTTATTCAACGTTTTACAATGTTTTTAAAAATTTTTTTCCGGAACGTTTTTACATTTCTGCCAAGTTTATGCTCATGTTTTATCTAAAACACAATTTTACAGTTTCTGTGACATAAAGTACAGTAATTTTATCTCGAAAGATGTAAAAGACTGAAATTAAGAAATAAAATAACTACAATTTTTAATTTAGAAACTCTCACTTTGCTCTACAGAATTTATGCAGCCACTGTATAGCCTACATGCACAATGCAGTTCCCACACGCTAAAATGTCAGAAGGCTTGAGTTAATTTTGTGGTTATGCTCAGGGTCAGGATTAGGTTACGGTACGTCTGAAGTCAGGTCTATATACTGGCCACTTACCTGTCATTTTACCAACACTCATCCCCAGTAGGAAAATGAGAACAAACTTTAGTCTACAGCTTCAATACTTCTGTGCAAAATTTATATGGTGACGCTTATGCTTAGCCTAAAAGAAACAGTAGAATGAGTGCTACAGTCTTAAATGTCAAGAAACAACAGAAAGGCAAGACGTTATGATACAACATCTTAAGGAGCTTGGTTACTACTACTATCAGTTAAAAATAAAAGTATTTTTTTCAAATGCCTTAACATTTTTTCAGTTGTACTGTAGTAGTTGATAAGATAATTACATTGTGAGAAAAAAATCTACTTTTTGTAACAAAAAGTAAAAAGTAGCTCAAAAATCTACTTCAGTAGAAATAGAAAGTAAAAACTGCTACTTAAATAGAGTAACGAAGTAGAACTACTTCATTACTATCCAACACTGAAGTACATATAGCTGGGTTATCTTATGTTGATACTCGGTTTAGATTTTGGGTTTAGACTTTCCTGGTTAGTGTATTTTTTGCAATTGTTATATATTTGTTCAGCGTACAACATGCAAGATTCAATAGTGCTTTGTGCTGTTAGTAGATGACTGTTGGCATAATGTTATTTGCTAAATTTTGTTGCATTTTGATGTCCAGCAGTAAAGTTTATCAGCGACTACGAATGACTTCTGGGAGTGATACACGAGAGAAAACGAATGAACATCAAATGACTTTTCACTATAAATAGCAGTAGGCCTAAAAAGTGGAAGCCAGTTGAACTCGATTGCATGTAAATTTTGGAAATGAAAGTGACTCTAGCACTACGTCTCTAGTAGTATAACAGGTTGATAACTCAACAGGTGCACTCAAGTGATCAAACCAATGTCAGTGTAGGCTACCAGCCGTTGGCAGTCGTGGATTAAGTGTGTCAGTTACAGACATTACAGACAGCATAAGTAAAACATGCTTGTAAAAGGTGCTGAGTTTATATCAAGAAATACCATAAAGCGGTTAATATCAGTTCAGCAGAATCCTCAAGCAACAAGATAATGTTCATACGAACACGCAGTCTGTCCAATACATTTCGATAGTTTACAGTATATGTCCGCATAAATATAATCAGTGAACTGTTTAGAATGGTAGACAAAATCAAACAGTTTAATTTCAAATTGTACAGCAGCAATGATCCTTTCATCCTTCTCTATAATTTTAAGTAAACAATAGACATTGTCAGTCACAAAACCATTCGATTCACTATAAATGGTCCATCCTCACCATGCATTTATCTTGCACCATTATAGATAATGGTGACCTTTTGCAGTTACGTGACATCATCAGTCACATGACCATTTGACTCCCGGGAGTCGACTTCCTATCCGTGGTCCATGGTGACCATGCGTCTATCTGGCACCATTACGGAGATATGGCGCCTCAAATATTGGACACACGGACCTGGACACAGAAAGAAAGATGGAAGAACGGAAAGAGAAAGAGGAAGGGGGAGGGGAAGGGAAGGGAAAGTGGAAAAGAAAAAGGAAGGGAAAGGACAAAAAAACGGAAGGTAAAGGAATGGGGAAAGGAATTGGAAAGGAGAAGGGAAAGGTAAAAAGGGGAAGGGGAAAACGAAGGGAAAGAGGAATGAGAAAAGGAATGGAAAGTAACGGGAAGGGGAAGTAAAAGGGAAAAGGGGAAGAAGAAGAAGAAGATTTCGCATAGACAGCTAGGTCCATTGCGAGGGAGCTCATCCCCTTGATGGCACTTTGAGCTGGCGAGGGCGAAGCCCAATTAAGCTAGCATACAGCCCAAGTCGACCAGGTTAACCGACTGGATCGGTAGGCCTATACTTGCAGTCCTGGCCACAGGGCCTACTGTTGTGCAGAACTCGCCGTTTCTTCCCTAGCGATGGCCTTGACCACCGCCAGTACTCATTTTACCATCCCACAGACGGTAGAATGCTGAGTCGACCTAGTTGGCTGGCTCCGTACTGTAGACAGTCACCTATCTAAGTACTAACCGGGCCCGGCGTAGAGTAACTTCGTCTCATCTAAGACGCATTACCAACTACGCCACGCCACCAACCAAAAGGGGAAAGAAAATCATGGGGAAGGGGAAGGGCAAAGGAAAAGAGGAAGGGATAAAAGAAGGAAAAGAGGAAGGGGAAAGGTTAAGGGAAAGGAAAAAAGAGGAAAGCGCAAGGGAAAGGGGAAGGAAAAGGGGATGGAGAAAGGGAAGGGAAAGGAAAATGGAGAAGGGGAAAGGGAAAGAAGGAAAAGGGGAAGGAGAAGAGGAAGGGAAAGGGAAGGTGGAAGGAAAAATGGTTTAAGAAATGTAGGACGCACAAACAGAAAAGCAACTTTATACTCCGTCCAATGCTATGCATTGCATTGGACAGACAATAAGCTATGTAAATAATATATGGAACATAGTTTCTAACGGACATGTAAGTTTGCAAGTGCAACTGATTCCAAAGGTTAACATCAACAGAGAGTACACTATCACAATAATCAGTATAATATCGCAAAGTGTTTCCACTGAACCATTATATCAACAGAGACAGTACAGGATGAGGTAGAAAACAATCCTTGAGAAAAATGACATATTCCTGCGACCATAGGAAACTCTTTCACAAAATTTACTATGTGTATAGAGGGAAATTCCTGCTACCTATGTGGTAAATTTAATCACAATATCTGGCTTAGTTTAACAATTATAAGTACGTGAACTTAAAAATGTACCCTTTCAAGAGAATAGGTGAAAAAACTGTCACCATTCTGACATAAAATTAACAGCTAGTGCACCGTGTATATTATCACATTATTACAATATAGTCAGATCTTTGCCTTGAACCGATCAAGCACACTGCTATTACTAGTTGTGTGTTGTTTTCTGCCTGTGGTAGCATTATGTTGCTGTTGTTTCATCCGCTGCTGCTGTTTGATGTTCAATCGTTTTCTCTCGTCTATCACTCCCTGTCTGCGCTGCTCACGTTTACCTGCGCCACTTCGACCCTTCTTCCGATGACGGGGTGCAAAGTCTATTTTCTTTGGCTTCACCCACTGCAAGATAATGTCAGAGAAGATATTTATTAGAATGCAACCATGAATAGCTAAGTGATACAATACCATAACAAATATTGTACAACAGTTTATTTGGTCCGTGTATAGACCGTTAATTCGTTTTTTTTACACTCCATCCAGTATCAAGGAAAACAGAAAACAACGTCTCGTACTGTTTTTCTCATTCCGCGTTCAAAGAGAAATGTGAAATAGAGTTTGACGTACCATTTTCCATATGCCGCACTTAAAACTTTTGTTCCCCGTAACTTTCGCTCCCCTGAGCGAAAATAAGGTGGAACTTTCGCTCCTCACTCAGAGTTAACATTATAGGTCTACACACTTAATAGAAGCAGATAAAATCAAAGGACGCCAGCATGCGGTGTAAATGCTCAACATCCAAAACAAGAAAGCCCAGCTGCCGCTAGGGAACGTGCTACAGCTAGCCTATAATTAAAGGTTTTCGAAAAGATGGGTTTAAGGTTTAGGAAAGAGACTAGAATTTAAAATAATGGTAAGAACTTGACGAAAAATATTATTTAAGGAAGAATTTATAAACAAATATAATTTGAGGAAAAATTTGGAGAACTTAATAAATTTAAGATAAATTAATTAATAAAATAATTTGCTAGATTCTGCCATCTTTTTTTTTGAGACACGGTGTACATAATTACATATTTTTGCTACATCTTAAGTTTGCGTTCTTTCAGTTAGAAATTTTGTGGCATTACAACTTGTCATTTTTCCCAGGTGTACTTCATCACGTTAAGTTCAAAATGACTTTAGCCACGTGAACACGAACATATGTTGCATGAATTCACTATGTGGCCAAACTTTTTCAAAGGAGTTTTTGACTCCATTTCCCTGGGGCCGTTAATCCAGCTAGAGAGTCTGGGTGAACACTGCAAGATCTCCTGTGGGATCAAAGGGGATGCTGCAAAAGCATTTTTGCACATTTCAGGTTTGAAAAATGTATCTAGTGGTGACGTTTTGGTTATCTTTATGCACTGTTTCTGGGTTCTAGCTGATGGGGGGAGTGGTTCCATCAAATCTCCCTTGTGTTAATTCAGCTATGGGCCTCGAAGGTGTTGGCACTCCATGTAAATTTAAACCACAAGTCCAGTGCTAAAGTTAAATATACAGTGATAATATACCTGGTACTTACCAATAGTTTTGCCTTCTCATCAACTTTCTCCTGCAAGGACTTGGTGTTGAGTCGACCCAACGTTGATGGGTCCAGAGACAACATGTCAGGCTGGATCTGAACCATTAATACAGACAGACTGATGTAAATTAGTAGAATTAAGTGACATTGATAATGCCCATTCCATCGATACATTTTAGTAACTTGACAGAGTTGTTGCAGCGTTGATGGGTCCAGCAGTTGGGTTGGGAGCAGTGTGCAGAATGGTTTTTGAAGTTTTGTTTGGGTTTAAAAAATAACAAAGGCTTTCGACTTGGAATCACCATGGGTTTGATCTCGTTTCAGTTCAGAATTGGTGTGAATCTGTTTGTTTTGCAGTTTTTCTGTAATAAACTGCATTTGATAAATGTGCATAAATGTGCTTAGATGTGCACGTGCATGCTCGCACTTCACTTGTTGATTGCAATTCTCCATACGTGGACAGCCTATTGGCCTGGGCAGTTTTGCAAATACGACAGAAAAACAACTAAACAGAATTAAACATTGAAAATTCTGGACAGTTGAAAACTAAGCTAAACACCCTAACAAATGCTAATCATGAGTCACAAAATGACACTCCTTCACTCTAACCTCAAAACATTTCTTTTTCCTAAATATTTCACTCCATGGACAGCTGGCAGGCAAAATGTCAAACAAATCGTGGATCTTTGGACTTAAATCAGATTTTTCTGAGCTCATGATTTTTCATTGAAGCTTTTTCTTTCTCACTTTCAGTTTGTTCACCTCCAAAATGGAAGACAACAAAAACAGCATGTGACATGACAGAAGCACAAAGTTTGGCAATGCTCTACTCCAGAAAGCAAGAAGAAAGTCGTTTAAACGTTTCCCAGCATTATTTTGACTTCACAATTAATTTGTATAAGTGATTAAAATGTACACTTTTACTGACAAATTAGATTGTGAACAAACACATTCAAACAAATATTGCAAGTGATTAAAGAATGTACGTTTTACTTGCATACAAATTGTTTTACTAATATATAGACTAGAAAAAAAGTGGTTGAGACCTTTTCCAGCATCATCTTGACTTCGGCTTCATGTCTCTGTTTCTTCGCTTGATATGGATTAGCTTCAAGAGCATCAAAGTTCGGCTCCCCAGCACCTGCAATAACAATTAAAGTGGATCAGGTCACAGTCAATACAGGCTGTTATGGTTACGATGCATGCCATGGGGCCGTGTGCGAGAAATATTGGAGGAAAAAGTAGCAATTTATGAAAGTATGGATAGTGTACTTTTTATAAATGTAATCACTTGCTTTTGGCCTATGTCATGCGGAAGGGCCAAAAATCACGGGGAATCATGCCAAATTTTGACTGGACAAGGGGTGGGTGGGGTTGCTGTTTTCAGAGTTGAGATGCACACAGCTCACAAAATGTAGCAAAAAAAAACAGAAAATCATAACAACAAGGACTAAAGCATAGACGTAATACATGATAAGAAAAACAAGTTTGAAAATGTTAAATCGCAGTCATTTTACTCGGGCCACTTAACTTTTACTAACAAGAAATCTGAGCCAAAGTCTCATGAGATGCGTGAGAGCCTATAGCAGTTCCTATTTGCAGATGATCTTGGTTTATCTCCATCCATTTCGTCGCATTTCACTCTTCTGCAGCAAAAAATCACTATAAACCCTATTATTAGGGCTTATGGTCACTCTAGGTCATTGATGTTGACATTTCTAAGAAGCTCATTGCCAGTATGATAAGCAGCATGTCTGCGCCTATCTGCAACCATTTTCATGCTAGACAAGCAAACAGTGGATAAATATCCACTTTTTAGAGAAGTATGACTCTTTGACACCCACGTGCACAGGCCTTCTTAAACCTAGAAGGGTCTGGACTTAGACTGATAAAGTCTACATTCAATGCTGAAAATTGCATACAGGTTGTCCTAGATTATCTCCAGCCATTTCAGTGCAATTCACTCTTGAAATGTGTGTTGCAGCCCAAAATTGTGAAAAATTCATTCTAACCCACTATTTTGGAGGTTCAAGGCCATTCAAGGTCATTGACGTTCACATTGCTAAGAAGCTCATCGCCAGCGCTTGTTATGATAAACAGCATGTCTAAGCCTATCTGCAACCATTTTCACGTTAGACGAGCCAATAGAGGTAGAATAATGCCTTTTTAAGGGCAGTGCCCCTCTTTCGCCCCCTCGTTCACGGGGACCCCCTTCAGCCAGCGGCATGAAATTTTGTCATGAAATACTAGAAACTCTAAACTTTCTTATGGTGAAAACCAGAAGTCTCTATCTCACCTGGTCTTTGAGCCATGGCCCCCTTGAATCCGACCCTGATATACACTAAAACAAAACTAACCTGGAATAAGTAGACTAGAGAAACCAACACCATGTCCCACTCCAAGCACATCTTCATATGGACAGAACTTGAGGTTCCGTGAACTGTCAGTGAGAGAGTGAGTTAAATATAGAGACGGGCTTGATGTCAGGTCCCGATATACCTACATAAACAGAGAGACAGACCGTGCTGTGATAACACAAGCTAGCAGTAGTCTAAGCATTTGGTGCAAAATATGGCCAGAATTGCTCAGATGGTGATACGGTGGCCGTCTATGATCAATGGGGCACCAGTCATAAAAGTGTAGTAATTATTGTCAAGAAAAGAATGAAAATATGATTATTACTCGCGTTGACCCCGTGAAATAGTCAAGATCCCGTCACCTCTAGCCAAGCAAGTTAAACATAATAGGCATAATTGAGCAGCCAATAGCAAGAATAAAACTCCCCAATAAACCCATAATTAACCCTTAAATTTAATATCTTCAACATCCAAGAAATAAACCCGGAAATATGGTTTTGATGACTGGTTACATTAAGTAGCCTAAATCTTGTACATTGATTATTCCATTTCGTTTTTACATATGGATGTCACGGTAGATTAGATGCTTAGCAATCAAGGTTTAAACAATAAATGATGCATATTGATGTCATTGACAACCTCTGTGGGTATACTCGAAAAGAACATATGCTTTTGAGTGTGCAAAGTCAGATTACATTCAAAGAATAGATCATACAACTGAAAGATAAGTAGTGGTTATCGTTTATCCATTGCTTAGCAACAAAACAAATGTTGTTTTAATGCACGTCGACAAGTCTGGTTGACCAGGATATTTCATAAAGATGTCAACAGAACGTTTTGATGTTCTATAACACAGCACCACTGTTCCACATTGGATTACATATGCTTAAGCATCACGTTGGTAAGATAAATACGTTGCCTAGCAACCGTTGTCAAGAAACAGGCTGAACACAATGGCACTAGCACTAAATATAATCAGTATGGTCAGAGGTATTATCCTGCCAAGTTTTATGCTTTGTTTTATGCTTTATATCAGCAACTGAGCAATTTCGGTTATATTTTGCACCAGTTGTCTAAAGTAATGCCGCAAAAATTAAGAGTCACGTAACCATGTCCACTCCCTTTTTGAAAAATTATTTAGCAGTTATGTCTGAACTGTCACTGGGAACATGCATACCAAATTCAAAGTACGTGGCTTTAACCGTTTTGGAGATACTGACATTTAACACAGAAACTGGTTTGATCGACTGGTCCGCTTCACACAGACAGACAGACACACGCACCCACGTCCGATAAATAAAATATGTCTGCCATTCACTTCAATCATTTGTGAAAAATAAAAATACATTACTTTTGTACATTTTAACTAATCTACAGTCTTCATTTGATATGCATGAGCGTCCAGACTTGCTGGTTGTTAACGAAAACATGTTGCCTAGCAACGGTTGCTATGCCCTGATTAGTTCATATCGGCACTAACAATAAAAATGATCAGTATAGGCTGAAGTATTATTGTGCCAAGTTCACTATCTATGTTTGCGCTGCTTGCAGCGTGAGGCGTGTTTGAGAAGTGCTGCATGTTTTAGTGTTTTGCTACGGCATGAGTGCGTTCTGCGACATGATACTTTGCTGTATTGAAGTGCTACATATGGTGGTCCATTTGGGTGCTCTGGTTTGCTGATTTGACGCCTTGTTTCGTCCATCGTTGACACTTGCCATGTTACGATGTCTTGCTCTGTGCTGACACGTGCTGGCCAGCATGCTGTACGTGCGCGTCTCTAAGCCAGACTGCTGTGGCCATGCGTACGCGTGTCTGCGATTGTATGCATTCGACCGTGACAGCGTGCCTTGCTGACCAGTGTGCACAAGACTTCTGGGTAATGATGGATCGTGGAAGCCAACCGACAACGTCATCAGCGAACAGTCAACGGATTTACAATCTGATGTTTGAACAGTTTGCACAAGTACTGACATTACCGGACCTGTCGCAGTTTCGTTTCATTTTTAGCAGACACTATGAACTTGCAGTACTCATACTCAACCGCCAAGCGCACTAGAGTGCTATATAAATGTTCTCTTATTAATATTATTATTATTATTCATGCTTGTATCACCATCTGAGCACTTTTTGCACCAGTAACCTTGACTACAGGTCTGCAAATGACATACTATGGCTAAATAGTATAACAGCTACGATGTTGAACATACGTTCAATAGGTCAGATAAGTGACTGTCTGCGAACAGGTAAAATAGCAGAATCAGGTGGGAGACAAATGGCAGGTGATTCCACAGCTCTGAGATGGGTTAGGTGCTATGAACAAAACCTAATCTATAACGTTTAGTATATCTAAAAACAAATAGACAAAAACCAACTAACCTGAACTTGTCTGTCGACAGCACAACCAAGCAACGTTCTCTGACTAAACGCCAGGTGACCGGCACCAGCTTTCAGCGAACAACTCGATAACTGCTTCAACGTACGTAGATCCCATATCTTCAGCTTACGATCAGCCCCAGACGTCGCCATGTAACTACAATACATGCAGTAGTAGTAGTAGTAGTAGTAGTAGCAGTGGCAGCAATCATTATGGTGGCTTGATGATTTAACTGCTAGAGGACTGAGACTGCAAGAAATTGCAAGTTCAACTCCCGGCTGAGTCATTACTACCTTGATGGATGACTATCTTTGGACAAGTAAGGTCAACTCAACCTTCTGTCCCTCTAGAATAGGTAAATCCACTATGTTCAACCAGGGCAAAACTGGTGTGCACTCACCAGTATCTCATTCATAGCTCAGCAACAAATTTCAAAGAGAATTTCAAACATTAGCTAGTGTGTTCAGCTCAGTGAAGCAAAGTGACAGCTTGCACTAATAACAATTACTATTGACTTTCAGTTCTGTCAATAGCCTCGAAGGGATGGCTAGGCTGAGTTGGCTTGTCTTCAGAATTACAACATCACACATTTTCTATGTGTTAGCAGCATTGTTATTACTGTAGCTTGGGAACTGAGATCAGCTCAGTTAAGCTAGCCAAACTAGAAAATACCATTAACTACGAGAGTCATCCCAAAAGTTTCCGGCCTCAACAAATTAGACAATAATATTTTCCACAACATATACATCAGTGACGCGGACATACTTCACCGACTATAAAGAATCTGCTGCAGATAATTTATGACATCATAGAACTCTAAACTGAAAAGATTTGGAGCGCTAATGCAAACAACATAAAATCAGACTCACTGTTGCACGACAAATTTCCAGTTTGTAGTGGTGTCCGCTATCCACAATTATAAATGACCTAAGGCTGTTTGCGTTGACAGTGAATTGCTTCTAATTAATGCTCTGCGATGTCATAAATTACAATGACGTCATATCCGCAACAGACTCTAATGAGTCTGTAAAAGATGTACGTTTACTGAAAATATTATTGTCTAATATGTCGAGGCCGGAAACTTTTGGGATGACCCTCGTCCCTCGTATTAGTTACAAAGTGACAACCACAAACAATGATGACAACTAAAAACTATAACTACTACAAACCTTCCAGAAAAGTCGACAGCCAGTGCCCGTGTAGCTCCACCATGACAGAGCATCTTAATCTGTGGCTCTTTACAGTTTGGAGTCCACATTGTCACTGTGCCTACATCACAGGGTGACACTCGACATTTGCATCAGTTCAGACACATGGATCAGCAACTGAATGCCAGACATTCATTAAGAACCAGTTTCTCGTTTTTGGGCTGATTAAAATTACTGGGCATTTTAGCGATCGTTAGTGGCTCTAGAGAGATGGGTTATACAAACTGGTCAGTTAGCGAGTAGTGACCCTAACAGGTCAACTTATCCTAAGTGTCAATCAATCTATCAAGTTTACTGAGAACCTTGGCACAGAAGTGCTAAGATTAATCTGGTTACAAAAATCCGTTAATAGTAAGGCAGTGACTTGCCTAATACAAAATACATAACCAGAGTAACAGACAAATAAACACAGTTAAATCAACTACATTACTATAAAAGGTAAACGAGCAAACTGGATGAATACAGTATAAAAAAGATGGACAAAGACTGATGGACAGACTATCAGGAAGACAAGAAGACAATGAACTACTTATTTACTCACCTATTTACTAAAACACAGACAAATAGTCAGACAATTGGACAAACAGAATAACAACAAACTACTTATTTTACTTACTTACTCACTAACTAATATACAGAGACAATCGTATGAATTACAAGAGAGATAGACAGACAGACAAGCAGGCATACACAAAGACAACAAACTACTTTCTAAGTTAACTAGAGCCAGAGCCCAACGTGATGCCACGGGGCACCATAAGTCCAATTGGGGGACAGTTAAGTGGTTAAAATTCAGTTCACAGCAAAGTCACCTGGCCTGAATGCAAATGCATTATCCTATATAGCATCTGCAGAGTTGAGCTTCAGTGGTTCAAAATGAGACAACAGAACTGTGTTGTTAGTAAGCCCAACTTCACCAATTTTTTTTCACTTGACATGAAATAGATCATAGTTGAAAATGCTGTTTTCTGTTTATCGCTATCTCTGTCAATTCCAGAGATGCGATCAAAGTAAAAAGTTGCCTGAAAACGCATGCACTGTTGATTTTGGGTTTGTCAAAATGAAAAAAACTTTGTCGTTAGTGAACCAAAGTGAACCATTTTTTTTGTTCAACGTGGGAGGAATGGTTGTTGATAATGCAGTTTACCACTTGTCGATATCTCCATCCATTCCAGAGATATTTGCAGTCAAAATCGAAAGCTGACCTAAATCGCAGCAAATTTTGGACGTTTTTTGCCTTCCCAAATTTTAAAGGGGTGGTGTCCCAAAAGTTGTACACACGTTATTACCCACGCCTAGGAGCACATCATGTAGTAAAGTTTTGCGGGGCTACTCCCCTTAGCGCCAAAGTTCTAGTGGCTCATACACTACATTTTAAGTCAATTTTAACACCCCTATTGCAAAAAATTGTTGGGGAAACCCCCGTCCCCATTATGGTGTGTGCTAGCAAGCCTTGGTCACTCTATATCGTGTGTAAGAATTTCAGGGCGTAGCACCCCCTAGAGGCAGAAATATGGTTTTCCGAAAAAGTCGATTTAGTGGGTATGACTGCACCTATAAATGTGCGTGTTTAGTGGACCAAAGTTCACCAAACTTTTTTTGCCAAACGTGGAAGGAAACACTGTTGATCACCAAGTTTTCCGACTTTGGATATCTCTATCCATTCCAGAGATATTCACACTAAAAGTGGAAAAGAATCCGAAATCACGCCAAATTTAGCATGTTTCTCGCCATCAAAATTTTTTCAGGAGCAGGCCTTTAAATTTTTGGACTGGGATTATAAAATTGAACGTGCTTCTGCCCATGTGCTAAAATTTTGCGTCGATTGGCCGAGGGACCTCGGAGATCTCACTTTGAAAAAAATAAAGAAGAATAAATAAAAAACTGCAGTAGAACATAAGGGCTTCTGAGAACTACCAATTAATAAGACAGAGAGAGAGACAGTTGTACCTCCGGAGTGTGCAAGACAAACAACTCCATTAGTTGGGTTCTGACACATGACATCCAGTCGACCCAGAGCCGTAGTGAAGCCAGAGACTTGTTTACCACATGAGACATCAATCCATGACAGATAACTGTCTGCATTCTATTGCACCATACACAGGCAGAGACATAGAGACAGACAAGCAGACAAGCCAGTAGGCATACACCATATGTCTGTCTGTCACATTTAGGCTATTTGCATTAATTATACCAAAATGAACTAATCAAAAATCAAGAGTAATACATGAAATAAAACGTGATGTGTAATAAATTTTACAACAAATAAAAACGTCATGCTAGGTACCAATACGTCACATTTTAGGGATCAGGAGATGGTATGATAACGTCACACTGGCAACCGACGTGTAACTTCCGCACAAATTGCATCTGACATTGAAAAAAAACAACTGCGTCAAAAGAGCAAATTTTCAAAAAAAAATTCCTAGACTACTTATTAGTAAGCACCGTGGGTCTCTCTTGTTTTCTCTCTCCCTCTCTTCCCATCACCAATGCGCCGTCGCCCGACGTCTGCAGTTGGCTTTGGTGCTGGCCAGAAAACTGGCCGAAACCTTAGTTTTTCCCTGAAACCGAACAAGATGGCCATATTGGTAAGCAAATTAATCTTATAGGCCACAAGTGCGAAACCATAACAACGCTACAGACAGACATACAGAAGAGACAAGCAGGGCATGATACGGCAGATATTCCAGTTGTAGAACACTGTCAAGCATCTTGAGACAATGTAGTTCAATGCCCTGATTGTCGTAGATGTACGTCCAACGTCTTTGTGCCACGGCAAACCATGTCTCCTGGTGCAACCACCTGCCAAATAGACGTAACACATTCAAAGACTCATAACTCTATGCAGCACCTACAGTATTGCCAGATTCGGTAAAAAATGCCAACTGTGCTACTTTTGGTAGCCGTTCATGCCCAAAAATTTGGCTTTGGTGCCCTGCTTTTTCGGCAACTGTTTGAATCACTGGCTCGCATTGGGTTACATATAAGAGACAGAAATTGGGCTACTTTTTGCCCGTGTTGGGTGACATGACTTCCAAAAAACCTGGCGACCCTGATCACCAAATGATCAACTAAATCTTATAGGCCACAAATATCATTCTGCAATCCAGCATTCTATCAACCAACAAACACAAAGACACTACAAATCAAACACTAACAAGGTAAAATTAAAAAGTGTTAAACCTAAAACTAGCGTGAATATTCCCCAAAGCTAGAATAACCTGTATCCAAATTGTGAGCTCAGAAAGTAATAGCTCAGGGATAAGGTAAGGGTTGCAGTTAGGCAGACAGCAATGTGCTAACATGTTCTTCCACCAGTACTTTATATTATTCAGCGTGGATATCAAAGACAACTAGAAATTTGGGGCAAAGTCCAACGTGAGTCTGCCCGGCGCCCTAAGTCCAATTGGGGGAAATGATGGGGGGGGAAATTGCCCCGGCATGAAAGTCACGTGCCCTGAACTCAAATGCATTGGCATACGCCGAACGCGCATTGTCGACTTAGGGTAGGTCAACATGAGCGCTTATAACTTTGTTTGTTGTTTACCGAATTTCACAAATTTTTTTTTGTTTAACGCCGAAAAGATCGTTTTCGTCAACGCCGTTTAGATTTTGTCACTATCTTCATCGGTTCCAGAGATATTTGTGTTCAAACTCGAAAGTTGTCGTAAATCGCACCGATTTTTGCCCTCCCAAATTTTAAGGGGGCGGTGCCCCCAAAAGTTGTACTTGCGTTAACACCCGCACCGAGAGGCACGTCAAGTGCCAAAGTTTCGTCGGGCTACACCCCCTAACTCCGAAGTTATAATGGCTCATTTATTCCATTTTAAGCCAATTTTTGACCCCCTTTGAAAAAAGTTGTAAGGGGGGCCCCCGTCCCAAGTGGGGGGTGTGCTAGTAAGACTTGGTCATTCTCTAGTGCGTGTAAAAATTTGGGGGCGCAACACCACCTAGGGGCCAAAATATGGTCTTCCAGGTAATGCGACTTAGGGTAGGTCAAAATGAGCCATTATAACTTGGTTCGACCGAAATTTACACAATTTTTTTTGTTCAACGCGGAATTAACCGTACTTGATAACGCCGTTTACCGCTTGTCGATATCTCTATCCAGTTTAGAGATATTTGCGGTCAAACTCGAAAGTTGTCGTAAAACGTACTAAATTCTGGACGTTTTTTGCCCTCCCAAGTTATAAGGGGGGCGGTGCCCCCAAAAGTTGTACTTGCGTTAACACCCACACCTAGAGCCACGTCAAGTGCCAAAGTTTCGTCAGGCTACACTCCCTAACTCCGAAGTTATAGTGGCTCATTTATTCCATTTTAAGCCAATTTTTGACCCCCCTTTGAAAAAAGTTGTAAGAGGGGCCGCCGTCCCCGGTGGGGGGTGCGCTAGTAAGACTTGGTCATTCTCTAGCGCGTGTAAAAATTTGGGGGCGCAGCACCCC
>Ga0209367_1003214_pt1 | contig 22111 bp, 10 predicted proteins | sample WorMetLIZISLAND2_FD_187412 | JGI IMG/M metagenome (GOLD analysis project Ga0209367, IMG submission 187412) | Marine gutless worms symbiont microbial communities from Max Planck institute for Marine Microbiology, Germany - Olavius geniculatus... ... | reverse complement strand
GACAGCGACACGCATCGACAGCAACAACTATGACAAACCCTTTTTTACTAAATATTTCTCGTACCTTTTGAGCAACAACTCACTTGGAAGTCTAAAGTCAAAGTAACTTAAACATGCATTAATTATTATCATGTTATGGCGGGGCGCATTCACTTAATTGTGTCGGGCGGCAGGTAACACTGTGTGATCTTATATCATATGGCAGGTGATGCTCCGTAGTTCTGACATGTGTTTCAAATGAAGAGCTATACCATTGGGCCCAAGCCAGCCTGTTTTAAGTAGGCCATAACTTGAAAAGTTGCAGACGCATTTTTATGAATTTCGTGGAATATGAACCTTGACACAATTTACTACCATACGCCTAATTTTGGGACAATGTGGATGCCATGTACACGTACGTTGAATGACGATGCTGGCTGCTGAACTAATCTGTGCGCAGTCGGTCGTAGCTCGCACCGTGTACTCTCCTACATCGTCGGCGCTCACGCTGACAATGGTGAGGGAATGGATGCGGCCATCCGCGCTAGATTCCAGCTTCACGTTGTCACTGACAACCAGCGCCACGCCCCCGCGTAACCTAGCAACCAGTGTAAACACCTAGTCTAGAACATGGCCCACTCCTGAGTGCTGACAACCACGTGCCACCAGATGTCAAATTTTATGGCTACAATGCATCAACTACGATTTCCATGGAGAGCCTTCTGGGGCAGTTTACAGCGCTCCCTCAATTTCTTTAGCTGTAACTAAGGGGCCTGCCTTAAAAGAAAAAAAGTAAAAGGAAAGGGATTTCGGAAGAAAAGGGAAAAACAAGAGAAAAAACACAGACAAAAGTGTTTCATTATCAGCTGAGTTACTCACCATTCGTATGATCACAAACTTTAAAGGAGGGTACGAAACGACGGATCTGAACTGAACTGAGATGAAGCAATGCGATTTTTATTGCAACTCGCATCATTCATTTCAGTATGTTGTATCGCTTTCAACGCACCTTACAAAAATTTGAGCTAATGCTTACGAGACGCGCGAAAGCATATAGCAGTTCTTGTTCGCAAATTGCCTTAGTCTATCTCCAGCCATTTCGTCGCAATTCACTTAAAGTGCGCGGCGCAGCCGAACATTGCAAAAAAACAACGAAACCCCTTATTTTGGAGTTCTAGGTCTTCCAAAGTCATCGATGTTAATACGACTAAAAACTCGTCACTAAGGGCTTGTTGTGATAGGCAGCAAATCCATGCCTATCTGCAACTGTTTTCACGTTACCCTGGCCAACAACGGTAAAATAACGACTTTTACGGGGGTACCGCTCTTTGACGCCCTCGTGCGCAGGTTTATTCGAGCCTGAAAAATCAAAACTTAGATTGTTGAAATTTACGTTCAATGCCGAAAATTTTATATACCGCTTGTCTTGGTCTATCTGTAGTGAATTCGGCGCAATTCGCTCTTGAAATGTGTCACGCAGCCCAAAATCGCCAAAAAATCCATAAAAACAACTATTTTGGCGTTCCAAGTCATCCAAGGTCATTGAATTCGGTGGCAATTGAGAGCCAGTGTACGACTTCCTATGAGTGATTAATTATAGTAAACTAGGCCCTATCTCGCACCGTTATTGGGATACAGCGTTTTATTGGCTGAAAATCGCAAATTTTTCCTACTACCCTCTCATTCAGCGCCCTCGTTCAAAGTGACCCCTTCGAATTTATGGAAAAGCTTTACGGTTCCTAAAACTAAAGTCTTCCAGGCAGCCGACGGTGAAGATTTGGTGATCCTAGCTTGCACCGTTTTTGACTGATCCACCAGTGTGACGGACAATCAGACGGACAGACGGACAGACAGAATTGCGATGGCTAAAACGCGCTAAAGCAGTAGCTGCTTTCGCGCGTAAAAACGAACGCACAGGGAAAACAAGCAGACGTACCAGGTACTAGGCTACTACTACTACTACTAGACCATAGGCATAGTTACCATGTGATTTTGGCGGGCGTCGGTTGACACTCAACGGTGCACTGCAGGCGAGCGCTTTCTCTCGCTTTGACGACGGCGCTCTTGAGAAAATCCACGAAACTCGGCATCGACATGTCTGCACAGAGCAGACGAGACTAAAAAATGTGGCAAGGCCCAACGTGATGTCGCCCAGCGCCGTAAGTCCGACTGTTGATTCGCCCAAGCGTCGATTATGAATGTGGTAATAATGCCTTTTCCCCTAAACGTTTCGACAAATCTCGCTAAATGTGGCCACAATTTTTTTCAGGTAAGAGTCGTCCTTGTCCCAAATTTTGGTTTTGGTCCACTGTCCCATTTTAAAGAAAAAATAAATAAATAAATACAAATTTTTAGAAAGTAGAAAAAAACGAAAACATAAGGCCTAAAAACAGGCAACAACGCTGACATGTGCATAGCCGGTTTACATGTGGTATGCCACTACATCTTTTGGCGTTATCGTTCGTTACTTCCCCAGTTTTTATCAGTTTTTACCTACAGACCGTTCAAGACAAAAACTACGCTCAGCGTCTACTGCAGCTTTGGTGGTTCCAGTTACACGACATTCCACACTTGGCGATAGGGCTTTTCCTGTTATTGCTGCTAAGTTGTGGAACGCACTGCCAGGGCGACATCACATCTGCTACATCACTTTTAACTTTTCGACATAAACTGAAAAACATTTTTATTTCGTCGATCTTATGGCGCGTGACTGCTTTGAACTCTCTGTGTTTTTGTCTTAGCGTTTTATTTTTTTAGTTTTTATTTTTTTAGTGTTTCTGCGTGTTTTTATCGCGTTGTAACGTGTTCTTGAAGTGCAGTTTGCACTTATACCACGCTAATCAGTGATGATGATGATGATGATGACAGACCGCGTTTTTCATCCCGTAATCGCAAACTAGAAATAACTTTTGTTCGCAAGTCGGTTTGGCCGCAATGCAGAATTTGACTGAGGTTCCCATACGGGACAGAGAACGCAATCTTACTTCACGGCCACATAAATGTTTCTGCCAAACGGTATCTCGTTTTGCCCAACGGTTTTAAAAGAATGCACGAGTGTGACAGACAGACTGACGGTAGCATTTCCTTGAACTGATTCATAGGTTGAAGCAGTAACTTAATAAGTTATACTAATTCGTTAAAATGCAATCTTTATTATTTAGTTTGTTGACGTTTCGGCAACCGCTGCTGCCTTCGTCGGAACGACAAGTCGATAAACCGAGAAGAGGGGTCCTACCAACTTCCACACATCTATGACTACTTACTGTCCGCCGCAGTGACACCTGGCGGACACGCGTCACGACGAAGGTAGCAGCGGTTGTCGAAACGTCAACAAAGCAAATAATAAAGGTTGTATATAATGACGAATTAGTATAACTTACGGTAGCATCTGTCGCAAGAGTCTGTAAAACTATAGCATCATATGTGTAGTCTTAAACTCAGTCGCGACACGTGCGGCGTTCTCATTAAAAACTAATTACTGATAGGAAAAAACACAAAAAGCGAGGGAACCTTGTGGTTCTGACGTCACCAGCGTGACCTCTCCCTCTTCGGCATCTGTAATCATAGCAACCGCATTAGCAATCATTGCACAGCCATGACGAAACTAATACAAGCTAACAATAAAACTGTTTCTGAATGTTTTCTCCGTTTTATGATTTGTGATTACCAAAGTGGTCTAACTGAAACAAACGATTAAAAATTAAACATTCGCCCATGTGAATTAAGTCTATTGCTAATTATTTGCCCCATGCATTAAAATGGCCAAAAAAGAACGTGCCAAAAAAGAGAACAAAATTGTATTTCCCTGGAAAGCAAGTTCACGGTTACTGCACTAAATCCAGCATTTTCAGGCATTTTAAAAATTGTAATTTTGTAAATTTACGCGGGGTTTACGGGCGAACTGACAAACAACATACGGTGGCGGCAACACGGCGCTTTGTACAACTTACGTCCAGGGTGGTAAAAACTGGGCCAGGACAAAGACGCGCTGCCGCAAAACAAGTCTTATTCGTAACCGTGTTTCGACTAAGAAAAATGTTTTAATGCGTGGATGACGTTGAATGACGTCTGTTTTCAAAACATCACAGCCGTCGTTCAACCGTATCAATGCCTCCACTATATAGTGTGGTCCGAAAAAACTTTGCCGCTGTTATTTGTCTGAATAACTTCGTGAAACATTGGACGATTTTAATAATTTTTGGCATGCAACGACACAAGGAAACTTGACGTAAGTGACTGTAGTTTTGCCCACCTTACCGTAATACTGTTGCTACACTACCATGTGAAATGCAGAAATCCTAGTTTGGCCGTTTAACGTTTTGGCCGTCAGGTGGGCAAAACTACCATTATTACGTCGTTTTTTCCTGATGTTGCGTGCCAAAAATTATCAAAATCCGCCGATGTTTCAGACGGAGTTATTTGAAAACTAAACTGGTACAGTGTTTTTTCCGTTGCACGGTGTATATATCTAGTCAGCGTCTGCAGCTGATGTCGGTAAGATTGATGTATGCTAGATGGGTTGAGCTAAAGCAAGCATACAGCGTGACGGTCAATGGAAACAACATATAGCTTAGGCCTATACCAGTCTTTCCTACGGTCACAGACAGCCACCCCGCCACGTGTCTGTGTACGTGTATAACTTACCCATGACCCAGCCAGCCGCAAGAATCTACACCGTGTTCCATGATGAAAGAGCCACTCTAATTATTTATCATATCTGCGCCGATCGCGAATATAAAAACTTCCTAAGACAAGAAGACTTTGATACGCGAAATCCTTTTAACCATACTGTTTGGTTAATGTTACTGTTCATTTTACACATTTTATCTATTTTAGAATTTATGGTCATTCAGCTTTTGGTTGCAACACGTAATAAAGCTGTTTCATTTATTCATCTTTGCTACTCTTCGACCGATCTTCGAACTTCTTTTACTGGCAGACTTGGTAGAAATATCAAAAGAAATCCATCACTTAAGTTCCTATCACATCAATGCTGTAACAGACCGTGTACGAGCAGCGTGGCGGTACAAGAAGTCTGTCCGGCATCGTTGATCGCTTTGACCGTGTACTGCCCTGAGTCGGCCTCCGTTAGACCAATCAGCCTCAACGTGTACAGACCGTCAGACGTCGACGATATTTTCACCCGATCACTCTCCTCCAAACTCGCGCCATCGCGGCTCCTGGACAAAAAAAAATCACAATAAACATGCCATAAATCAAGACAGACTTCAAAAATGCGAATAAAAACAGGATAAAACCAGACATTTCAGTCCAAATCAAAAATCGACGTAAGTATTCTTAACTACATCAGCTGCGAAAACTAACACAGCTGTCGTGCAAGCTGCGAGAAAAATATTTTATGCAATACACAACTGTTATTACGAAAAGTGGGCCTGTGAAACTAAATTTTCCCTAATAAAATCAAATGTTTAACATGAAGTCCGCCACAACCGGCTGGTCGCGACGTGTAAAAATTTACATGATTTATACGTGATTTATATATGTGATGTAGGAAATGATTAAAAAAGAGTTTTCAGCAGCAGATGTAAGCAGCAATTGATGTATCACTCACCATGTAATTGTTGGAGCAGGTTCGCCGTTTATCTGACATTCAAATACAGCTTCTTTACCGACCTCCCCCAGCACGCTCTTTAAGAACTGCTGGAACTTTGGCGCCACCATGCCTACTGTCGATAGAATATTCATTAACACTTGAAAGTACAAGTAATTTGAGTAAAGCTCATGAGACGCGCGACAGCCATTAGCAGTTCCTATTCGCAGGTTGTCTTGATCTATCTCTATCCATTTCGACGCAATTCACTCTTGAAATCTACGCCGCAGTCACATATTGCAAAAAAACTAAAACCTCTATTTTAGAAGTTCAAAGACATCCAAAATCATCGATGTTCACACCAATAAAAAGCTTGTCACTATAAGCAGCATGTTTCTGCATAGGCCTATCTGCAACCGTTTTCACGCTACACGAGCCAATAGCGTAGCGGTAAAATAACCACTTTTAGGAGAAGGAAATTTCATATGCAGGTTGTCCTGGTCTATCTCAAACCATTTCGTCGCAATTTACTGTCGATATGTGCACTGCAGCCAAAAGTTGAAAAAAATTTTACCGAAACCCCCTTTTTGGGGGTTCAAGGTCGTTCAAGGTCATCGATGTTTACAAGTCCAAAAAGCCCGTCACCAGTGCTTGTTATGATATGCAGCAAGTCCGTACCTATCTGCAACCGTTTTCACACTATAAAAGCCAATAGCGGCAAAATAACGTCTTTTAAGGTGGTACCCCTCTTTGACGCCCTCTTTCGAAGGGAACCCCTTCACCCAGGGGCACGAAATTTTGTCACTAAAAACTAGAGTCCTTAAGGCAGCACAGAGTGAAGACTTTGTAATCCTAATTTGCACCGTTTTGATACAGATCACGAGTGTGACCGACAGACAGACGGACAGACGATGACTAAGACGCGCGAAGACGCGCGAAGCATTCTGCTGTCGCGCGTAAAAATCAAACGAAAACATTTTAAAAGCATTTTTATAAACGTGCGTTGTCTTTCACACGTAACAGTGGCATTATGGCGTAACGGTAAAGTGTCGGACTAATGATCAAGGGGTCGTGGGTTCGATTCCTAATCGCGTCGCAATCAAGTGGTTACTACTACCTAAATAGGTGACTGTCTGTCGACAGCTAAACCATCTCGGTATATAACTTATCACTCAGGTCAACTCAGCTTTCTATTCCTCACGGGTAGACAAATCTAGTGCCGTCCTGTCTGGCCGGGGTAAAGGCGGGACGTGTTCGTTTGTATCAGATGGTAGGTAACACTGTGTAATCTCATATGGCATGTGGCGCTCTGTAGCTCTGCTATGGGTTTTCCACAAAAAGCTGTCACAACGTTTTAACATCCGCGAGGCCTTGCACGTCACGTCACAATTAGGCCTTCTAATATAGCCTAAAATATGCGCCACTTTAGTTTAACGCTAACATCTGTGATAATAAATCATACGCATGACCTCGTACTAAGACAAGAGTTGTCAGATACACGCAGTTCAAACAAAACGAGACCTTCTGTGGAGCTGACGACCGTCGTCTTGGTAGTTTTCTTGACGACTTTGGAAACGGTCGTCTCTTCGCCCTCTTCCGCTGCTTTTTCTACATCATAAAAACCAGCAGTGCTTAAACGGCACGTCGTTAACGGTGTGTTCACAGCGACAACAAGAAATATTATTAGATTGTGACCAATCTAATGTACTCGAGCCTCGCGCGCATTATTTTCTTTTGTATTCTTCTATGAGCTTTCTCGTTTCTTTCGGCTTGTATTAGAGACTCGGCATCTAACTGAAACTTGTTTAATATTATACTAATAGTGACTGGCGTCGAGGTCGTTATTGAAAATTGTCTCCCCGAAGTTCATGAAATATTTCCCGATTTTAGGAACTGAAAAGAAAAAAATTTCCAATAATGGTTGATGACCCTAGTATACTTCAACGCATGCGTCTATCTGGCACTGTTACGGAGATATGGCGCATCAAAGATAGTAGGGTCACGACCTTGACCTTTTGCGGTTACATGACGTCATTGGTCACGTGACCATTTGACTTCCGGCATCGACTTCCTATAGGTGGTCCATTGTGACCATGCGTCTATCTAGCATCGTTATGGAGATATGGCCGTTTGAAGTTCTTCCAGGAAGGCTCTTCCAGGAACAGAGGTCAGTCGTCGGTCGGTCGGTCCTCAATATTACACTGATCTCATATACTCCTCTTCGCTACGTTAGGAACTTAGCGCTCGATGAGTAAAAAATTAATTGATCTGAAATGAAATGAAATAAAATAATTAAATAAACTGAAATGACTAGCGTGATATCACTGACGTAGCCATGAAGGCACTGAAGACACGTAACCCCATAAGAGATCTCAAAGTAGTGCAAAAATGAACGAAAACGTTTCATTTTAGCACAAAAACATCAAAAGAAGAGGTCCTTCTCTGGTGAGAACGGAGATCCGTTCCCACACCCTTTTTTCAAATGCCCCTACATCCAGATCCTGGCTACGCCAGTGTGTGATATTGTCCACATGATAAGTGGCTGACCTTGTACGAGTAGGGTGGCGGTGCATTGGCACTTGCCGGCCTGGTTGCTGGCGGTGACCGTGTACTGTCCGGCATCGCTCAGCTCGGCCGAGACAATGGTCAGTGTATACTGACCATCACTGACCACTGAGTCCAGCACGATGCGCTCACTGCTCGTCAGATCGACGCCGTCTTTAGACCTACACGCCAAGTTCACATTCGCAAGCATAAGGTGGCTTAGGTAGCGTAACGGTTAAGACGTTGGACTTGCGATCTCAAGGTCCTGGGTTCGACTCCCGGTCGGGTCGATATCAAATAGTTAGCACTTGGATGGGTGATTGTCTACGGACAAGTAAACCATCTTGGTTTATAACCAACAGCAAGCTCAACTCAGCCTTTCATCCCTCCGGGGTAGCTAAATCAAGTACCAGCCTGTCCTGCAGGCAGGGGTTAAGGCGGCGCGCGTTCACCCGTGTCGAGTGACAGGTAACACTGTGTGATCCCATACGGCGGGTGATGCTCCGTAGTTCTGAGATAGGCTTCCTATAAAAAGCTACAACGCTACCCTTTTAACATCTAAAAGTGCATAAACGACCCTATGCAGCATGTGCAGGTTTTTTCTATCACAGTGTACAGAAAAAATGCACAGAATCTTCGATCTACTATACTGGCAAAGTGAAAATGTGATATTCGAAACCGCGGCTAAGTTGAAAGAAGTTATGCATGAGTTTCAGTGTTTATCTGCATAAACGCTCCAGTATTCTGTGGGCCACGATGAAAGTGCACACGTGCTTTTGAACGCATTGACAGCCACTCACGCAATCAATCATGAATGGATGAATTAAAGTGGAAAAAATAAATAGATCAGAAATAAAAACGCGAACACATCACGCAGATGATCACTAAAAATTAAACTTAGACGATAGTCTGACAACAGAAGCTAGCAAAGCTACCATGTTACTGTAGGCGCCGGATGGCCTTTGACGACACAGATAAACTGCACTCGTGCGGCAAGGACGACGACTTCACTGGATAACAACTTGTCGAATGTCGGCGCTACCCCTGAAATACATCGATGACCAGAATGATATTTGCGACATTTCACGCTCGAACGCCGACTACATAGGCTACACCAGGAACTCAGCTGTAACTAAACGCAATCACAGCTCTTAAAGCTCAGCCAAGAACAAAGTTTTCTTAAGGTGCGTCCAAACCGACAGAATTATGAGACAAAATGAAACGAAATCAAAGTCGTGCACTAGCGCAGCTTTTATTATTTGTACACTCCTTAATGGTAAAAATTCTGACGAAGGCAATGGATGGCCGCATAGTGCGCTGCGGTATAATTAGTTCATGCCAATCAGCTGCCACTTCCGAGATTGTAAAGCGCTTCTGGTCACGATTCTGTCTTATGCAAAAAGCGCTATAGCAAGTACCGGACTTAACTTTTTACTATTTTACAATCCAAAAAATACAGATCGCCGGCAAAATCTAATCGCTTCCTTCTTGGGCCACACTAAACCGTACACAGAATTTTATTAAATCCGTTCATATTTATGGGTCTTCCAGATTAAAAAAACAGCGGGAGAGAAAAACAAACTCACAGATACGAAAACATGTATCTATGTACCTGTTTTAAAGAACATACGAAGCGTGCATGCACAACGTCGTATTTTGGTCAAGTTCATTTCATTTCTGCCGTTTTGACGGTCGGTTTTTTTCTGACTAAAATTTTTAACTGGATAAAGTCAAGAGTACTAAACTCAAAAAAGTATGAAAATATAAGAGTTGTTTCGACTGACCGGCAACTGAGATGGTCATTTCGGCAGCTTGTTCGGTCTCCAACGTGGCCGCCGCAGTCACTGCAGTCAGCGAGACTTGCTCCTCAGCGGCCGCTTCCGTCTTTACGACAGTTTTGATTTCTTCCACCTTAGCTTCTTTCTTAACTTCCTCAACCACTTCCTCTTCTTCCTCTGACTCTTCTTCTGACTCTTCGGAGTACTCCTCTTCCTCTGAGCTCTCTTCCTTGGCGGGTTCTTCCTTGGCTGTGACGACAGTTTCAGCAGTTTCTTCCACTGCTTTCGTCGTTTCGGTCGTTTCAACTGTCGCAGTTAAGCTGACCTCCTCGCTTACTGTGGCAGTGACCGACGCGGCAGCGCTGACGACCTCTTCTTTTTTCTCCTCAGTCACCACTTCTGCCTTCACCTCAGACGCCGCCGGTACCTCTGCTTTCACTTCTACTGCCGCCACTACTTCTTCTGTCTGCTTTTCTTTCACCTCTTCTTCCTTTTTCTCTTCAATCACTTCTTTGACCATTTCTTTGACCTCTTCTTTGACCTCTTGCTTTGTTTCCAGCTTCACTTCTTCCTCGACCACTTTCTTTTCCTCGATCGTTATTGTCGCCGCCGCCTCTGCTTCCTCTACCTCGGTTTCTGCCGGCATGGTTATCGTAGCTGCTACTTCGGCTGCTACTTCGGCGGTCTTTTCGACCTTTTCTTCTGCCTTTTTCTCGGTTATTATTGTCATTTCGGCCTCTTCTTGCTGTACCTCTGCTGCCTCGGCTGCTACCGTTATCGTTGCCGATATTTTTGCCGTGACCTCTGTCTTCGCAGCTTCTTTTTCTTCTTTTTCTTCTTCACTTTCCTCTTCTTCTTCGGATTCTTCCTCCTCCGAACTTTCTTCTTCCACTTTTTCTTTTTCCATTGGTTTCTCTTCTTCCGTTTTTGCTACCTCTGTTACTTCTTTCTCTTTAATTTCAACTGATTTTTCTTTTTCGATTTCCGCAGCCTCAATTTCTTCCTTTATTTCGACGGTTTCTTCCTTTTTGATTTCTGCAGTTACAACTTCTTCTTTCTTTACTTGGACAGTTTCTTCTTTCTTTACTTCGGCAGTTACAACCATTTCTTCCTTTGCTTCAATCGTTTCTTCCTTTTTGACTTCAGCAGTTAGAGTCACTTCGGCTTGTACCGTTTCTTGTTTGGTTTCTTCGACTGTGACTTCCGCTTTTACTTCTTCGATTTTTACTTCTGTTTTTTCTTCAGCTTTGGTCGCAGGTTCAGCAGGTGCTTCGAGAACTTTTTCTTCCTTTACCGCTTCTTTTGGTTTTTCCTTTTCTTCTTCTTCGGCGCTACTCTCCTCTTCGCTTTCTTCTTCCTCGCCACTTTCTTCTGTCTCGATTTTTTCTATTTTTTCCAAAACAGGTAGCTTTTCTTTCTTGCTTTCTTCCTCAGCCATAGCTATTGCGACATGATCTGAGATCTCCCTCTTTAACTCTTCCGTTTCTTTTTCTTCTAATTCTTTTTCATCCTCTTCTGATATGTGGGATTCTTCTTTGACAGTCGGAGCTGGTTCTGCTTTTGCTTCCTCGGGCTTCGCTTTTTCAGGTTTAGCTTCCTCAGGCTTAATTTCTTCCGGTTTAATTTCTGTTGGTTTAGTTTCTTCGGGTTTTACTTCTGCAGGTTTAGTTTCTTCAGGTTTGATTTCCTCAGGCTTAATTTCTTCGGGCTTGACTTCGGCCAGCTTAAATTCTTCAGGTTTGGCTTCTTCTGCTTCAATTTCTTTTGGCTTGACTTCTTCGGGCTTGACTTCTGCTGGCTTAGTTTCTTCTAGTTCAACTTCTTTTGGTTTAATTTCTTCAGGCTTAACTTCTGCAGGCTTCACTTCAGCTGGTTTAACTTCTTCGGGTTTGACTTCTTCAGGTTTAACTTCTTTGGGTTCAATTATTTCTGGTTTGACTTCTGCTGGTCTAATTTCTTTAGGCTTAACTTCTTCGGGCGTTATTTCAGCCGGCTTAACTTCTTCAGGTTTGACTTCAGCCGGCTTTACTTCTGGTTCAATTTCTTCTGGCTTAACTTCCGCAGGCTTGACTTCTTCTGGTTCAGTTTCTTTCGGTTTGACTTCGTCGGGCTTGACTTCGGCCGGCTTAGCTTCTTCAGGTGTAACTTCGGCCTCTTCTTGCTGTACCTCTGCTGCCTCGGCTGCTACTGTTATCGTTGCTGATATTTTTGCCGTGACCTCTGTCTTCGCAGCTTCTTTTTCTTCTTTTTCTTCTTCGGGTTTTTCTGTCACAACTTTCTCCGGCTTTACTTCTTCAACTTTGACCTCTTCTTTCTTCGGTTCGTAAGCGACGGTTGGGACTTCAGCGGCCTGCTCAACCACCTGTTGCCTCAATTCCTGCGTCTTCACTTTTAGTTCGGTTTCGGCAAGTTGCTCTGGCAATTGAACGTCGTATGTTACGGCTGGTTTTACTTCTCTCTCCGTCACCCCTGAAAACAATAAGACACATTATATTAGTTTTGTTCTGGCCAAATCGTCAGCTCAAAATGTTAGTTTATTAACATGCAGCTTATTCTTTAATCTACAGTATTACCATTGCAGCCTCGTTTTCGTACGCACTTTTAACTCAGAGTCTATATTGGAGCACGTGTATGTTTTACTTAAATTACACTTTCCAATACACGCGTACATATTACAAAAATTACTCCCGCTGCTCCTGCTTTCGATTTTCGTTCACTTGACCTCTTTTTCAAGTCACCGCGGCTTAGGCCACGTACTCCCAGAAAACTTTAGTCCATTACTAAAACAAACTGTATCAAGTATAGTAAAAATAATAGAAAATCATAATTAAGAAAACTTTTTAATAACAGACTCACTGATGACTTCACGCTGTTGTCGATAAACGTCATCGCGGTCTTCAACGAAGTTCTGCATGTCCGACCTGCGTCAACAACAAATAAATACGAGTAAAAGTTTTCGACTGTCAAGTATTTCACGCACGCATTTTTTGCTGTTGCTTAGCCAAGAGGCCTCCAGATCTTAATCCAGATTTTTCAGAGCTTTCCCTGTATTCCCTGTATAAACTGCTGCATTCTGAAATAGCTAGAGTTAAACATATACAGACAGATACCCATTAAAGGTTTGAGACGAAAGTTACGTGCAAAATAACTCACAAACCCACATAATGCGCAGACGTTGTTTATGCATACAAACGGACGGAAGGACCGCGCTACGGTAATATTTATCGCAATAGCCAGCAAGTATGCAAACAGCCCTTTGTAGCGCGCCATAATGCCAAACAGGATTCGAATCGTAGGCGCAGATAGTAAAATTTGGCTTATTAGTTAGCCCGGCATTTTGCATTTTTGGCTTAATTTTTTGTACGAGAAGAAGATTTTCTGACAACTTTCCGACAGCTTAAAATTTACCGGGGGGACAATGTCCTCTCCCCTTGCCATGAGGCCACTGATTCTTTTATAGGAAGCTAACCAGTCAACGTCGGCAGAGGGCGTAGCCCCTGGTCTGGGCGGTAGAATGGTGACGATTGTCGTGTTTTTGACTGAACCGATGGAGTTGGATGCGGTGATCGTGAACTCGCCGCTGTCCTGTTTCATCGTCGAGGGAATCTGCATCATGAAGTGGCCGTCGTTCTCCGCCAGGATTCGACATCGCTGAGAGTAGGTCAGTTCACGTACGCCCTTGTACCAGGTTACTGCATCAATCGCACAGCACATAGCCAGTGATTTCCTTAACAGCATCCTACTAGGCCTGCAAACTTCGATTGTCTATGTATTTATGTACAGTGCGTCTTTTTATTTGCCAACAAGCAGATGTTTTAATCATATTATATGTGGGGCCCTGGAAAGCACTGACAACTGCCTAAATAGCGTTTTACGTAGAACATTCAACATGTCCGCTTGTAACATGCCACTTCGTCGCACGAAGACTTCAAGCGTGTCCTTAAGGTGTGTTTAAATGGACAGAAATAAAATTCCGTAAACTGAAATAAAATGACAACGAAGCTCTGCTGTTAAAGTGCGCGTTTCGGTTTTCGTGCAGTCAGTTCAGTGCATTTTTGTCGCTTTAAACACACCTTCACAGCTTTCAGCTTGCGCTACGTTGAATATTTGTCGCCTCTAATAACACAAGTACCGGTAATTAAAATAATTTACCGGACAACAACAAATAGAGATCAAACCCATAGTTGTAAAAACGTTAAAACACATTTTAGATGACGTTTGCAAACGCGTATTTACGAAAAAAAACGGAAATAACGTCTGCAAACGTTTTGTTAGAACTAAGATCGATAGAACCTGTGGGTTTGAATGTCTGTCGACGACACAGCGCATTGTAAACGACTCACACTTTATTTATTAATTATTAATTATTTATTTATTTATCTTTTTTAATAAAAAAAACCCAGTACTTAATTCTCAAGGGCGGAAACCTTAAACTATAAAAGATATGTCCGGAATGGTTACGACGCGGGCTCGGAAATTGCGAACGTGTCAGCTATAGGCATACCGCGTTGAAGCGTTGGACGGTGACCGACAAGCGCTGGAAAAAGAACGTCGTTTCACGGGGGTCCGTCGTCGCCTGTGTCAAACGTCTTTCGATTTGTGCCAAGAACTCCTGGGTGCTGACACTCATGGGTCCAAGTGTTTCCAGTGCCACTGGAAAAAAAGTCGTGAATGCTGCTGAGTGAGCTGTACTTGTTTTTTTCTGACAGCTGCAGTCTCAGCGGCACTGGCACTGGTGATGGCACTCTGCTGCAGATAAGCGTTTCCCAGAGTGTCGACCACTGTGACGTCCCAAGTGGCGCTGCGCCCAGAGTTCCATGGCAGCAATGTCAAACCGTCAGGCCGTTTGCCGTCGTCACGGACCAGCCCGTGTGGTTCCTTCATGCTAGGAACGCCGGCTCAAGTCAAAGCGCGCCATATAAGGACATTTATTTATTTATTTATCTATTTACTTCTTTATTAGAAATATGATCGATGAAACCTGTGGGTTTGGGGTGTCCGTCGACGACGCAGCGCAGTGTAAGCGGCTCGTATTCATGGACATTGACAGAGGACTGAGGCAGCGTGATGAATGACGGTCTAACACCTCCGATTATCATCCTAGAGTCATCCTCAGCTGCAGCTTGACGACTGCGAACCAGCTTGGACTGCTCCCACTCTACGAACTCACGGCTTGGACCTACAACGCGCATTATAGCGTGTTTACACGATTAAACAAACGTCGAACGAACGTCGAGCAAACGTCGAGCAAACATCGAGCAAACATCGAGCTGGCTTAAGCAGGCCTATTGGAACCCCGCCCCCTGGCTCAAATGTAGGCCTAGGCTTAGGCTCTTAGCCCACAGCTGATCACGTGTTATATAGGCCTTTCAATTACAACCAGCTCGCTCTCCTAATTAGCATGCTAATTACCATAGAACGTCCAGCTAGCTGCTCGATGTTTGTCCAATCGTGTAAATACTAGTGTTCGAAAATTACCGGTAAGATTGGGAATGTTACCGTTACCGTAAATTACCGGTAATTTACCACTAAATTTTCGGTAAATTACCCATATTTTAGAGAATAGCTGTTAACATACGTAAGTAGACGACTTTGGCGCTTTAGTTTCAAAATCAAATTGATTGGACTATTATGGCACTTAATGTGTGTAAAATTAAACGTCTAATTTAATCTGACAAAATAAAAGTCCGTAATTTACCGGTAATTTTGCAATTTTACCTTACCGTAATTTACCGTAATTTACCGTAAGTTACCGGTAACGTTACGGGAGCTTTAAACCCTAGTAAATACACTATTAACGACGCCATACTAATAGCACACTCAACGCCATTAGATCAGTATACGTAGGCCTACATCTAATATGTTGGCCCTATCATAATTCGTATAGAAAAAACATTTCTGGACTTCCCAAGCAAGCTTCATGGTGTAACGGTATAGAGTGTTGCACCTACGATTCAGAGGTCGTGGTTTGACTACGGGTTCGGTCACCATTAGACTGTTAGTACTTAGATGGGTGACTATCTGCAGATAGGTATACAGTAAATCGCCTAAATATATAACCGACATCGAGGTCAACTCAGCCTTCCATCCTTACGGGGTAGGTTGATCGAGTACCGGCCTGTCTGATGGGACGCGTTCACCTGTGTCATGTGGCAGGTAACACTGTGTGATCCCATATAGCAGGTGACGCTCCGTAGCTCTAAGATGGGTTTTCTATGAAGAGCTATTTACCATTTAACCATTTAACCAAAGAGAGAGAAGACGTGATGGCTGGGTAGAAGTTGTTGTTTTACCGGTGACGCGGAGTGTGGCGGCAGATTTGGAGAAGCCGTGTTCATTCCTAGCAATGCAACTGTACAGGGCTGAGTCTGACGGCTTGACGTCACGAACTGTCAGTTTGCTGGCTCCGCTACCGTCCATAGAAGCGTGTACTCTCGAGTCGTCCGCTATGTCTATACCGTCCCGCTGCCTTCAAACACAATATTATACAAAAGAGAAATATTGTACATATATTCCATCACAAAGACGACATTAACTACAACGATTGTAAATAGAAAACTGCTAGAAAAACTAGAAGGCGCTCGTGAGAGTGCATATTTCCGCCAATTCGTGTACACAGACAGACAGACAGACAGACAGACACACACACACACACACACACATAACGATCGACAAAACGACCAATCTCATAATCTCCTTCAATGTTCACTTCGTTTCATTGGCGGAGATAATAACTCCAAGTAACATGAATACCTCGAAAGTGGGCGCTACTGTATAAACAAACTTCCAAATGGCCAGCGCAGAATACCAAATAAGCCTATTAATCTGGACATTGCCTCGAGAATATAAATGCCACGTGAAACCATGATATAATTTTGTCTAAAATTTTCTGTACGATAATTCTTTTCAGTGACTAAAATATAATAAATAGCATTTTTTTCAACACACAGAATTTGGTATTTTGATTGAAGACAGCTCAGCGATGTTGCATAGCTTACTAGTTGACATTTCAAACCCTGTGTAGTCCTATAGTACACGTTTGATGATGCTGTCAATTAAAAAGTCGGCGGGGCAGAAAACTGCAATCTTCCAACAGGCAGTTGCAAATTTCCGACTAAGAGAAAACTGTGAATGCTCAAAATTTTAATTTTGCCACGCATTTGCTTAAAAATAAAAATGTGGTATTTAACCCAAATTTTGCATTTTTGACGAAAAAGAAAAGTGCGTTCGGACAATTTCCCGACAGCCCAAAATTAAAAGAGTAGAGAGGAGTCCGCCCGCTTTTTCCCCGCCTTTCTAAATGTTACGCACCAGTGGAAGCTGGGCAGCGGGTTGCCGCGAGCCTGTACTCTGAAGACTGCTTTGTCTCCAGACTCAACACTGAGCGGCTCGACCTCCGATATGAACACGGGTCGATTGTCTTCGATCAGCAGACCACGGCCAACGTCACCCGACAACACTACACACACAATCAATTAATCATAACTAGATTGTCAAACCTTGTGCAAGGCTAAGACTGTTCGCGGTAGCCGCCGTGGCTTGCCGTGATATTTGCAGCAATGACGTTGACGACATCAGCGTCGGCTAATCGGCCTAATACCTCGATTACACGACGAAGCTGGCTCGAAGAACTGGCTCGATGTTTGCTCGACGTTTGCTTGATCGTGTAAACGGGGTATAACTGGGCCTGCTTGCAGCAGCTATAGTAGAGGCAAGGAGGTCCTATGTCGCAACGGCAAAGTATCCGTATACTCAGTCCTGTGACATTGATCTTTGACCTTTGACCTATCACTTTGAAATTCAATAGGATTCTAGTGGTGGTCGAGATAAGCCTACATGTTCCCGCAAATTTTCATCAAGCTTAGTGCAGCGGTTCATGGGTTATCGTGTTAGCAGAAAAAACAAACAATCAAACAAAAGAACTAAGAGACAATGCTGAAACAGTACTGTCGTCGATACATGGGAAATTGCTATGCGGTGTTGCACATACTGGAACATCATCCTAAATTACCCACTAGAAATACAGATAGAAATAATGAAAGCATTTATTATTGTTGCCCTTCCGAAGTGTTATCCAAATGCTGTGTTTTATTTACATGCACTGCACGGATTATACAGTGCTCTTAAATACGATGAGTTTACTGACGCTGTACGTCGAGCGTGGCTGAGCAGGAAATGGTTCCGCGGGGGTTGGTCGCCGTGACTGCGTAAAGTCCGCCATCTTCGCGTCGAACGCTTCCAATCTCCAGCGAGCACAGGCCGTAGTATTGCTGCATGCAACATCCGCCAACAGAGAACAAACCAGTAAAGCGTTCGAAACATACCACACTTTTTCCACACCGATATAGGCTACCACTTCAACGGTTAGCGCCTGACCCGTGAGGAGCCTGCATGCAAAAGGAAACATTAACAACCATGAGCGTCGATGGATTCCTGTCGTGACAAAGAGATACGTCCCCCAATATTTGGACTGGGGGACACTCTCACGAAAGCGCCCTCCAATATTTGAATAGCATTAACTTACAGTCACTTTTTATCCATTGATGCAACATTTTCTTAATAGATTTTAACTCTTTCGACGTTTCGCTGTTTATCAATAAATGAGATTTATCTTCAGTTTTTAACAATGCAAACGGCACGAAATATGGTCAGTCAGCTGATTCACAGGAAAATCACAAAATGTTTCGCGCCACCTGACGTCACATTTAAAACTGAAATATAGGCCTACACCAAATTCGATTTCGGTGCTGGGAAGCTCACAGCGCTTTTCACATTCCCTAGCTGAATTTTGGGGGCCTAGTCCCAAGAGGAGAATGGGGAAGGAAAGGAAGGAGGTCAGCGGATCAGAGAGAAAAGAATTCGCCACTATATGTTCCCGCCAGCCGCCGAAAGAAATCGTTTACGCCTATATTTATGATCGAATGATCACGTGACCAATGACGCAAATTTTTTAAAGCCCTCTTCCTTCCACTATCCCTTTCTCTTCCCCTTTTCAAGGTCGTGACCATATTCTCTTTGAGGCGCCATCACGGTACCAGATAGACGCATGGTGACGATGAACCATTTATAATAAAGCGCTGGTGACGAATCGAATGGTCTCGTGACTGACAGTGTTTAGAGTGTTCAGTTAAAATAATAGAGAAAAATTAAAAGATCATTGCTGGTGTACAACTTAAAATTAAACTGTTTGATTTTTTTTCTACCAGTCTAAACAGCTCACTGATTATATTCATACGGACATAGACTGTAAATTATCGAAATGCATTGGACAGACTCCGTGTTCATATGAACATTATCTTGTGTGTCTTATAAAATCCTACAGAAGTACAATTAAAAACGCAAAGAACACTAAAAAAAATCGGAAATGTCATACGTGTTATCCGTCTGTCATAACATGGACATTAAACCAAAAACGAAACCTCTAGTTTCACCACTTGCCACCATGAACATAAATAGGTCTAACCAACAGCCTTTTGTTTTCGACTTACAAATCATGCTATGACAGACGGACGGACGGACGGACGGACGGACGCAGCGTAACGCGGCATTTAACAGCGGGCCACGTAACGACGTGTTTACACGACATTGTACGCTACTGATTTATTGCGGACTACGAGATGTGGTCAATCGTCCGTAATGTACAGTCTGAGTATTAATAGGGTGTTTGCACGATCGAGCAAACATCGAGCAGCTAGCTCGACGTTCTATGGTAATTAGCATGCTAATTAGGAGGGCGGGCGGGTTAATTGGAAGGTCTATATAACATGGGCCAAGAGCCTAAGCCTACATTTGAGCCAGGGGGCGGGGTTCCAATAGGCCTGCTTCAGCCAGCTCGATGTGTGCTCGATGTTTGCTAGATCGTGTATTTTAAACACCCTATAAGGTCACTGCATCAGCTCGAACGGAGATCAGCACCGCATCAAGAGTCTCAGAGACCTAAAGCACGGGGGAGGGGTCAATCCAACGCAAGGTACGAAATGTACGCAAGAAAGTATAGGCCTACGTAACAAACGCAATGAACGCAAGAAAACGTGCAACCGGCGCAGCTGAAGCGGTCGTTGCGTCAGCCATGACAGTTAATGCGTTGCGTCCTGAGAGACTTCCGTACGTTGCATGCGCTGAAGAAGAAGAAGATTCGCACAGACAGCTAGGTATTTTGCAAGGAAACTCATCCCCTTTTGACGCTTCAAGTCGGCGAGGGTTAGACCCAATTAAGCTAGCATACAACCCGCGGAGGGTAGAAGGCTGAGTCGACCTAGTTGGCTTAGCTTCGTACCGTGGACAGTCACCCATCCGAGTACTAACCTGGCCCGGCGTAGAGTAACTTTGTTGATCTGACTCAACGTGTTACCGCTACGCCACGCCGCCAACCATGCGTTGCGTGAAATGCAAACTCCGCTTAATGACCAAGTCTATACGGTTTGACCTTTTACCTACTGATCAGCTGTTCATTTGATGGTCGCTCTCCACAGAGAGTTTGTGAACTCATACGACGTGGGAGAAAGGGATGCATTCCAATTGTCTGTTTGCCGGTCCATATAGGCCTAGGCCTAGGCCTAGGCGCTCAGCCTAGCACGCAAACAACAATAGCAGCAGCAGCAGTAGCAGCGTATAGGCCTATAGGCGATGACGACGCACACTGCGAAGGCCACGCACGTAGAACTTTCAGCAAAGCGGTGCATCGAAATATCATTTCTCAGACCCACAGAATAAGCAGACGCATCTGTAACTTCTCTGCTTTTCTGTAGCTCACAAAAAAGTGGCAGTTCATGGATTATTTTTTATTAGTCTTTCTTGTCAAGCTGTAACCGATTCCAATATTTTACCGCTCTGATCTATAAAGAAACTTTCCGCGCCTAAAAGTTCTTCTCTGTTCTAGATTCTAACACAATCTATATCTAGTAAAATCGTATATTCTGCGATATAGACTTCAGCACATCGACGGCAAAATGGCAAAACGTCCAAACTAAAAAGTTTTTCAAAATGTCAAAAACTTAAACATTTTATTTCAAAATGAAATAGCTTATAGCAAAAAAATGCGTACGGTTTTATCAACAAACTGTAAAACAATATTTAAAACCTTTTAAAATTTATCGTGAAAAAAGCTTCGTCTCTCGATTTTGCTCGAAACGCCACCGAGAAGAACCGATATAGGATCTTTTAAGGCTCTGCCATTTCGCCCTCAATAGTGAAAACGTAGTCAGCGGATCCGAGTGCTCGAAGAGACGAATCTGCAGACCGCACGGTTCCGAGACGCGGTTGAGCGACAGACGGTGACACTGATTTATCCGATCATCTGCCGGGGCCGCTGCTAGCTTCTGTCTGTACGATTCTCTTCTATTTTTACCGGCGGGCGGCGCTCTCTCTCTCTCTCTCTGCTTGGTTCCGTATGTAGTGTACCGCCTTCCCGGCAGGAGAATTCCCTTCAGCTGCGTTGGTACGGTCGGCAGCTGCTGGGGCTACAGCAGGCCTCTAGCTTTAACTTTCTCTACCGACGTCAGGTACAGCAGAGAGCATCCCGCATCATTCACCTAGCAAGCCAGCTATCTGCTGCTGCTGCTGCTGCTGCTGCTGCTGTGGCTGACTGACCGACCGTGACACCGCGGCACGGCGAAAATGAAACTTAGGACTCGAAACCGAACCGAAAAAGTCAGGTCCGATTCAAACGCACGAGCTTCACTAATGACCTTATCGCGACAATACAACGAAACAGTAAGGCAGAAGTTAGGCGTATAGTGAAAAAAAACTTCACTGAAATATTTTGCAAATGTTTTGCAACTTATTCTATTTCACGTGTATTTAATTCCCGTCTACAAGTCGTGCGCAAATCTTTCAGTTTGCACTTGGATGGGAACCGTTTCAGTAGGCGCTAAGTAACCAAGCCACCCCTGCAGGGCAACTCAGTCTGGTCATCCATTTGTGGGCAGGCAGAATGAGTTCCAGCGAAATTCTGCCATGAGACGTAAACAAACACACCCTGCACGCGATGCACCAGCCCCGTATCCGTGGTCACCCCGCAGTGTAAACTGGTTTCTGGCTGAGAGCTAAGGAAATGGAGATCAGCGCCGCCCTATGGGCCTTGCGGCTCGGGAAGGACTTTATGTTTACGTGTCAGTGGCTTATCGGAGAGATTAACAAGAAATTTGAGCAAAGCTCACGAGACGCGCGAAAGCCTATAGCATTTCCAGTTCAGTAGTTATAGTTTCGAAAATTGCATATCACTTGGACTCGGCCCATCGGGACCATAATACACATCGGC
>Ga0209367_1003213_pt1 | contig 22112 bp, 9 predicted proteins | sample WorMetLIZISLAND2_FD_187412 | JGI IMG/M metagenome (GOLD analysis project Ga0209367, IMG submission 187412) | Marine gutless worms symbiont microbial communities from Max Planck institute for Marine Microbiology, Germany - Olavius geniculatus... ... | reverse complement strand
GCCTATATAACACGTGATCAGCTGTGGGCTAAGAGCCTAAGCCTAGGCCTACATTTCAGCAAGGGGGCGGGGTTCCAATAGGCCTGCTTGAGCCAGCTCGACGTTTGCTAGATGTTTGCTTTGTATAGGCTATGCTTTATGCATGCGTCATATTTTTTGATGTTTGCTAGATGTCTGCTCGATGTTTATTCGATCGTGTAAACGGGGTGTTAGGGTTTTTCGTGGTTAGATACTACGGGCAAAACTTAGTCAAATTTCTGTTTCCTTATTGTCTGGCCTTAGCCTACTGTCACGTGCATTTTTCTGTTTGTCACGCTGTTTTTTGGGGGCAAAATTAATGCTGATGTACCCTCAACCTATGAGTTTATCGTCAAATCTACAGTTACCATAGTCTGCGATCATTCAGTGCGAAGAAGCAAACGTTCACATCTCAGCCAGTCAATAGTCATCGCATTGTGGGGCAGACGTCGTGCCGGCTACAAATCGCTGGCGCTGTATCTCAAAACAGTCTACGCAAAAATCGACTGCATCTTCTTTTATAAGTCTTTTTCTCACACGGGCAAACAATAATCACAGTCATTTGTCTCATCGCCTCTAGCGCACCTGTCGGGGCGGATACGGATTCAGCGCATGCACGAGCTGGAGGCGTTGCTATGGCGTGCAGCGTCCCTAGCGACGCATCCGTCTGTGCCATTTGTTTCAATCGCAGGCGCCTCGTTTGGCCGACAAGCGGCGAGGTCAGCGTATAGCAAATAGACGCTGTAGACGAAGACAAACGGCCACTATAGACAGCAGTGTTAACACCATCAACAGAAGAATACAACTGACGTCTAGGGGATTAGTCCATTAACACTGGTGCCTACAACGTGGTTTGTTTGAGAGAGTGTGTTTTTGACCAGTAAGTATCTGGAATATTACGAAGTACGACATACAGCGTACATCGGTGTCCGGTTGCAATTTTGATACAAAACTGAAACTGTGGACCAAACGTTGCAAACAATTATTCTTTTATTTTTATAGCAAATTAAGTGTCGTGAACCGGCCAAGCAGTTGGCGTAAAAGAATCACGTGGCACGTGCTTCCAATTCCCGTCTTTTTCTAAAACCTCCGTTTTTACAATTTTTATCGGATCCCTCAAAAATATTGGCGCAGTTCTATTTACATTCAAAGTTCCATCGAAACAAAACTCTTTGCATTCAGTCTACTATGCTGCGGTCTTTTTTACCGTTATTTTTGTTGGTAGTGTTCAGTGTGTCCATTCCTTTTTATGAGCCCCGTGAGCTGTTGTGTAATATTGCAGGAAATGTTATTTTAAAAATGAATTTGTTTCCGGCCCTATTGTTTTCGCTAGACTGCAACTGGAAGCGCGGGAATTTATTGGATTTATTATGTTACGACACAAAAATGGGTTTGTGTATAGTGTGCTTGCGTTTCTACGGTCCCCGGACTGTAGCGGTAGATGAAGAAGAAGCGAATTGGACGTCGACGTCGACGATGTATTCAGGGAAAGAATCCCACTCGGTCCTTGGAGACTGATCGCGCTGCCGACGCCTCCGCACCGCCAGCGGATGACAATGATACGGTCAACGATATTATACCACTCACTTCTAGAAATGCGAGCTAGGCCTATAGTCCATGGATACATACGGTCAACGATGTATCGCCACCCTAGTAACCGCTTTCTTCTAGCATTGCGACGGAAATTAACCGCACAATACGCGCCCGGCGACAGTCTCCGGAGACGACTACAACCGGTGACATTGTGTCGCTGAGCAAAAAGCGTCTGAAAAACAGGCGTAGGCTACCGCATTGTCTTTCTGTTCCTGAGTCCGAGCAGTCCAGATGTAGCCTAACTAACGTATAGGGTCTAGGCTACGTTAAATTACGCTTGGTGTTAAAAACAAGTAAAAAACGACCAGAAATGTTTGATACCGCACGTATATGTGCTGGCGACATGAAATTTTTATCATCCGGAAAATATTGTAACTACGCCTTTGCAGAAAATGCAGAATCGTCTTCAAAATGTCGTCATCGAAAACTCTCGCTTTTCGCGTGACAGTCGAGCTTATGGTACAAGTTGTCTTTCGTTTGAGTAATGGGCCGCTATAGCGAAGGGCCGCCATAGCGAAAGTCTGCCGAAATTTACGCCAAAAATTTTCCAAAAATCTCCCATTCAGTCGTAGATTCCATTCAGTCGTATAAACGACCTGTCTCAAAATTTTTTTAAGATATTGCACAATCTTTCTTTCATCTTTGTTGTTTTTTTTGTTCTTTGTTTCTGCTCGAAGAGAAGAAGCAGTCATCTTGTCATCTCACGCCTACGGATTTCTGGAAAAATTTCCCAGAGTTTACACTCGTAGGCACCGCTCCCTTATAATTTAAGCGGGTAAAAAACGTAAAACATTCGTCATGATTTAGAGAAACTTTTGACTTTAAGCGCAATCTCTAAAACGGATATAAATACGGAAAGGCGGTAAACAGCGTTATTAACGACGATCTCTCCCGCTTTGAACAAAAAAAATTAGTTAACTAAGTGGGTGGGTGTGTCAATTTTAGTTTTTGTTTCACTTTTGTCAGGCTCAACACCTACTCTGTACGGTCGCAATAAAACTGTAAAGGAAGCTTTAGTTACGCTTGCTGGCGACTACGTATCTGGTAAGTTTAAGCTGAACGTTTACGTCGGGTCTTTGGTTTGATGCCCCCCAGTTTCGTGATCACCTATGATTTTTTGCCAAGATAGCACCAATATCTGATTTTTTTGCGTTTCAAAAAAAGGTCATGTAGCGTGGACTTACTTAGCTCTTGTAATGAAAAATAAGCTACGTATACGAAAAAACGGCCTCCATTTGCTTTAACGCCAGGGAGGCTGAGGGAGCAAACTTCTTCCCAGGTGACTCCAACAGCCTTCTAGCTTCTACTCTTTTTCCTCGTTTTCCCTTTTTTTCTTTTTCACTCTCCCTTCATGTTGGACGTTATGTTGGAGGAGAGTTGTGTGACTTTGTTGCTATGTCGGCTCCTCGCTATGGCGGCCCTTTCGGAAAATTTTGGCGTAAATTTCGGCAGACCTTCGCTATGGCGGCCCCTCGTTATGGCGGCCCTTCGCTAGAGCGGACCCGAGGAACACTTTCAAAATTGGGGTGGAATGAAGGGGGTACGAAAATGTGCATTTTTTCAACGGAAAGCTGACCGTATCTCGTAAACGGTAAGAGATAGGGCCAAGGCTACTATTAATCGCTAACGGAAAGTGACATACGCCGTTTCACATGAGATGGAAATCATCCACTTTGAATGACATTAAAGGTCACTGACAACCAGTACGGTCGGCTATACCAACGACAGCTGGATTTTTGTTTTTACATATCATGCATAAAACATAAAAAAACGGTTTGACAGATAGAAAATAAACCTGTCTCAGACGTCAACTAATAAACGTGAAATTACGTGATGCATGAAAAGCTTTTATTTATTACAAATTATGGAAGCCCGTCAGAGTTTAAAGTGTGAAATTTGAAGCAAAAAAACTGCAACATCACAGGCCTATTGGACCGTCTGAAAACCTGTACGGGGTCCCTGCATTTTTGCGTTGGCTGCAAGCAAAATAATCCCTGACACTCACACCGCCTCTTTAATCTGTATTGTAAATCTGACGTATACCACCCGTCCAATAGCTCATCTGTGGTGAAGGAACGCGGTCTACATATTATACTTGTAGCTAACGGCAGACACTTTATCCATTAGAAACGGCAGAAAAAAGGAAAAAATTACAGTAAAAACAACAAAGAAAGTCTGAGCAAAACGTGTCCCAAAACTCGCAAATATGTTTTACAAATAACTGGGTCTAATTTACAAATAAATCCCAATTCAAAATACATTTGTACAGCGCATCAACGCAGTATCTAGCGCGCTACAGTAGTGTTAGCAAGCCACTTCATACATTTATGATGCAACCCGCAGTAGGCTAAGTGCCATACAAGAGCTAACGAGTAGCGTGCGTGCGCTTAACGGACAAAATGAAAAAGAAACACTAAAACGCAATTTGAAATAACAAACAATAGATGACCAAAAAATAAAATAAAATAATATTTATATAAGTTATGCGTTTTATGCTAGATTAACTGCATGTGCATAATTTTCGTGGCTGTCGTTTTATTTTTATTTGATTATTTACTGTCTTAATTCTTTCTTTTTCTTTTCCGCCGTTTTCTTGTTGTTCAGTTGTTGTCACAAGTTCACAACGAGTAGTGTAAGCCGTAGTACGTTACTTTGAAGTCATGTATCTGGCAGTAGAATAGTGCTGTCTCGAGATAAGGTGATTAATCAAGTGATGTCGGCGTGGCAGTGTATAACTTAACGCTGCATGGGCTGTATGTCTGTCAACGTGTACCCAACTGACACGTGACCTGCTGTCACGTGACGTGCTGTTTTAGTCACGTGACTGATCGCTGAATGGCGCTAGATACAACCGATCAATGTCGTCTGAATCGTCGTCGTCGTCGGCACCGCGAATTTGGAGAAACGTCAGGCTTGGGGTAAAATCTGTTCCGTCTAAGAATGACTCTATTGGGGGCTAAGCCATACGTCGATAACGACAATCTTTGGGCATTTCCAAGAGTATTGATAAAAGCACCATTCGAATTTTTTGAAGTGCCGTTTTTATCTTCTTATTTTTAGATGATCGTGATATGTTTGTATATGTGCTTTGTAGGAGTTTTTTTTCAGGAGAGACGTATATTACAAGCTGAGTCGAAAAAGCCATCAGGTTTTTGTCGTCACAACTTTGTCACATAGTAGCAAAACTGTTTACTGTAACATTTTTTTTAAAAATTGCTGCTACGGGAGATAAATTTCGATAATTAGTTACTGTAACTGACAGTATCATTTCACAAGTAGGGTAGCGACGCCTGTGGTGCTTCAATGCTTAAACACGCCAAACGCCAAATTTCCAATACAAATTAAAAATAAATGCGTTGTTTTCTTCTGTGACTCAGCCGACATTACAGACAGCGCCAACTTCGAAGCTGAGCACCGAAACGTCGAAGAATATCAATAAATTGTCTCTACGAGCGACGACGACATCGAAGATGACAACGTTTTGAAAGAGGATAATCACTTAACGCCATTTGCGGTGTATGTCATGCAGGGCAGGATTACAATTAGAAACCCAACAACAAAATTTGGCCCGAGATGATCGAACTAATAATACAGTATGCGGGTGATTGCCACATTACAGACAGTAGTCTGCATAGTTTTATAGCAAAACGTCCGGTTGACGACTTCAATCCAATTTACTTTTGCAGAGTAAAAGTTTAGGCTACTTCGATGAAACAGCAACACTTTTGTAAAAAAAATTGGCGCAAGTAACCTGAGGTCTGATATTTTTTCTCCTCAGCTCCGTGGCAATTACCGTATAGGCTTATATTAAGTTTGACGGACTACAGTGTTGTGTTACGAGGTATACAGATGAATGGATTTGGAATTTCGTCCCTAACGAAACTTAAAACGGTACTGGTGATCGAGTTTCGACGACATACATCTTATTGCTTTGATTTTTTGTAAATTTGTTGTGCAGCAGCTTTGTTGATGTTTTGTCGTACAGCGAATTCACAGCAAATTATAGTTGGTGGAGTTTTGAGTTTTGACAAAAACTGACAAAACAAAAAAACACCGAAAATGCGCGCCACGCCGAAAGAGTCAGTAGCTTTCAAGTTTCATGGCGTCAGTGTGTTGCATCATAGACTCCAATGCATAATAATAGTATTAGGCTTAAGGCGCGTACAGAGCGACGTAACTGAACTGAACTGAACTGACATAGCTTAGTTTTTGACGAACTGAGTAATAGGCAAGCAATAATGCATTACAGTAGACACCGCCTAACGGCGTTGGTGGCCTATGTGACTATGATCACGTACGCATCAACCAATGACCAATAAATTACAGTAAACCAGTTAAATTGCGTCCGCTAAGTTGTTTTACTTACTTACTCACCATAAGCTCGCCCTTCTTGCACATTAGTCAGTTCGTCAACAACCAAATCGTGTCATTTCAGTTAAGTTCCGTTCAGTTACGTCGCTCTGTACGCGTCTTTACATAAAGTCTATGGTTTGCACGGGCACGGCGTCGGTGTCATGATGATCGATGCTAATGAGGCAGCGACTCATCACCGGGGATTAATTGCACCAAGCACCACCCACGGCGCTCTGTATACCAGGCCCGAACCGCACCGGCCGTTATAATTAGTCGTTGCTACTACGTACAGTCATCAGTTATTTCTCTGCCCACACTCAACGCTGGTCTACATAAATAAGTAAACCCCGGCAGTACTGTGTGATGAGTTGGGTATTTTTTGATCTCCGGATTGTTAAAATTAGAATACAGCACAGATGCTGGTGAAGTGCTTAGAAGTGTGTGCATTTTGACAAACGAGGATAGATTTGTTTTTTACTGCGCCGGCGCAAGCCTCATGCCGCAGACGTATAACTTACCAAGAAATCACACTCATAGCTGCACGATATACGTATAGCCGCGTCGTGATATACGATGATATGACGCGTGTTTTGTACAGGAAAACTGACAGCTTTCCTGCGGTCAGTTTGATATAGCACGCAAACTAAGCAGCACGGAAGCCGTACTCAGCACATAAACTAAAAGAACTAAAACTATGTTAAACTACACTGAAATAAAAAAGAAGAAAATAACGAAAACTAACACGAGAAAACTAAAAAAACTGACAGAAAAAAACTAAAAGAATGACTTGGGCGCAGACTTGTAAAATACTCTTACTTGTTTCTTGTCTTATTCTTTAACGGTCATAGGATATACGGTGTCCAGTAAATGCTCGCATCGTCACGGGTGAATGTTTGATTGCTTGGAAACAGTCGTCCTCAAAATAACTTATGATGTGTATAGCAGGACGTAAAACTGAAAACTTTAACAGTTTCTGTATTGATCGTATAAAATAGTTTCATTACAGACAGGTTTATAACAAAGTTCAGTTATGCATCATTTGACTGGCAGTGCTTGCAATTTCCAGCGAATCACTCAGGCATCATAGCAACAAGGATCACGATCGTGTCGCATCGATTACGCCTGCCACGAGACCAGAAGACCGATTGTTGCTAATTAACTCGGAACATGCCCACTGATCTCTGTTCTCAGCTTCCGGTTTGCGGTTCGATCTTAGAACTGAACCGGAACCGCCACTTTGGCTTGGTCTTTATTCAGTGATTTATCGACTACTCAGTGGGTTACATAGCTTGACTTGTATACTGTTTCCGATGATCTATAGCCAAGCTATTAGAGACGAGACGGTAGAATGCCGTAACGTATTAACTGGCAATGAATACAAAATAACAAAATGACAACGAACGCCATCCTCTGCGTTAACTGCGCATTGATAATCGTTATGGTTAGGTGCAGTTTACAATAATCACTAGCCTATATACACAGCGCAAAATGTAGTCAGAGTAATATATCAACGAGGGCATACTACGTGGAATTGGCTCACTCGATTACATTACTGAATGTCATCAGTTAATAGCTGACTGAATAGATTGCGGCATTCGGCGCAGCGTTTCGTCCAAGCATCTCTGGCCTCTCTGTGAAGGGATTTATTAATGTGTTTACTGTTCAGTTTCGTTTAAAGAGCACTGATGAGCAGTTTTTTTGCGATCCAAAATAATCATGTTATTATAGTGTCAGGAGAGATCATTCTGCTGAAAATAGTGGACATATTTCCAGCGGCGCTAAGAAGTGCTGGCCATCCGGTTCACATGTTTTGAGTATGCCCCTGTTATCCTGCACTCCCGGGCCCTTAACTGGACAGAAAAAATTAAAGGATGGGAAAAATAGCAAGAAATAAAGGAAAGCGATATGAGAGATGAAAAAGCGAAGGACAGGAAAAGAATGGTCCGCCGCCGATCGGCATCTGTCATCGTCGTCCGCGTCTACAGTCCACCTGGAACGGTGTCGTCCCAATGCACGGAGCAGTTGTCGGACATGTTCGACCAATTGACTCTGCTTGGCACACCGTTTGTCGTCGTCGGTGACTTCGATGCACTCGGCGTCAATGCCGACAAACTCCATTATTACGTCACCGGCGTGTTTGCGCGCTACGGACTGCTGCAGCACGTCGCTGTTCCGACGCACGTTGACGGCAACATTCTCGACCTCATTCTGTCGCAGTCAGATGAAGGAAGCGCCCAGCTAGTCTCGATCGTGTCAGTACAGTCAGTCTGTTGCCATCATCTGCTGACCTGCCAAGACGGCGTGCCGCCAACGCCTCCACTGACGACGGCCCACACGTATCGACCAGTAAAGAAGATGGAAAATGAAGCGTTCTGCCGAGACATTCTGCAGTTGAAGCTGTTCGACCTCGATGTGACGAATGCTGACAAGTACGCCGAGTTCATCGACTCGGAGGTCAAGCCAGTGCTCGACGTTCACGCACCGCTACGTATATACAAGTCGGCGACGCTGCGGTCAGCACGACACACGGTGTCTCTCCGACGAAGCCCGTCAGGCCATGTAACTTCGTCGACGACGAGTGCATCGCTACCGCTGGACCGGCCTAGAGTCTGACAAGCTGGCTTATTTGTCGGTTGTTCAAGCGGCGCGCTATAGTATTCTGAAATTATGTGCCCACCACATCAAGGCCAAGCTCGATGAGATGTCTGGGATGTCGGCGCCACGTGACGAACAGCTCAGGAACTACTGCATGGCAAGCGGAAAGCTGTGTACGACCACGATGAGTGATTGAAGCTCGTGTCGACCTTCTCGCAGTACTTCATGGACGAAGTCAATCGCATCCGCGACCACATTGCTGAAGCACTGCGCTCATCTGCTCGTCGCGAATTTCCTACTCGACCGCACTCTGGACCACAACTCTCACAGCTCCAACCAGTGTCTCCGGACGAAGTTCGTCGGCTGTTGACTTCGATGTCGTGCAAGTCGTTGACGTGCTGCCATGTTCACTATTGAAGTCCAGCTGCGACGTCTTTGTTCCAGTCATCGCCAATCAAGCAAACCTGTCGTTTCATACCGGGACATTGCCTTTACACTACAAGCGGGCACAGGTTTTGCCGCTGCTGAAGAAAGCTGGGCTCGATAAGTCTTTGCCGTCGAACTACAGACCCATCTCTAACTTGTTAATTATCTCGAAAATTTTGGAGAGGCTCGTGCTTGCTCGAGTGCGTCCCCATCTGCTCAGTTTTGTCAACTTCAGTAAGTTTTGGTCGGCGTATCGTAAGGGACACTCCACTGAGACAGCACTGCTGGAAATGCTAAAACGGTGTCTACACTGCGACAGTCCTCATTGGTCTTGACCTATCTGCAGCGTTTGATACCGTCTGCCATGAGACTTTACTGCAACGCTTTCAGACTGAATTCGGCATCAGTGGAACGCTACGGTCATTGCTACGATCATATCTCAGCGGCAGAACGCAGTTTGTCAAGCTCAGGCAACATCAGTCGTCTGGAACTAATCTGGGAGTTGGCATCCCTCAAGGATCGGTACTCGACCCGCTATTATTTGCCGTTTACTGCAGTCCAGTTTGTCACGTCATACAAGCACATAATGTACAGTATCATCAGTACGACGATGATACGCAGCTCCATCTCGCCGTGCGTGTCGACAACACATCGGCCGGGCTGTCGATACTTGCCAGCTGCACTGACGACGTCCGACGCTGATATCTTCAAAACGGCTTACAGCTCAACCCTGATAAGTCAGAAACCAACCAACTACGAGCAGTGGAATCAACCATGTCATCAGTACCGGTCGTTGGTGTCGATCTTCAGTTGTCGAAAGAAATGAAGGTGCTAGGCGTCGTGCTTGATCAACGTCTGACGTTCAACGGACACACTTCGGCAATTGCGCGTGCTTGCAACTATCACGCGCGAACTATTCGCCGCACACGACACCGCTGACAGCGGACCTGGCACAAACACTGGCTTGCAGTCTGATACTCTCACGGGCGGATTACTGCAACGCACCCACGGCATCCCAGCCAGCAGCATCCAAAATTCCAAAAGCTGCAGCGCGTCCAGAACAATGCTGTGATGCAGGCATCTAGGAGATCCGACGCCAGACCCTCACTGCACTAGTTACACTGTTCAGCTATTCATCATTGTGTTCGATACAAGCTGACAACCATATCCTTCAAAATCCGTGCGACGTCAACACCAGCGTACCTCAGCCGTCACCTTCATATCCGGAACTGTTTGCGAACATTGCGCTCATCTGACACTGCGTTACTACTTCGTTTGTCAGAACTAACTTTGCCAAACGCGCCTCCTCTCTGGAAATCTCTACTTAACTTTTTAACTCAATGTACCTCCCTCTCATCCTTTAAAGCCAATATCAAAACTTGTATCTTTAGGCAAGCCTATCTACAGTAACATGCCACCTGTCCGCAGCGCCTCTGAAGCTACGACCATATGGCGCTTTGCAAATTTGTGTATTGCTATTATTATCATTAACGAGGTGGAAGGATAACGTTTCATTGCAAAGTTCTACTTACTGATCAAATACGTATATCGCGCATGTGCTTGAATTATTCGGCCATAACCGACGATTTTTGACTCGGTCCGGTCAATTTCGTTGAGTGTCTTTTCCGTTACTGTTTTTTTTGCAATCAAGAAGTTTCAGAACTGATCTTTATAGGTAGCGGTCATTGATCTATTCAAACGTGTTGGGCGAATTTGAGTATTTGAGAACTCAAAACTCCGAACATAGTCTTAGATTATGCAATTCAGCCTAGTCAGTGTACAGGTCTTCACTGGATCCATTGACTGGAGACTGATTTCAAGATATTCACACTTGCTACTTAGCCACTGACCTGTTTACTGGTGACAAATTGACTTGCACGAGGGCGGTCAGTTCAGTGGCAGCTAGAGTTTAGAGCGATGCGGTTAAAGCCGACAGTCCGTTGTCTTGTTTCTGTGAGTGGGTGGCCTCGAACGACATGCAGATCGAGCCGATACCGCGCCGAAAATGACTTTATCCGCTCGCGACGACGAACGCGATATTCGTTTAATGGCGACTCCTGTCGGCCAGGTCGTGACCTTGATCTCTGACCCACTGACTGGTGAATTGGTTTCGTGTTAGGCCCATCAATCATGTCGCAGTTCTGCATATCCAGCGCCAGCATGTGGCCCGAAAGCCCGATCTTTCCATCCACCCATCCACCGCAATATTCCGCTTGCTGGGTCACTTGACCCGTCTCTACCGCGCAAAGATGTTACGTACGCTGATCGCGGCAAAGTAGCCCACAGCCGGTCGCCGCTATCCTTCGGGTTAAATAATTAATGTAACGGCACGATGAAAATCAGATTTCTATTGCTCGAGGGCCCCATTGTTGCTTGCCTTGAATGTAGAAATTAAAAGCGACAAAACTTGCAGCGCGAGAAAATAAAGTTCCGCCACGAAGATCAGTAGACCTATTCGTTAACTAAAAACAGGCTCGCATTACATTATTATACAGTGTGAGTCAGAAACTTCATTTTTCAAAGGCTAAAAATTTTAAAGCCATATTTTACACGCATATTCGGCGTTCAAATCTACGTACGCCAAATCGCAAAGTTTCATTCAGTTATTCTTAAATTCGATAAAGTTATGCCATATTATGCACGCTCACCCAGAGAATGTTCAATTTTCAATTTTCACTCAAAGGCCCACTGTACTGACTTCGTCGTAGAGGATGAATGACCACCAAATTCATCAGACCATTTGACTGTTATATATGGGGTGCAATGCTGCGGACAATTTACAAACTTAATTTAAAGCCAAAGACCATCCCGGAGCTAAAAAGTGTGCTGCAGCAGGTACGGGATGATTTGCTGCAGACTTTCGCAATATCGTCTGAATGCATGCGTTTTGTCCGGTTGTGATCATTATAAGCATTAGATGTGTAATTTTTCAGGAAATATTTATCGAATATTTTTAGCTGTTTCTAAAGCTGTAATACCCCAGTAATTTTCTTGTTTTAACCATTTGTCTGTTGTCATATATCAAAAGTTTGTGTTTTGTAATAAATGCGCTGTGAAAATAAAGAAATTATGGGTGATCACGCTTAATATAGCATAACTTCATAAAATTTACTAATAATTGAATGAAACTTTGTATTTTGACGTAGATTTAAGCGCCGAATATGCGTGTAAAATATAGCTAAATTTTTTTAGTTCTTAAAAATAAAGTTTGACAAACTTTAGAGGTGTAACATTTTTGTCTTACACTATAGACTACACGTAGGCCTACGTCAAAAACTATTTGCTTTGACTCGGTCGCTTAGTGATAGAATGTCTACATCATCATCATCATAATATTCTATAATGTGCCGTTTGCAATTCCGAGTCTAGTCGTATAACTAATAAATTAGCTGCATATAGCAAGAACACATTTGTACATGTGCTTAAAATGATTTCTTCGACAAACAAATATGCTCAGTGGTGTCTCCTATAGGTCTAATCTGCGACGGTCGGCTGAATTTCAAACAGTGACTCCTGAATGTCGTTGCCACTGCGGGCGGCCTCTGCTAAAACGATGGCCTATATGGGCGGCTGGAAAATGAAAACTTTACTGTGTAGTTGTGTCGTGTCATGTCACTTTTGAGATGGGGTATCTTACACGTACGTCGTTGAAATCAGCGTTTTCTCATTACTGTTTGCTGGTATACGTTTATATTGTGAAAAACGACTTTCATCAGTCGGCTGTGCATTGCTATTTTGCTACCTCCTAGTCCTCGCTATAAAATATAAATAAAAAACTAAAGAGGTGGGCAAGTGTCAGGGTTCATTGTTAAAGGGTTAACTAGCTGTGTTTGATACTGATTTCACAAAACTGGATTGCTGACTCGCACACAGTTGCCACAGTGGTCATGCAGCTCGAAACGCTGCCGAGTAGTTGCTTTATAGAGCCGACGGTCGGTCAACGGCGCAGCAGAATAAATCAATGGCCAACATTTTGTCTGTGCACCCATCGAGTCGGCTAGAAAATATTGTCACGTACCCGCCTTTAGCCATAATTTGTCATCTAGCGGGGCGTGAAGACGGTGGGAAGGGAGTCGAGCGGCAGTATAGCAGCAGCGACACGATTCAACAACGATCTGTAGTTCTGTCTCTCCGTCTATCGGCCCGTGTGTCCACCGCGGCGTTCTTTTTTGCGATTCTCTAACGCCGTGGGGACACGCACTGGCGTCACTGAAATCATAGCCATTTTCTGCTATATGCCTATGGAGCTTTCGACATTCGACCCAACCCCACCAATAGCACTGCTGATCACGACATGACCAAGGATTGTCGGTACAAATCTAATCCCTGGTCCGTCGTCCATGTATACTTGAGCTAACACATCTAGTTTTGTTTTATGTTTTCAAATACTCTTTATCGCTGTGTTTTAGATGTTTTTTTTATTACTTTTTGTGTTTTGTTGCCAGTTGTCAATGTCTTCTGGGCCTGGCCGTCCAGTTACTGTAACGTTACTGGGAACGACCAGCGATAGGCCTAGACGAATGCGCTCGAATGAAATCAAAATGCATTCGCTGTAGAGCGCATCTCTACGCGAGACTGATACATAAAAAACCGGGACGCCTACGTATATGTATGCTATAAATATGTATGCTTATGCCATGGTGATAAACTCATTACAGTCCCGTCTTATTCCGGTATCGCGTTTCGTAATTTTGTATAGGTACAAAATTGCGCGAAGACCATTTTTAGCGCGCCATATTGCCATCGCATTTCCACACGTCTGTCCGTTGTCGAAGACTAGTGTCTTACGCAAAAATGGTTCCAGATATGCACAAGCGGTTTCACCGGACCTTGCGGTGGCGGTTTCTTTGACTAAAATTCATAGTCTTTGCTTTAAGCGTTCTTACCAAACCAACATCAGATAACCTCCTGTCAAAAGTAGTAATTAGTTCAATCAATATGCCGCTATAACATAAGTCAAACTTCCTACTAACTGGGAAACGCTGCGATGACCTGTATTCGGTTAAGACCGGAGCACCGCTAAAATGTCACACACGGGCGTTAGATTGAGACGTAAATCTATCCCGCTGAATAATCATTATGCAAACTTCACGTTTTCCGGAAGATTGCGTTTTAGATATATAGACTACCGTGGTCAGCAGCAAAAGTGTAGCTAAGCTATCTCAACGGTAGGTGAGCAAGAATTCAAAATTACGATCCACCGGAAAGCCAGTGACGGAGCACACAATGTCATGCATCCTGCGCCGCTTTGGCGCGTTTTTCTTGATCTTTTTTTTCTCTGCGCCGAAGTCTTGAAACGTTCTTTCGTAAACATATCCAAGTCTACGCGCCATCCCCTGCATGCTCACGTGACCGTTTCTACTTTACCCCATACCGGCGTGACTAATCTAGATTTATCTGCGTGCATTTACACACTGCACGGCCGACGGAAAGCGGCGACGGTCGACGGCATGCGGGCGCCTCGCTGACCAACGGTCGTCGGTCGGTGCGGCGTGATCCGTCGTAGTCGTCGCTCGCTTCAGACGATTAATTCACGTGTATGTGTGTGCGTGCGCTGATGAACTCACGGCCAGAAAGTCGCTGCCCGCCCGCGCCGGTGCCCCATTATAGGATCGCCTCCCAGAAAAGTCTTACTCGGCCGAAAATTTACCGGCAAAAATCTGCCCCGCTCGGCGACTGCTCGGGCGGGGCGGATTTTTACCGGTAAATTATCGGCCGGGGAACTTTTCTGGGGGCGATCCTATAATGGGGAGACTTTTTTATGGGGCCAGCGATATTTTAATAAAGGAGAGACTATCATTTTCGTGATTATCTCTCCCCGGGCGGATTTTTCATGGGGAGACATTTTAATGTGATACCGGCAGAGGGTGATTTCGCTTACTACTTTTACCTATGTAACTGATACACAGTTGCAGCAGCAGCAGCAGCGACGCCGGCAACTGCAATATTTCTGTGCGTTGATCTTCGTTCCTTCAGAAGGCATAAGGTTCGCACCTGTGGACCGTTACGTAACGTTTTTTTCACATTTGCTACAATTACTGAACTGATTTCACTGTCCTGTCAGTATAATTTTTTTCGTTTATTTCGAATTTTCAACAGCTACTATTACATATTTCCAAATGTAGATAATGTTTTTATCTATGTCCATTCATCCTGTTTCTGTTCGCAATATTAATTAAAAAGGTATGAACTGATTTATTAGGCAAAATTTTGTGGATATATAAAGCGCGGTTGAAGAAAAAATCTATTACGTCAAGATGGTTCATTAGATTCATTGCTGCTGTCCGAACCACCTTCGAAAACGGCATCTATTTTCCATTTGCAATTGTTTTGGCTCTTATATATATGTAATGTTGACGCTCGGCTGTAAAAAGTTCTGTAAAGAGTTCTTTTTGACAGCAAGAAGAACGACATTCTGTATACTGTATACGAAAATGCATGAATGAACGAATGAATGAAACGCTTATACGGCCAGTGAAATTGTTGCGGGGTGCATCGCGCACTGTACGCTGCCACAGCAGGGCGTATTTGTTATCCTGCACACATTTACATCATCATTTATACTTTTTATTTTCCCACATTCGGTGCAGGGACGAAGAAGCTTAGCCACACGTTGATGCACGTTAGCGATATCTCATCGCATCTCGTTGTTCTGTGGCGACAACGCCAAAGCATGGGATTAACAGCCACGGATGCAGCGGAGATAGCGGACAGAATCCTTTTTGGCCTTCGTGGAATTGGTTTAGCGGGCTGCTGATGTGCGTGCACGTGTCCATCTGTCTGTCAAGACGCCGACAGCTGAGGACAGACTTCGTTAGACAAGACAGGAACATGACAATAGCGGCCCACAGTTTCTTTTACCTGCTTTCGTTAGACAAGACTTCGCGTTGTCCGCGTTACACTACAGACATATAGCACTGCGGTGGGTTGCGTTCCAGATAAATAGCACCGAACGATCGCTTTGTGTACAAACTTTCACCATTTCGCCAAAGTTGCTTGAACATTTTTGTCGTAAAATAATAGCTTGAGGTTGCTTTTGGGTGTATAAATTCTTTGTTCATGCTGTAATTACGACTTTCGTTTTTTTATTTTGAGAGAATTTTCATTCTTAGTCAAGTGATCAATAAACGAATGTATCTTGCAACGTTCGTAAACTTTTATATAGACCCTATAATAAATTTATTCTAAAAATTTAGCAAACACTTGCTTAAGATGATGTTGCAATGTCGGCGTCTTTGCAAGTAGAAGTTCTTGCTTTCCTCTAAGCATCAAAGAAAAGTCACAGTTCTGTACGGAAATTAGTGATGCACTGAAATTCGAACTGATGCTAGCCTATCCATAATTCGGTAATTGAGTGAGTCACAAGCGCCTTCCCCCTTCCCATATCATGACGAAAGTGCAAGCAGGGCGTTGCTGCTGCTGCTGCTGCTGCACGCTTTCGCATCATTATGCTTCATAGAATCGCACGACGACAGTAAACGGTCAAAATGATGTCTCTCAGAACTGTACGTCATATTAACGTGGCGTTTGCAGTCACGCCATAATGACGTCGTTCTTGTAGCACTATGCACCAACGTAATACGACATGAAATATTATAAGTTCGATCGTCAAGTGCTAATCTTCGTACCACTCGGTTCACGTCTGAGTCAGAGAATATCAGAGTACAGTTTAGTAAGTAAGTAAAGTAAGTAAAACGCAAATTTATATAGCTTCGGTTAACTCAGCTGTAAACTTGTACGTAAACTCAATCGCAAACGAAACCTATGAACAAGGCGAGACTTTACAAAATTGCCAAATAGGCTACAAAACGACTGTGCAAACGTGTCAAAACTGTCAAGATAATCAACTTCACGAACAAAGACTAATACTCAGTAGTTCTTTTGTATCATTAATCATTAATTCATTTGCAATGCTTACGTAAAATTCCACAAATATTAGCCTATCCAGTGCTAATGCAGGCCCATATCAATTTTCATTTGCGAAGTGCTCAAAAATCGTCATCTCAGACATGCGCTACCCAGTATAAATTCATTGTTCTAAACGGCCAAACTATGAGTTCTGCATTTTACTAGGTAGTGTATCGACAGTATTAAAGTAAGGTGGCCAAAACTAAAATTCTTTGCGTCAAGTTCCTTCCTGATGTCGCCTGCAAAAAATATTAAAATCAGCCATTGTTTTACAGAGCTATTCAAAAAATAAAAGTGGCACCTTCTATAGACCGCGGTGTAGTAAGTGAATTCGCGTGCAGTTGTGCATTACATGTACGTCGGCGCTGGTCACTAGAAGTTCTGCAGTGCCTGTCGGTCACCAAGTCGCACACAATAAATCGGCGCTAATTGCAGCGAAGACAAATAAACATCTTCTGATGCTACGTGTAAGCCGACTGGTTACCAAGCAGGATCAGCGGCTTTAGCGACAGCATTAGCGGTCATTGACGGCGTAAATATGATATCAGTGTGTTACTGGATGTGTGACGTGCATATTTGCCAAGTAACGTCGACTAACAGTGACATTAGAAGTCATTGTCAGTCGCCGCAGCAAACTGTACGACGCTCGTCTAGTAAAGCTGTTCCCCAGAATGGCATGCTACGGTACGCACACTTTGCCTGAAATCACACAGAGAGACAGCATTAGATGCTTTCCAAATTCTCATCAAACAGACTTCAATTATACACACCGGGCTGCTTTACGACTTACGACAAATGAGTTATAAAAGACAAAATAGAAAAACAACGTAACAGGTTGTTGCTATGCAGATGAGACGGCAGAATGTTGTAAAAGGTGGTATATTCAGTTGATGCCAGCAGTCTTGACAACTGGATCTGGCCTATACATCGGCGCTGTTGACTGCTGTTGTAGACCGTAGCAATGGAAGTCTTCAGGGATACAGATACATGTACTTCACTAAAAAGCAAATCTCCGGCATGTAATTATGCACGTTAATACGTCAACATCTGTCATCAGTCGCTTACAGCAACAGCAACAGCAGCAGCAGCAGCAGCCAATCTCGTTGCTCGCCTACGTTTTCCGTACAAGATCCTGTCGCGTTAACTATTTTTAATTATTCACAGCTTACATGTAAGCATTATTCGAAAAAATTTGCTTAAATCTTTTGGAACCGCAGCGTTTCTGCACAAAAAGATTATAAATCAATCATCGTGACAAAATTACAATGTATTTATTCGCATAAAAACTGAACTTGTTTACATCGGTGGACAAAAAAGACGTCATTTAACAAAAATGACTTGAGTAAACAAAAATTGTTAATAAATTTAACAAGTGAGAAAACTCAAATACCAAAAAGGTGTCACATTTTGGTCCACCCTGTATGTACGGCAGTATATTTGAATGTGCAAAATCACGATGTTATCTCACAAAAAAATCGTAACTTTGCAGCGGTAACAAAATATCAAATGTCGCTTTAGCTTTTTATGTACGTGAGAACACGTAAGAAGTGTGTAAAATTTTTCGTTAAAATTCCGAGCGGTTGCTCAGAAAATGGCAAACAACTTCAGTATATTACTTTTTCCCCACCCCGTAAATATTGGTTTCCAGACCATCGCCTCCAGACTGAGAGGTAGGTGTTACTCGCCGTACTAAGAGCGCCCATCCGCTGACCACGCACCTTCCGTACACAGCATCCTACGTTTGTAATCCAACTGGTACAACGCACGCTAACAGGCCGTAAAAATCAATTAGGCGAAAGACGACGACACACCTATATGGAACCTGCTAGCGTTCGGATGATGACGATCGCCACAAACAACTAGCACGTACGATAGTCACCGTGCTATCAGACATGCAACTAGTGCACGGGTCGGAACTACTCGACCCACGTACGTTTATGTGCGATGGTCATCTCGTGGTCGGTAAATCTCGACAGCCGCGGCGCATCTCGCTCCGTGTGTGTTTGCACGATCAACCACTGTCCTCGTCGCAAGCAGCTTAATTGTGAGATATCGGCAGTTGACACGACTAGCGGCGCTGTACATTTTATTGCATCGTTCGAAGCAACAACTTTATGTCGTCACCAGTTCTGCGTGTTTCTACCCGTCCGTGCGCAAGATTAAACGGATGAAACAGATTTCGGCGAACCTTCCTGGAGATGTGGGCGTGGCCAAACAAAAACAGTCGATTGGATTATCATCGGGTCCGGAAACGTAGACGAAAAGTCTTGGCGAGTGCTTATAGTGAAACTGACAGAATTACCAACACGTGCGACACGAGTCAGGGGCGTTTATCCCCCTTGGACACACTACGCAAGCCCCTTTTCCACTTCATACTCCAATCAGTCCAATGTTTGACACTCATCCCCTCAACTTCGAGTCGAAACTCTCCCACATTTAACTTAGGCCTAGTTAAGTGGTGCATTGCCCCAATGACAGATGACGACGGCATCCTTACTCGTTGGTGACTGTAGAAAATTTTCCAAGAAAACGTAATTGTGGCGTGAGATGAAGTGGGGAAGGTATAGTTTATTAACGGATCTAAGGAACATCGTACGATTCTGCATTGGGGTCCGGGGCAGAGCCCTGGCCGAAAATGAATTTGGTGCATTTTAGCCTCACAAAACACTTCTAGTCAAGTTCTGGTGGAACGATGACTGCCCCCCTCTGAAGTCCTAAAAGTTGCCCCCCTTGACTTGAAAAAAAGTAATACGTTTTGAGCGTAGTCCTCAATGGACGTAGACGCCCCTGATCAGTTGATGAAATTGTCGCATTTTTCAACGTTGCAAGTTCAAGGTGACAGGGCGTGAAGGCTGTTTCGCTGAACTCGCTTTGGAAGTTAGATCATACTTTTTCCATGTCCAAATACTGCTACGAAACGGATGGTACTTGGAGAAATAACTAGATAAACATTTCCACATTTTATCATGTTCCATTACCTGCGAACTATTCAATTCCCAGGTACCAGATCAACTGTTTTAAACACTCCTTTACATCCACACACAAAACAAGAAGCCCAGCTATCGCTAGGAAAAACCGACCGTGCCGCCTATGTCCGAAACTCAGCATCCGAATTCCAGTCACGGAGAGAAAGCGATTTGTCAGAGGTGAAACAGTTCCATGCACGCCATGTTAACGGAACGCTTTCTTCAAACCTACACTGAACGCTAGTAAAACAAACACAGCACGTGGTAATTTCGCCAAGGGATATAAATAGCTACTGTTCAATGCACGTGGTCATCTGCCAGGTGATATAAACAGCTACAGAGTGAATGAACAAGAGTGAATGAACAAGGAAAATATCAGACGCAGTTTTTGCAAATTTCTCATAATAAAAACGCCTTGCTCGAAAAAACATGCTTTAACCTATACAGTTCCTGTTCTAGTACTGACTTTCAAGGTCATTTAAAATAAATGATTTTCATGTCATTTGAAAGCCAATATGCGACTTCCTATTAGTGATCAATAACAACTTAAACCCTATCTCGCACTGTCTAACCGCAATAGCGCGGAACAGCCTTCAAGATCATTCAAAGTCAACGATTTCCGTCTAATTTGACAGGGCGTATGTCACTTCCTATTAGTAATCATTAGTAAACTAGGCCGTATTTATCACCATTTGCGAGATACGGCCAATTATAGCTTTAAACATTCCGTTCAAAATTGCGGCAAAACCGCTGCAGATAGACACATGGTTATGCTGACAGCCTATAGGAAGTCGCTACCGCCCTATCCGATGGTACCAGAGATGTTGCAAGTACTGAAGCCACAAGTAGGCCTACAAGTACAAGTACTTGAAATTAACTGTCAAGTACAACTCAAGTACCCACTATAGCTAAAACAGAAAGTTCAAGCTAAAGCACGAAACTTGCATTTGCAATCTATTAGTTTAGCAATTATCCCTAACTTTAACCCAGGTCCTAACAGTGTTGTTAACAAGGACATGATTTTCAAGACAAGGCCAAAGACTTTACCTCAAGGACACGTTCAATGACTGTTTTTAAAATGTTTTCATTACTTGATCTCTGCCTTGCAAAATGGAGTTTAAACTTTAACCACAGTTTTTGCTTAAAATCGTTATTTAATTAAAATGTGTCGCCCTTAAATTATTTTCTTAGTTTTTGTGCTTCCTTGCACCAAATCTAGCGACGCCACTGTAGCTGTAAAGTTTTGCCAGTGTTACTGTGCATAACGTAAGCCTACTAACTAGAGAACTGCACAGGGACAACTTTTGGGCCCATCCTTAATCGTCACCATGGCTATTGTCCTCATTTTCACCTTATCTTTACGGCTTTTAAAATACTATCCCCACCCGCACCCCGTACGCCCTGCTGCCCTATACAGCTGCCCTTATTTTCCACCCCGTCACAAGTCAAGTGCAATGCAAACTTTTCATCACAATTGCAAATGTTTGTTGTGCATCGATTTAACCTACGATTAAAAACACACACATGCGCACGCACAGTAGCCTAGAAAACTGAGAAATAAACACATTGGCCTGTCCGGCAATGAAGCAGACATTTGAGTGGGCCTACAGGTCACAAAAGAAAATCAGTCCATAAACAGAATGAGCGCAGCTGGTAGCGCGTGGCAGTACCAGCCAAGTGACATCTACACTGTGTCCCAAAAAAACATCCCCGACATTTTTAACTGTAACTTAAAAACCAATTATTGGATTTTGATAATTTTTGGTAGGAATATTCCTGACACAACTTGCCATCAAATGACCATTTAGTTTTCTACCTCACCTAATGTATGCTTCTGCACTACCTAGAAAAAGCAGACCAAGCGAAATGTGTTGAAATAAACAGAAAACCTGAAAAAAAACATCCCGGCATTATCGATCGTAACTTGAATAAAAATCAGCAGATTTTAATAATTTTTGGCAGAAATATTTCTGACAAAAATGGCTATTAAATAAATGTTTTAGTTTCCATCTCATCCAACGTCTGTTTCTGCATTACCTGGGGAAATCAGACCAAGCATAATACGCGCTAAAATAAATGAAAAACATCGATAAATTCCATCTATCTTAATCTGTGAGCTCCAACAGCCGATCTATACCAAGGTTTGACTGTCATGCAGCAGTGTGTTTACCAGATGAAGTTTAGGAATGTTTGTGAAATTAAAAAGTGACTGGTACAGCCTGGATTGGTCTGGAGCAGAACATTATTGATACT
>Ga0209367_1003212_pt1 | contig 22114 bp, 9 predicted proteins | sample WorMetLIZISLAND2_FD_187412 | JGI IMG/M metagenome (GOLD analysis project Ga0209367, IMG submission 187412) | Marine gutless worms symbiont microbial communities from Max Planck institute for Marine Microbiology, Germany - Olavius geniculatus... ... | reverse complement strand
CTTCTTCGAAGAAGAAGCCGTTGACCGCTACCTTTATGCCTGGGTGAGGACTGGTGAAGGACTAGCGCCCCGCCGGTTTTCAAGCCAGAATTTCTATGTTCCCGGGGTAAAGCTCCGCTACAGCTCAGAGTAGAAGGCCTAGTCAATCGTGTTTTTCCTGGTCCACCCGCTGGACACGTGACCACGTGACTGTCCTGAGGCCTGGCAATTTTTTTGAGGGGTCCGTCCAGGAATCAAACCCAGGACCTCTCGCTCTGGTGAAGTTGACCTGAGTCCAACACTCTAACCACTCGGCCACCGAGCTCCATTACTTTATCCATTAATTAATGAAAATTACTTGGAGCTAAGTCTGGACTGTATGGCAAATGCTGTAGCAGTTCCCAGCCCATTTTTTTAACTTTCTTAACTGTCTAATGAGCCTATGGCACGGTGAGGCACTGCCATTTAAAAAATGACACCTTTTTGCAGCAAACCTGGTCAGTTGCTGCGAATTGCTGGTCGTAATCAATCAGACAATAATGCCTGGTAATATTGTTCATTCACAGTATGTCCTTCAAGCAAAAATTCTGCAAGAACAACTCTTTAAGTAAACCAAAAGAAGCCTTGTCTACAGTTGGCCGTTCTTGCCGTATGCAGTGCTCCAACACTGACATCATCACTAACTGACTGATGATCGCTGCAAAAGCGGGCGAACTATTCAAATACTTTCAAATGTACCGGTAATAAAGTGTCACTGCTGATTACTACAAATGATCTGCAAAAATTTTTTAGCACTTTCTACGCCTTCTGCAACTAGAAAATTTTATGATTATTCTCTGTGTATGCCAAACATCAATGCCTATCATTTACATTTCAATAATAATGACATCACAGTGCAACGTAATAAATGAAACCACAGTAAGTGATGTACAATAATGAGTGTACAACTTCATAAGAGTTTTGGTTTTCAATTGTCACTGTGCGCTTACAGAGAAGAACAGTCCTGGAATTCATTGAACGCCTCTTGTATGTCATTTGCGAGCTGATGGCCTTTGATCGGGAAAAGTTCCAAGCCCAATGCTCGCTCATTTTGAATATGGGTTATACCTCGAAGTTTACCTTTTTCTAATCAACGAGTAAATGTGTACTAGGCTGGTATGCAGTGACTGTATCATTGTTGTCAATTATATCTGCTTGCACTCAGCCATTCACTACATTCACTTTTCATCACAGTTTTCAGTAATTAAAGTGCATATTTAACCAAAATTATGATGCTGACAATAAGTTTAACACAAAAGCTTCTACTACGAATAGAACAGCATCACATTATAAGATACAGCCATATATTTCTCAAAATCTACACTGCAATTCATTAAACAGTAAACAGTTATAACAGAAAACATGTGGTCACTGCTGCTACTCCAGCTGCTGCTGCGATTTTAATATTAATTTCTGAACCAAATTATTTTTGAACCTGATTGGCAAAAAACTTCTGGAATGGAGCAGGACTTCTACATGGTGGATGCTTTTCCTGTGGCCCGACCAACGGCAAGAAAGCAGTGAATGGCAACATCAGGCAACGCAAGACACCGCAAATCGAGGGTTTATACTCACATAGAGATTCTTCATATCTGTCACCTGACAACGAACTGTATAGAAATCTTCCTTCGTTCGGCTGACGTGAGGGCAATCCTGTAACATCATCCATGTACATTAACAGCATGGTGGCTGTAGTTCCATCAATAAAAAATATCAACAAATTGTGCAAAAAAGCACTGATGTAATGTGAAGTACCATGCTCTAAAAAGACACAACATATGGCCACATTCTTTGTTCTGAAATTCTTGTATCACAGTAACATTACTCATATAGCTTTAATCTTCCAACAACCTGCTGCTTTTGGCGCCATTTTTAACTACTACAGCATTTCTTAATTCTGAACTGTTTGCATTTTTTATAAAGAGAGAAATAAGTAAGTTTTTGCTGCACAAGTTTCAATAAGCAACCAGCATATAAGCCGATTCACTGAATCACTAGTAAGTTAGAGGTTGACAACAGATATCAAGAGAAACACTTACCAGGGACACAACATTGTTTGTGGTAACACCACCAAACAGATTTTTCACAAGTCGTTTCTGAAAAATAGAAACATAACATCAGTGTGTAATCTCTTTACTGTCCAGCTCAGAGTAGAAAACTGACTTGCTGCCTGAGCATACAGCAAAATAGCAACTACACTGTGTCTCAAAAAAACATCCCCGACATTTTCGACTGTAACCTGAAAACCAATTATCAGATTTTGATAACACTACTGGTACAGATATTCCTGACACAACTTGCCATCAAATGACTATTTAGTTTCCCGCCTTACCCAGCGTTTGTTTCTGCACTACCTGGTGACAGCACAACCAGCGAAATATCATTTTTTTATCCAATGTAATATGATTGCTTAATTAACATAACGCATAAAAACACATTTTGTTTACATTTCTGACACTTTGGCTGGCATTTCATCCAGTTGTCCATTTTTAACTGCCTGCAGTAAAATTGTTTGAAATGTTGGCCCACTATGCGAACACAGACAAGGAGACGCTTTCTCCATTCGTTGACAGCAGCATCGATAATGTTCTGCTCCAGACCAATCAAGGCTCTACCAGTCGCTTCTTGACTCTATAAACATTCCTAAACTTCATCTGGTAGACACACTGCTGCATGACAATCAAACCTTGTAATAGACCGGCTGTTGGGACCTACTGATTAGGATAGATAGAATTTATTGACTTTTTCATTCATTATAGCACACATTATGCTTGGTCTGCTTTCCCCAGGTAGTGGAAAAGCAGACGTTAGGTGAGGTGAAAACTAAAACACTTGTTTAATAGCCAGTTGTGTCAGAAATATTTCTCCCAAATATTATTAAATCTGCTAATCTTTATTCAAAGTACAATCGATAATGTTGGGGATGTTTTTTTCAGGTTTTCGGTTTATTTTGTCACATATTTCGCTTGATCTGCTTTCCCTAGGTAGTGCAGAAGCATACATTGGGTGAGGTGAACAACTGAACAGCCATTTGATGGAAAGTTTTGTCGGGAATATTTGTACCAAGAATTATTAAAATCTGATGGTTGGTTTTCAAGTGACAGTCGAAAATATCGGGGATGTTTTTTGGAGACACAGCGTAGCTTAAAGATGACTGCAGTGGATGGGGACAGAGTCGAACCCATGGACTGGTGGCCTGGAGTAGCGGTAATGTGTTGTGCCCGATCAATGAAGTTGCTCTACACCGGGCTGGGTTAGTGCTTGGATGGGTAAGTGCCTGCAGGCAGGTAAACCACGTCAGTATGTAACCAGCCGCTTATGTCAATTCAGCCTTCTATCCCTCGAAAGAAAATAAATCAACTACCGGCCTATCTGGCGGGGGTTAAGGTGAGATGTGTTCACCCGTGTCAGGTGGCAGGTTACACTGTGTGATCCCATACGGCAGGTGATGCTCCTTAGCTCCGAGATAAGCTTCCCATAAAGAACTATAACACCATCTTTAACCTTTTAATCTGTAACAAAGTCTCAGTAATAAGTCCAATATTCTATCACTAAACCAGACTGCTGCATCCAATAGAAGATTAAACGAGGCTTGCCTTCGTTTTCTAGTTCTATAGCATACTCACAAATTTTCAATGTGGCAGCTTGGAGTAGTGGTTAAAATGGTAGCATTATTGGATTCATCAACTGTCTTGATCCTGGCCATCCTGTAGTGGGTAGGCAAAATAAGTACAGCCAATGTTTATGGTCATAAGTATGACTCATGTAAGAAATACTATAACAAATATTGGACATTTACCTTTTCACAGAAAAAAATGACAAGTACCGCATAACAGAAAGCCCCGTTACCAGAACTGCTAGCATTTTGACCCAGTTAGTTAAAAATATTGATTGTTAATGGAGCAAACTTGGGTCATCGAATGCTACTTCAACTGGATTTAATCCTCAACATCTCAAAGTGCCCAAAAGGTAATGACAGACCTCCATCTAGGTTTAGATCTTCTTTTTCTCCTTCTTACAAATCAAATCCAAGTAGCAGAAATTGGCCTTCTGCAACAACATGAATGGTCAAAAAAACAGCAAAATCAAGGTGAAGAACCACACACCAGCTCGGGCCCCATTTCCTCCAGCTTGCTGATGAGATCGGTAAAAAACTCCGTCATGTCCTTCTGCTCGCCGGTGTTGAGTGGCTGATGGTCCATCGTGTACACTTTGCAGAAGTTGCGCGGATTGTACGCCTTCCGTTCACTCTCCAGTAAATAGGTGAACATCTTCTTGAGCTCAGTCAGTGTGCCTCCGTGACGATTGTCAGCTGTGCACTGGTTGACACACATACAGTACTAGTGAGTATCTATTTCATAACTCACTGTCCTCCTATCTCCCGGCACAATGTCTGCAGTGTTATGCCAACAGTGTCACTTAGGTCAAGTGTGACAACTGAAATGTGCCCCACATCTGTTTATCACACACGTCTTAGGCAGAAAACATCTTCGATCACAGTCGTGGAATAAGCACATTTCAACAATTAATGATGAAAGATGGTCTAGAGTTTATTAGGCCTCATTACACTCGCATAAAAAAACTGATATAATGTAGACTGTCATGAAATGTATACCTAAAACACATCAAACTACATAAGGCCATTTTGTGACATAACAATGTCGGCAGTAACTGGTTATTTAAAAAAACGTAAAGTCCTTCCCAAGCCTTATGGCCCATAAGGCGGTGCTGATCTCCGTTTCCTAAGGCCCTCAGCCAGCCACCAGTTTTTACACTGCGAGACATGGATACGGGACCAGTGTATCACGTGGTGTGCCTGTTTACGTCCCAGCAATGAAGCCGGTACCAAATTATACTGCTTATGTGGCTCGGTAGTCTAACGGTAACGTGTCGGTCTTGTAATCCTGAGGTAACTCAGAGGCGCAGGTTCGACTCCGCACCAGGACACTGCCGGGTAACGACCTTAGGCAAGTTGTTCACACACGTGCCTCTGTCACCAAGCAGTGTCAACTGGTTATCACATAATTAAGAATTGTGTGTATAATTCATTTAGCTACTTAGCTACAACAGAACAGAGATAGCAAGCACAGTAAATGCAAAAGAGTTCAGTCATTCATAGCAATGTTGTGTACATTAATAAAAACTCAGGATTAATTGGACATGTGTGACGCATGAATCACAGTTATGTGAAATGGCCTAAAAAACCTACAGATAAGAACCAGCGACAGAAAAGATTGTCACAAATCTGCCATTTGGCAGACATGACACCAAAAACAACACTCAGTGTACACATTTCACCACAGAAAAACAAAACTACTACTTTTGATTTTTGTTTAGCCAGCCAATACTACCAAATTTACCTTGAAAATAGACACTGAAATGGTATGCGCATGAGGATGTTAACTAGCCAAATTTTTAGAACTTAACACAGCTTAGGCAGTGTCCTGCAAAAGTAAACTATGGAAACTGCTATAGCAAGACAAAATTTGGATAAATACAGAGGAATACAGGTAATACAGAGAATATGATCATGAATGCTGACCACAGCCTCGATGACCGACTTGCGAGCCTCGGGAATCATGTAGAGATGCTGCATACACGTAGCCATGTAGCACGTTGCTCCGAGGTTTGTCAGACCAACATAACCACACTTTGCTCTCTCCTCATCGTGTGGCCACGTGTCCCATGAATACGGCTGGTGAGAGTCTACACACAAGTTATAAGCAATAAGATAAGTCGGCCACGATACAGCTTTTTAGGGAAAGCCCATCTCAGAGCTGCAAAACGTCACCTGCTGTACGGGATCACACATCATTACCGACACCCAACACAGGTGAATGCGCCCCGCCTTATAAACAGCCACATAGGCCAGTACTCGATTTACCTACCCCGGAGGTATGGCAGGCTGAGTTGAGCTAGATGGCTGGTTACATATTGAGATGGTTTACCTGCCCGCAAACAGTCACCCATCCAAGTGCTAATCCGGACTGATGCATAGCAACTTTGCTGATCGAACGCAAAGTGCCAATGTATTATGTGGTTATCCAACTTTTGAGTGGTTGAACCAAAAATTGACACACGATAACTACTTCTGCCCCGTGACATGCAACATGCTACAGTTGTGCAATTTCTGCACACCTTTTCATTTTTTCGTTAACAACAGACCGCCAAACAGGTAGGATGCGCAGTGCAGTCTATTAAAACAGGTACAAAATAAGTACCACAGTAATCTTAAAAAACATCAGGAGATTTTTCTAACACTTGTCACTTGTAGCATTTTGCAGACATTAGCAAAATCAAATGTCGATAATGAAACAGTGAAATGTATAAACATATGACAATAAGTGAACATTTATATAGCGCACTATCATTTTGAAGAAATCTCTAGTGCGCTGAATGCGTTATCAGTACATCTGAAACGAAAAAGATTTAAGGAAACATTTAAAAGAGTCCAGATTGAGTGTGTGATCATTCAGGTACGTCGGGAGACTGTTCCAGGCTGACGAGCCAGCAAAAGAGAATGCCCTTCTGCCAGCTGTTGTAAGTCTGTAGCAAGAAATGGCAAGTTGTCCACGGACAGCAGAACGCAGATGACGACGGCCAGGCCTAGAATGCTGCAGATGCTGACCCTATTACTATAACTACTATTCCTTTAGCTCTTTTATTTCTTTCAAGCTGTTGACTAAGTGTCAGAAAGAACATTCTGGTCAATAAGAAGTACTGCCACAACAAGTCTAGAACCACCGCACAATTCAGACTCTGTGGTGGTATACAAATACTATATTATTACTGTTTACCAATCTGTTACTATATGCTGCTGTTTTACATTTTAAAAAATCCCTGACAAAACAGTATTCCAGGCTATAATAATAATAGTCAGAACTGATAATACTATTGAAGGCTATGAAAAATACCTTTGTGATGTTGCAGCATGACTTTCTGGTGTAGCAAGGTGTAGTTGTCGACATTGCCCTTGACTAGTTCAACTAACAGGTCGTACGCGGCTGATCGAGATACCTGCGATTTGCACTTGGGCAAGTAGCGTTGTTTGGGAGTTGGCAGCGCAAACAGACAGTCAAACACTTGGAGCAGGAATGCCTACAATTACCCAACATGCAATTGTATGGTATCTAGTTGCAGCAATGCTTACGATGATACAATACAGATTTGCACAGTTGCAGTAATGCCGACGTTCGAAAAACAGCAATACTTGACACAGGGCTGGAAAAATAAATGACCAAGCACTCAAATAATCACTGAAAATTTCTAACAATTAACAAAAATTTTACCCATTAAATCTTTGACCAAAGTCATGTTAGCAGATAATATGAATAATTTCCAACTTTCTCATATCTACGCCCAGTCATATGCCACAAAGACATTGATCAGCAAAAAGAAATCCTTCCAATCAAGGCAACAGCACAGATAAAGAGGTTCGCAATGTGACAACTTTATATAGCTTATTATATATAAACCTTTATTCGTCAACTTGTCACAGCAAGACAAAGGACAGAAAATACAACAACACAAACAGAGCAATTAGAGACAAAACAGAAAGAAAACACACAATGTCATGTACAAGGTAGTCCAACTAATGTACAAATGTCAGGAACTCAGCATTATCACTCAGTGTTAGTCCATTCAGAAACTTCAATCTCCTAGACAGCAATAAGTCACCGAACTGCACCTTTGCTGTAAAGTCACTGACCAGCTTCACGTCAGAACCAGTAATGTGAAAAATATGTGACATAGCACAGAGCCAAGTATGCTCAATACTGCGCAACTGAGTAACCGATAAATCAAAACATTCTGTGCAGTATAACAAATAAGGCTGACAGAAAGTTGTAACTAACTGTAGTACTACAAGTTCATTCTGAAACCTAGCAACACAATGAAACACACTGTTGAAACTGCAATAAAAACTGGATTTCATATACTGCAAATCTACACCAAAATTCTTTCCAACTTTCAACATAACCATAATCATTAATAACATAACCATTAATTAGTACCAAAGCAGGAACTTGTAACATGCTAACACTAAGCTGATGTGAACCTGTCCATCGGGTGAGGACTTGAATGGAGGATTGTGTTTACAGATGACAGTGGCCAGCTGAAGTAAGCCATAAAGTCCGTCGTCTTCTGACGCATTATGACGTCTCTCGAGGTATCCACGATTCACTATCAGCTCGGCCGCATGGACGGCTAGCTCATTCAAGTCCAACAAACTACCCTACAATGCAGACATAATAAATGCTACAAATATTTAAAAGTGTGACACATTGTCGGGCATTTGGGCAATAACAGTCAGTCATTTAAGCAACAACATCAACACAAAACACTGCAACATCCGAGTTTTTTTACTGAGCTAGCCTGTCTGCATTGAACAGTCTTTCTATGGAAATGTCTAAAAATGATCGCAATGCTTACCTTGGACTATTAGCATTCGCTAAAATGTTTTCTGTTGTTACCTATAGGGTCCACTGTCAGAGACACAGCACTTGGAGTGCATTATATATTTTATTTGTAATGACAGTCATCATCATCATCATTTCTGGCAAGCACCACTAAGAGTGCGTAGTGCCGAACGTAGATATCAATCTCCAGAGTGGACGGTTCTGAGCCAAGTCAACTGCGTCGTCCATATTGACGTCACTGGATTTCAGATCCTGCTGAATGGTTTTCATCCATGTAATACGAGGACGTCCCAGTGGTCTCCTCCAGTTTCCTGCGGGGTAAGCCGTCAAGATCTGTTTTGCATCTGTTTCATCAGGCATTTGTGCAATGTGTCCGAACAGGGACAGGCGCCTTGACTGGACTATGGCTGAGAGATAGGGTTGCTTGGTTAACCTTCTGACCGTCGCTGCGCACATGCTGGTGCCAACCAATTCCTAGCAGCATTCTCAGACACCACTGATTAAGTGCATGATCTTGCGATGATCTTGAGATTGATCTTGTAATGACAGTGCGCTATATAAATGTTCTCATAATAATAATAATAATAATAATCAATGTGAACATCATTAAGACTATTAACAAACAAACCTGTTCCCAGCTCAGTTCCACATCTTCCTTGGCTATGCCGTCAATCAGATGCTGCATTAGCCAAAAGTAGTCCCTGCAGCCTGGTCCAAATGGCTCCTTCTCCTCGTGATTCTGAAACAAATAACAGTTTATTTAGTTGGCTTTCTAGTCACCTCTCAAAGAAACAGAAAGAACCTCATGCTGACATCTAACAAGAAATCTGAGCTAATGCTCATGAGACTCGCGAGAGCTAATGGCAGTTCCTGTTCGCAGCTAATATCAGTTTATCTCCATCCACTTTGTCGCACTTCACTCTTCTGCAGCCAAAAATCGCACAAAATCACTAAAATCTTCTATTTTCTAGGTTAAAGGTCACGCAAGGTCATCGATGTTGATACCACTAACAAGCATGTCACCACTGCTTGTTATGATAATATAGCGAAATTTTGCCAAAAAACCAGGTCATTCAACACCATCTTACCTCAGGTTACCACTAAGATAGGGTACCTGCAACTTTAAACGTTCCTATAAAATGTAAGTTCCATTTTATAAATTCTAACACCTATTCCTAAAAATACCCAGTCTTTCCTCTTTCAGTAGCCATCAACATCATAGAATCAGCGCAGCAGTTATTAAGATATAGCTAAAAAACCCTAACCTTCTCTTATATCCTTTTTTATAACTACAACGAGTCCCCAATTACGTAAAGGTGACCCCGCAAACGAGCGCCGATGATCGATCTCATATTTTTTCATTAAGTTTCCATAAAAAACTATATATCACCAAAATCCCTATTTGCCGCATTAACGAATGTGATATTTGGTATTTCTCACCATTCGTTCTAATTCACGTACTTTGATGAAATGCGCGATATTTTTCCAAAAGGCGCCACACTCCTTTTCAACCTACTTAGTCAAAATTCACAGAAATACTTTCTCTGAATTTTTCAACAGCAAAATACATAAGTACTAAAGTATTTCTACAATATAACACAACAGATTTTAGGACAGTGTAAACAAAAATTACGGCATGTGGCATCACCAATGTCTGCAATAATGCAGACAAGCCCACCCGACGTCTTTGTAAGACTCATAATAAACTGGGCAGCAGACTGATGCTATTTTCTGCCAGTATTTTGCTTAATCTCACCACTTTCCTGACCCATACCAAACTACACTCATCATCATCATCATTTCTGGCAAGAACCACTAAGAGTGCGTAGCGCCGAAGGTAGACATCAATCTCCAGAGTGGACGGTTCTGAGCCAGGTCAACTGCGTCGTCCATATAGAGGTCGCTGGATTTCAGATCCTGCTGAATGATTTTCATCCATGTAATACGAGGACGTCCCAGTGGTCTCGTCCAGTTTCCTGTGGGGGAAGCTGTTAAGATCTGTTTTGCATCTGTTTCATCAGGCATTCGTGCAATGTGTCCGAACAGGGACAGGCGCCTTGACTGGACTATGGCTGTGAGATGGGGTTGCTTGGTTAACCTTCTGACTTCGTCGTTGTGCACATGCTGGTACCAATTGATTCCTTCACTGCTCTGCTCTGTTGAAAAAGTAAATAGCCGAATAACTTGCTCAAAGGTATCACACCACACAAAATGGCTCTGAACTGAACAGAAAAGCTCTGAAATGTCAGTCCAAAGCCACTAGCATTGCAGTGCCAATCCATAACATTGCATATTATACAAATAAGTATCCTGCTTACAGAATAAGATGTGAAACATCATAAAAATGACAACAACCTTTTTCTGAGGTGCTTTTATAGCGGTGGCCTCATCAAGGTTCGGCAGCAGATTGATTAAAATAGGCAAAAGATAAACGTAGCCCGTCTGGCCATCAGCCGTTCTACCACGACAGAGTCGATATAGACCCTGGCATGACTCCTGCCGTACTGGCGGCTACAATTACAACACAGGAGACAATAAGCAAACATGTCAAAATTATATTATACACTGTGTTTCATAAAAAACCGAACCCCTAAGGCAGGTCGGCATAAATTTATCAAAATAAGTTCGCCTAAAATGGTTTTTCACATAGTGCACTGCCATTCAGTTGCAGATTCACTGTGCTTGAAAAGTTTGGTATGGGCCGAGTACCAGCTGCACGGTTTCCATGGCAACAACAGCAAAGGACAGTTAAGGTCTGGGCTGACTTGGAACAGACGATTGTGAATGAGGCCATTGACCAGTGGAGGAAACGACTCAAAGCCTGCGTCAAGGCCAAAGGATAACATTTTGAACATTTACCATAACTTTTACCAACTTTTTTTCGATATTAAAGCCGTTTTCTTGAAGTTATAACAAGAAGTTTCAGAGTCCAGTTTTTTATGAAACACAGTGTACTTCCATTAAAACGGACATTATCACAAAATAGTATATCTGTTACACTGCCAATTCCGCCAAACACGAACATGACTGCATCTGAAGCTCTGGAGCTGGCGGAAGACAATCGCAATGGTTGAACGCTACATGCTCTACTGCTTCCACTATTGCCAATGCATAACATGTGCACCAATTATCACAAAGAGATTAAATTCGTCTGATGCTTATAAATTACACTTTGATACCTGGCCATGATCATGTGAGAAGAGCTTTACATCTGACTACTGACTAGATACATAATAGATCCTTTCAAAAATGAGCTTTCAAAGCAATCGACTGTCCCCACCATAGTCAGCCACCTTGTCGTGGTGGTGGGACTTTGCACCAATGACCCAAAAGATTTCTACAATCTGGAGGATAGAAGTGTACTAAGAGCTGACCAAACCCGTGAGAGCATTTACTACACGTTACCAGTGTTTTTGTGCTGGTTTCGGCTTCACAGCCGACTACGGCTTTATAGCCGTCTACTTACGGCCTCACAGTCGTTATTTACGGCTTTCGTGGTTACATTTGGAGATGCGCATTGGGTTGAACCGATACAGCCTCAGCGCTGGGCAGGTGTAAGAGCCTGCCCACCCCAAAGGCAAAGCAAGGCAAGGCAAGGCAATCGATTGTGCTGGTACTGACACAAGTGTGGATCTTCCACAGAATCACCGGGGTTATTCCTTCCAACAATGCCCCGAAAAATTTAATGAAATTTCCGATTTTAACTTGCTAAAATGCACCGCAGAGTACCAGATTACAATAAAGACACCTGGAAAATTATCCGGGAGCCACAAAAGAAAGATCCGCTTCGAAAACAAATCAATTTGTCCCCAGCAATCAGGCATTTCTCCCAGAAATTAACATCAAAATCCGTGCATAACTTTCTGACACATTTTGCACACAGACAAACATACACTACTGTAATAAACTAACTTTCTTGGCGAAAAAAACAAATATACCTCAGGAGAGTCAAGAGTAAGTCGCTTCAGCCAGTGGCTGAGGTTACGGCAGTTACACAGAACTGGCTGGACAACATCGACATATGAGTGTGCCAACGACACAAGGAACAGCATTGTGTAATGCACCACCTCCACATGACTCCACGACGTCGATGGCAGCTGACTGCTGTCTTTCCTGTCACACAGATATAAAAAGATCATCAATTTGTACAGCGCATCGTCGCGAGCATGCGCACGCCTCTAATGCGCTTTCGTCACTAACCAGAGCTGCCTGCTGCACGTCCACCGTGTACAGCCTGCAGACACAGGCTGGCGCAGCGGCCGGCTAGGCAACGCCAGTCAGCTGTACCAAGGTCCACACCTTCCGTAACCCATGTAAATGAGTTACTACTCATTTTACCGTCCCACGGAGGGTAGAAGGCTGAGTCGACCTAGTTGGCAGGCTTTGCACCGAGATGGTTTACCTGCCCGCAGGCAGCCACCCATCGCAGTACTAACCGAGCCCGGCATAGAGTAACTTCATTTCAGCCGAAACGCGTTACCAGACACCCTTTTGTTTCTTCTATAACTCAGTCGTATGGTGATTAATTAACATAAAAATTTTTACCAGATGTAGCTGAATAATAATTTAAAATGTTTCAACAAAATGTGGCTGTTAATTAAATATTCTTTGCTAGTCGTGATGTAATGCTGACGTCATAATTTGTCATGAGTACACGATTGCTTGTCTCAACTGGTGCTGTCAGTAGCTACCATGCTTCGATGGTGAACTTTACCTGGTTTACTGAAGAAAAATGTTCATTGTATCAGCACCTAGCAACATGGGAGCATGAAATCAGGCGTCTCGCAATCCAAAAACTCAACCATTTGGCAAGCAGTTTGTGCTAGTGTACTGTCTTGCTGGAACGCGTAAAAGTCAGGCTATCCCCACAGGTGCGTAGAAGTGATCGTTTTGGGCGTTTTCGTAGCTGCAATGGTAAAACTTCAATAGTTTGTCATCAGTAAACCAGAAAAAGTTTACTGTCGAAGCAGGGCAGCTATATTTAACAACTATTAGCACCGTCAGCACTACATCACAACTAGCAAGGAATAATTAATTAGCAGGTACATTTTGTCACAATGTTTTAAATTAGTATTTTTTGGCTACAACTGGTGAAAATTTTGTGTATACACTATAAAGCACAGAACAGTTCTGATACTCATGCCTACTCATGCCTATTATCCACCAGACCACAACTCAGACATTGTATATCAAATAAATTTTTTAGAAATCTGAATAGACGAATAATCTGAGAATGATGAATAATGGCTCAAAAGTAATAGCATGACTCATTAAAACTGTGTACTAAACAATTAGGCCATCTAAACACGACACTGCTCTGCACAACTCTAGGTCTGTTTACTGCATAAATTGCGAGTTATATAACTCAAAACTTATTTCCTAATTTCAATATTCTTACACAAATGTACTTTTTCACATTGCTTTTCTCATTTTTATTAACTGTACAAGCTCTGAAAGAAATAACTGACTGATTGACTGAAAAGAGAATTTTGCACTTAACCGAACAGATTCGACTAAAACTAAAATGATGTAAGCTGACAGTCAACCCAAACAATAACAAAAAAAGCTAACTGAGCAATAAATACCTTGGAATGGCAGCTTCATAGAGAATGTTCATCAGCATTGTCACGGCACAGTTGACATCGGCTAATGACAGATTGTCCGAGACTACCACCTGCAAGTGTTACACATGAATACACAAGTTTTGATAACATGTGCAACGATTATCACAGAAATACTAAAAAGTAGAGCTGTTAAATTAACGCGTTAATTAACACATTAATGCATTAATAAATTAACGCGCATTAAAAAAATTAATGCACATGCATAAATATATATAATTTACTGAATTCTGTAAAGCAAAAGTTCCAATATTCCGTTAAGCTGCGATCTTTTGACAATCGAATGAGTTCAAGTAACCAAACTGTAGTTGCCGTTCCATCACTACTGTAAATAAATATTATTTAGATGACAGGCTAATAGATTTCTATGCTAGCGATAACATCAGTTATTGTTGAAAAATGTGTTTTTATTTGCTTTGCTAACTTTTTATATTCTACAGGCAGGGCTCCCCAAACGTCATGGGGCCCATAGTAACTTACCCCTATTTCCCTCTAGACGGGCCTTGGTGTGTTAATAACGCATTAATTAATGCGTTAAAAAAATTAATGCTTCGACAGCTCTACTATAAAGATTAAATGCCTCTCTTATATTAGAACACTATGCACTTACCAGCATATACACAAACTGAGAACTGTAGCAGCTCTAAATGGTGTTTTGTGCCAGGTTAAAACACACTATTTTAACATTGCTTTTAACCTATAGTATTTATAACAGCTAACACACAAATTGCAATATCCTTATTATTGTAAACATTCACTATAAATTACCATAATGATGAGTGAGTGTGTAAGGTTTAACGTCCCACCTGACACAGTATAGGTCATTTTGGGGACGGCTTTTTCAGGCAGAATGCACACAAACACATAACAATGGAACAGTAAGTTTAAACTTTACAACAGACCGAAAGTTTAACCTTTACAAAAAACCTTAATATGAAACATAAAACACAGAAACAACTGAAACATAACATTGTAAGAACTCGCCATTATAACTGTGCATATGTAAAAGCAATGGCAGTTCTAATAATCTTCCCCGTTAAGCTCCAGACAATCATCAATGTGATGAAGACGATGAGGATGATTGCTGATAAAAATGATACCCAAGTACATAAGCACACACTTTTGAGTAGATTTATACACACTTAAGCAGGATACAAAATTATAAATAAATGCCACCAATACAATGCAGTACCTTGTTGAGTCGTGGAACAACAAATTTTTCCACAGGTTGCTTGGTCTTGCGCATCTTCTTGACGGGACTGTCGAGCAAGTCGAATATGTCATCATGAAGACCAACATCAAAGTCCGATGGCACGACTGAAAACTGACTCATTAGCTTCAGCAGATATGCCAAGCAGTCCTGTAACCACTGCAGTACAAAATTACCACAGATTGTCAACGGATTTCACAGCACATGCAGCGAGTTTAAAAAAGATGACAGCAGATAACAGTACAACAGGATTTCTGTGAATTTTACATGGCACAGATAATCAAATAATAATAATAATAATAATAATTATTATTATTATTATTTTTTTATTATTATTTAAAAAATGTTTTTATTACCCACGGTAGTAAAGATCCCGGGGGTTAAAAACTAAACCAAACGTTAAAAACTACTGGGATGACCAGAGGTCCGATGTGTCGCTAGTGCAAAAACTGTCACGAACAAGAATGGCATTAAAGCGCTGCATCAGGACCGACAGCTGCTGAAACAAAAATACCCAGGGTTAGGTCGTCCAGATAGCCCAGTGGTAAAGCTGCCAATCCACCCATCATCATCATCATTTCTGGCAAGCACCACTAAGAGTGCGTAGCGCCGAACGAAGAAATCAATCTCCAGAGTGGACGGTTCTGAGCCAGGTCAACTGCGTCGTCCATATTGAGGTCGCTGGATTTCAGATCCTGCTGAATGGTTTTCATCCAATCCACCAGACATAAGTAAATACATACGCAAAATACTCTTCATTTTTTTAAATTTTCTGGATGCCCGGTAACCCTGATCTTCAGACCATTTCAACTGTAAAATGGCACATTGGTTATTCGTGCTGTGGGAAACATTTGCATCAACTTCAGTATTTCTAAGCATTTTTCTTGTCATTAAGAAACCCATACAAGAGAATCAGATGAACATACTAAATTGCTATTCTTTATTAATTTGAAAGCCATCCATCAACATGATACGAACACTGCCCAATACAGGCATTATCAACAAAACCTTTTTACAGTGAAAAACAAGATAATGGTCCCACCTCATTCCACTGATCACCTTCCCGCATCTGAAGCCGACCGGACAGGAATACGTGAAACAGATGTCTCAAGCCTCCACACTGGACAAACTAACACAGCACATTCATTCGGTTCATCAACTGATCAGTGAATTGATCAATGAACAAATGAATCGATCAAGCGACAAATCAATATTACAATAACTTACTAGCCATTACAAGTGTTAGAAACAAGCTCAGAATAGCATTGCACTGTTGAGCATACTATGCAAAATCGTAGGCTCATGGCAGAGCTAAACCATGATATTAAAAAACAGAATAAAACATCAAAACTAAACTGAAAATAAAATAAAAATGATGCAAATTAGTTTTAGTATATTGAATTATCTAAAGAAGAAATCAAGCATACTTTCTGACTCCAGACTTCCTCTGGTGGAGACTGCTTCTCGCTGACGGAAGGCACTCTTGCACTGGTGGCAAAACCATGAAGCTTCAACTGCAAAGTAAAACCACAACATGGCAACACATTTTTACACCTCAGCATTAAATATATTCAGCAGGAAACAGCAGTGACTACCGGCAAAGGTCAAAGGTCACTAACAACTTTCATCTTTGAACAAACTGACGCACTGAAACGAGAACTAATAAACTATAAGCTAATAAGCTAAACTTGGGCCTCATAAATCTAAGTCTAAGCAAAAAAATCACATTTACAATAATGATTAAAAAATGCAACCTACAAAAAATTGCAACAAAAATTGAACAAAAAGTTACCAAAAAAAACTTGTAACAGAGTTTGTGAGTTCAGAAAAATTTAGAAAAATTTTAAGGAAATTTTGTGAAAATCATGTAAATTAGGCCCATGACTGACATACAAACCAAGACAAAGACATTGACTCATTGTTTGGCAGAAGCAGCAAGATATATTAACATCACGCGGTAAAGTGCTTACATCATACGAGTTGCGACGGAACTTTGGCGGCCGTGACAGTGACTCTACAATCTGCAGCGAGTACATGAGTTTGTGTGGGTTTTCTGCATCCAGAAGCTGGTCCCAGTTATCCTGGCTGATACCTTCACCTCTGCTATCCTGCACAGAACAACACATCTACAGGGTGAGGCAAAAAAAGTGGACCCCTAAAGTTTTTCGCTGTTTTCTCAGCAACCATTTGAAATTTTAATTTGAAACTTTACAGATTTATTCATCGACACCTTCTACATTTAACTGCCAAGTAACACTATAACACCAATTTAATAACATCGTTGAACAACACAATTAAATAATAATCAGATATTTTTAGCATAACCAAATTTTAAATGCTGAAAAATCAGTAGGCGGTCAGGTTAAAAAGTCTACAACTTCGTCGTTTTTCAACAGAGTCACATTTTACTTGGCAATTAGATGTAGAAGGTTTCAATAAATAAAGCTGTAAAATTTCATATTAAAATCCGAAACAGTTGCTGAGAAAACGGCGAAAAAATGTAGGTGTCCACTTTTATCTGCTGCGCCCTGTACACGTGGATTCGAACATGTTTAGTGTATTTGGAAAAACTCGGCCCCACAAAAAGGGGGCCCCACAGGCTAGAGAATGGCACATACAGCATAGCCACATTTTCTGTCTTATAGGGGCTGTTTATGGTGCAGCGCAGCGCAAAATTTTTGGCCGGGGAAGACTTGCCTGTTGTATTTCAAAATCTGAAAGGATTACAACACGATTTACTTATTTTAAAGCTGTATCTCAAATCAAGTAATAGCAGGAGAACTGCATGCAGTTGTAGTTGTAATGCCAAATTCGTTATAAGTGTATGCACATTAATGTCAAAAGATATATATGAAGGCCTAACATTTTTAACAAACAGTGCCTAATTGGGTTTAAATCTGATGCTGATCAAGTATACTTTAGTATACAGATCTTTTTAGTTTACAAATCTTTTTGATTTGTTACAAACATTTAAATCGACCTAATTTGGAGCAATTATGAATGGATGACTTTCTATGACAGTCTTAGTTGAATTACCGAACTTTGTTGGAATGAACTAAAATTTCACTGCCCGAAAGACTGAGCCACAGCTACTTGCAATTCTAAGACGTGTAACTCGATATCCACAAAAGCAAGAAAAAAGATACGCAAAACAATTTAGATAACAATAATGTAAAGCACTGTAAACTAGTAAAACATGTGAAAGAAATATTCCTAAATATTGCCTACTATTAACAGCACACACTGAATGCTGACAGCCAGTAAGTAGAAACAGATACCTGATCGACAATGGTAGAAAGACTTTCCGAGATCTCGGGATTGGTCGGCAAAAGCATAACGAGATTCCAGACCTTGCGAGACAGTAGCCGAGCCTTGATCTGCAGACTACACTGCTCCTGCAAATCCTACACAGTCACCGTGACGCAAGTATAGAAACATTCACTCAAACACTCATTTACGTTTAAATTTTTACTGCCCATTTTTGGAGTCCAGTCGAAGTAGTCAATCAATCCAAAAAAGTGCAGCACATATCATCCTTAACTTTACCAGTGGCATGTCATATCATAACCTTTTATTTGTCGCTAACCTAAACTCACTAAAAGAGAGGCGAGATAAACTATCCAGATCCTTCTTCCGAAAAACGAGTAATACGGCTTCATGTCTACATCACCTCCTCCCACCACTTCGCAGCACTTCTGGAACTTCCAGACTACGCTCCACCACACCTCTCCCACGCCCAATCTCATGAACAAAAAAGTTTCAATCATTGTAAATTTTGCCCTCAGTAAATACCAATCACCTACCGGTATATAATTCCTCCTATATCTCTAGTTGTATCTTTGTTTGTTATTATGAACTATTGTTGTTATCATTTGCAATTATGTTCCTCTCTGCACTTATGGAATCTCTTATTTTGCATTTGCGGACTGTGCTATTATTATTTTGTTGCACTGTTTGCACTGCACTGTTATTCAGCTATTCAGCTATCTACATAGCCGCAAGTGTGCGAAATGAACTCATTGTCAAAAGTACACATAGGGAAACTGTACAATGTACATTTTACAGGCCAGATGGACTTCCTGTTCATCTATCAAGTGTCAAATCATTGAATATGAATGACGAGATTATAAAGACTAATAAGCTACATAAAAACGTCAAATTACAACCATTATTAACTAAGCTGCTGAAACACAGCAGCAAATAAAAGTCATTCCAAGAAATGCAACAGTGGTTGCTAAAATGTCAACAATCTGACTAATAAAAATTGCAATTTGATGAATTTACAACTGTTTCAACCTACAACTGTACTCAAAAGAGATTATGCGGATAATACAGTGGAAAAACATTAAGCGGAATGCAAGCATAAAGCGTGTGTGAGTAAGCAGTACATACGGCAGAGACGTTGGATGGACAGAAGCTGCTGAGTTGTCGCAGTAGGTTGAACAGACAAGCGAAGTGCGGGTCCTTGCTAAGTAGGGTCATTGGCAGCTTGGAGCGTGGGGGCGGAGGTAGGAAGGATGCTGGCATGCTGCCATCCGGACGTCGCATCACTCGACTGGCACTTGGAGACACGAACACCATCTACAGCAAAACCATTCTATTACTACAACAACAACAAGAACGACAACAACAACTGCTACTAATGCTACTAATGGATGTTGCATCACCTGACTGGCACTTGAAAACACGAATATCATCTACAACAACAACTACTACTACTACTACTACTAGACGTCACATCACTCGACTGGCACTTGCAGACATGAATACCATCTACAACACAGCCACATTACTACTACAACAACAGCGACAAAAACAACTACTACTACTACTATGGGTTGGTGGCTTGGCGTAGCGGTAACGTGTTTCATCCGATCAACGAAGTTACTCTATGCTGGGCCGGGTTAGTACTTGGATGGGTGACTGCCTACAGGTAGGTATCCATCTCGATATGTAACCAGCCGCCTAGGTCAACTCAGCCTTCCATCCCTCCGAGGTAGGTAAATTGAGTACCAGCCTATCTGGCTGGGGTTAAGATGGGATGCGTTCACCTGTGTCGGACCGCTGTGTGATCCCATATGGCGGGTGTCGCTCCGTACCTCTGAGATAGGTTTCCTATGAAGAGCTATAGCATTTAACCATTTTAACCATTTACTACTACTACTGATCATCTTATCACTCGACTAGAAACTGGAGACACGAATATCATCTACAACAACTACTACTACTAATACTACTAACACTAAAAGCCGTCACATCAATTGGTTGACACTTGGTAACACCATCTACAGCACTGAGCATAGCAGCAATGCCACTCCACTGCTAGAACTACATTGTGTCCCAAAATTAGCGATAAACCTCGCATCAAGCACACACTATTTGAATCTTAATCATGGATTTTAATGAAATATCCAACCTATTTGCTGCCTCAGGAGCCACATCTAGCATGATCATGTTTTACCGTGTGTGCTTGGTATGACATCATTATAATGTCAGAGTTTGTTACATCAATGCTACTCTGTAACAGAACTGGCTGGAATCTGTATGACTATTACCTGACTTAATAAACAGAACTAACACCAAGTGTGCACACTAAATTTTCTGTGCAAACAGCCAATGTGTGCACACATAAAACTGTATACACATTCACCAAACCAAACAGATGACAGCAAAAAGGAATACATTCAGACAGTGCAGACCTACTATGTGGAGATTTGGAATTCAACAGTCATAATGGAAATATTTGAAATAATGTAAGCTGTATAATTATGGGGTGACGTTGGCTGCCCTGGCACACTTTATAATTTTGAATTCCTCTTAACAGGCACAGAATATATCTACGACCTAGATGTTAATGTGGCAACTACAGACCTGCAAAGGAACATATAACTGTTCCCATTCGCATACCTCATGGCAAATTCATTTCCCACACCCTTCCTTCATCAGGCTATTTCCGTTTCCCGCCCCACTGCCTCACAAAATATCTCATTTGTAATTGATACGTGGTCAGCCACCTTGTCGTGGTGGTGGGGCTTTGCACCGATGACCCGAAAGATTTCTCAAATTTGGAGGGTAGGAGCTAACTAAGAGCTGACCAAACCCATGAGAGCAGATTTGCTACATGTTACCAGTGCTTTTGCGCTGGTTTCGGCTTCACAGCCGTTTATTTACTGCTTCACAGCCGTTCACGGCTTTATAGCCGTTACCTGTAACCTTATGCTTACATTCGGGGATGCGCATTGGGCCGAACTGATATGGCCTCAGCAGGTTTAAGAGCCTGCCCACCCCGGAGGTAAGGTAAGGTAAGGTAAGGTGATACGTATAGCACTGAATAAATCAGCAAAGTTGCTCACGAACAAATGCAATAATATCCTGTCAAAAAAATCAAAACTCCAAGTCTAGAACTTGTCATCAAATGCACTGCGAAGAACCAGCAAACTGTCAACTGAGTCAACAGAAAGCCAGGATTCTTCCGACTGCTAACATGGGATTTTTGGCAATTAAATTTCCATCCTGCAGGACAGTAACTAATTTTATCCCCACACCCACAGTAATTCCGGCGGTTTGACACGACATTCCTGTTGAAAATTTTCCACGCAGGTTTCTAGTAGCAACCTGAGAGTCTTTAAACTGCATCTCGACGAGCGTCTTTTCGTCGACGTCGACGGACAACTCCTGACCCTGCGTGATCATGCGAACCGGTCCGTCAACGAGCATTGCGCCTAAGATTGGAGTAATGACGGATGCTGATGACGATGATTATGACGAGATCTGTGAGGTCTGTGAGGCTGATGCTGAGGCTGCTTCCTGCTCACGCCGGTGTTTAAACGTCAACTCCCACAATCGAG